>Ga0164315_10004725_pt1 | contig 10589 bp, 9 predicted proteins | sample GuaBasSedimGuay6_FD_113737 | JGI IMG/M metagenome (GOLD analysis project Ga0164315, IMG submission 113737) | Subseafloor sediment microbial communities from Guaymas Basin, Gulf of California, Mexico - Guay6, Core 4569-2, 0-3 cm | ecosystem: Environmental > Aquatic > Marine > Hydrothermal vents >...
GCCGTAGGCGCGATGCCCCAGGAAAATCTTGTTGAGGTAGAGCTCTATGATCTTTTCCTTGCTCAATTCCTTTTCAATCTTGAGTGCGAGCAGGATTTCGTTGAACTTGCGGGTATAGGTCTGTTCCGGGCTGAGAAAGAAATTTCGCGCGACCTGCATGGTGATAGTACTGCCGCCACGCGTCTTGCGACCAGTCGTCACAACCTCGTAAACCGCCGCCATGAGTGCGTACACATCGACACCGGGATGGTTCCAGAACTGGTCATCTTCGACCGAGACCACCGCATCGATCAGGTAGCGCGGTATCTTTTTGAATTTGACCGGAATTCTGCGATGTTCGCCAAACTCTGCTAATAGTACTTCATTACGATCGTAAATCCGCAAGGGCACCTGGTACTGGGTGTCTTCGAGGTGGTCGATAGATGGCAGTGCAGGCACCAATGTGGCGTATATATAGAACGCGCCCGCAACCAGCACTATAGAACCGACAGAAAATAACCAAAATACAATTTTTACTAGCTTTTTCATCAGGTTAGGCTATATACATCACGAATTACATGAAAAGTATCGACAAGTGTCATTTCTTGCACTAGACTCTTTTCGCAATTATTAGAATAATTTAACATTTTATATACTTACAACTAGGTCTTAATGTAATTTGTCATATAAGATCGAGTATCACAGGCACATTTGACGAGGGATACCGGTGTTTTTATCGCGCAAAAAACCGCCGCTTATTGGGCTAGACATCAGCTCCACATCGGTCAAGTTGATGGAGCTCAGCAGGACCGGCTCCAGCTACCGCATCGAAGGTATCGGAGTCGAACCGCTGCCCGCTAACGCGGTCGTCGAAAAAAACGTCGCAGAAGTCGAAGCAGTAGGCGAGAGTGTAAAGCGTGCGCTCGCCAAGTCAAAAATTAAATCCAAGTTTTGTGCCATCGCCGTATCCGGCTCCTCCGTCATCACCAAAAAAATCACCATGCCTGCAAGCCTGTCCGACGAAGAGATGGAGGGGCAAATCCAGCTTGAGGCCGATCAGTATATTCCTTATCCGCTCGAAGAGGTCAACCTCGACTTCCACGTCATGGGCGAAACCGAGAACAATCCAGAAACCGTCGATGTTTTACTCGCTGCCTGTCGAAGCGAAAATGTCGACGATCGTGTTGCCGCGGTCGAACTCGCCGGATTGACACCCAAGATCGTGGACATCGAAGCTTATACCGTGGAAACCGTGTTTTCCGTGATGGCCTCACAGATGCCCGACGAGGGTATGGACAAGACGGTCGCCATTGTCGATATCGGCGCCACCATGACCAGTTTGAGCGTCATTCACAATCACCACCTCATTTATACCCGTGAACAGAATTTCGGCGGCAAGCAACTCACCGAAGAAATCATGCGCCGCTACGGCCTGTCCTACGAAGAGGCCGGCCTGGCCAAGCGCCAGGGCGGGCTACCCGACAATTATGAACCCGAAGTGCTGGATCCCTTCAAGGAAACCACGGCACAGCAGGTGAGCCGCTTTTTGCAGTTTTTCTATTCGGCCGGCGGACCAATCGGCGACATCGACTACCTGGTACTCGCCGGGGGCACCGCTTCACTGCCAAACCTGGCCGAATTGACCGAATCGCATATCGGCGTTCCGACGACTATCGCAAACCCGTTTGCAGAGATGTCCTCTTCGAGTCGCGTCAACAAGGCGAATCTCGAATCAGACGCACCCTCGTTCCTGATTGCCGCGGGATTAGCCATTCGAGGAGCTGAATTCTCATGATCTTAACCAGGATAAATCTCCTCCCGTGGCGCGAAGACCTACGCCAGGAGCAAAAGAAACAATTCGCCATGATGGCGATGATGACCGGCGTGCTGGCCGCGGCCATCGTCGGACTGATCCATTTTCAAATGCAGAGCAAGATTGATTACCAGGATTCGCGCAATCACTTTATGTCCGCGGAAATCGCAAAGGTCGACGAGGAAATCAAGGAGATCAGTGAACTGCAAAAGGTTCGTCGCAGTCTCGTCGAACGCATGGAAGTCATACAGGACCTGCAGGGTAGCCGTCCATCGATCGTACACCTGTTTAGCGAAATCGTTTCGACCGTGCCCAACGGCGTCTATCTGGAAACCCTGACGCAGAAGGGTAGTAACCTGGAGGTCAACGGCGAAGCCGAGTCCAACGCCCGGGTCTCGACTTACATGCGCAACCTGCAAGCCTCGGACTGGCTCAAGGATCCCAACCTGACGGTAATCGAAATCGAAGATAAAACCGTAAACCGAATCAGCACCTTTACCCTGACCGTAAAACAGACTTCGCCGAATGCAAGCGACGAAGACAAGGATGATGGAGGTCTGCAGTAATGAATTGGGACGATATCCAGCATCATCTTGAGCCAGACAATATCGGCACCGCGCCAGCGGTCATCAGAATGGGCGTATTTATTACGCTATTCGTGGCCATCATCGGCGCCGGCATATATTTCGACACCCAGGATCAGCTGCAGGTACTGGAGCGCAAGGAAAGAAAAGAAACCGAGCTCAAGGATGAATTCAAGGTCAAAGCCGACAAGGCCGCAAAGCTTGAACTCTACAAAGAGCAACTCGCGGAAATGGAAGCGTCGTTCGGCGCCCTGCTGCGCCAGTTACCGGAAACGACGGAAGTCGAATCGCTGCTGGTTGACGTATCGCAAACCGGTCTCGCAGCCGGTCTCGAGATCAAGAAATTCAAACCCAGCGATGAAGAGAAGAAAGGTTTCTACGCCGAATTACCAATTTCACTCGAAGTGTCCGGGTCATTTCACCAGCTCGCCACTTTCATCAGCGGCATCGCGGCGTTACCACGCATTGTTACGATTAGCGATATGAAGCTGGAACCCTTCACCGGGGAAGATCAGCCCGATGGCAAGCTGAAAATGGCCGCCACGGCGAAGACCTATCGCTACCTGCAGGAGGACGAGCAATGACCTCAAGCCTCAATACCCTGCTCAAATTTACCCTGCTAGGCACCCTGCTTGCACTCCTCAGCGGCTGTGGTGAGGGCGTTGGCGACCTGCGTCAGTTCGTTCAGGAAATCCGTGCCAAACCACCGGGGCGTATCGAGCCGATTCCGGAATTTCAGCCCTACCAGAATTTCGAGTACACGTCTCACGATCTGCGCGATCCTTTTAAACTGGTCGATTTCAGACGTCCCGAATTGAACGCGGAAGAAATCAGCAAGTTGACCGCAGGTCTGCGTCCCGATATCGACCGGGTTAAAGAACCCCTTGAAGACTTCCCACTCGACACGCTGCGATTGAAGGGGACCATTGATGACAAGGAAGGCATTAAATGGGGCCTGATTTTTGCACCCGATAACACCATACACCGGGTAATCGAAGGCAACTACCTGGGACAAAATCATGGTCGCATTATCTCGGTATCCGACCAGACAATAGAGTTGACAGAAATTGTCCCAGATGGACTAGGAAATTATATCGAACGCTCATCGGCGATTACGCTGATCGAGTAACGAGAGGAAACATCCATGAACAGCGTTAGTACAAGAAAGAAAATGACCGGATTCCTCAACGCCGCGTTGGCGGGAATCTGCCTGCTCGCGTTTGGTGAAGCCGGAGCCCGGGCCCTGGTCGGCCTCGACTACTCGGTCATGATCGGCAACACGGTACAAATTGTGTTTACTTTTGATGAAGCCGCGGTCGAGCCTCGAACCTTTACCATCGATGAGCCCGCGCGTATCGCACTCGATTTCGCTGAGACCGAAAACAAGTTGCAACAGCGCAATATGCAGGTCGGTATCGGCTCCATGCAAAGCATCATTTCCGCGGCCGCGAAAAATCGCACCCGCGTGGTACTGAACCTCTCCCAGAAAACCGGTTACACCACCAGCATCAGCGGCAACCAGCTGACCCTGACGCTTGCCGGCGAAGGACAATCGGTTGAACCCGCGGCCGTAACTGAAGTAGCAGGAAGCGAAGCAAGCCAGACTCAAACCGCTGCGCCGATAGTCGGCGTTGCCAAGGGTGTAACCAATATCGACTTCAAACGTGGCCCCAACGGTGAAGGCCGTGTCATTATCGACCTGACCAGCACCTCAATCAGCACCGATGTGTGGCGCGAAAACAACCAGATCAACATCGAGTTGGTCGGTTCACAACTGCCCAAGGAGTTGCAGCGCCGCATGGATGTCAGCGATTTCGCCACACCGATTAACCACATCGATGCGATTCAGGATGGCGCCAATATTCACCTGACGATTTCCTCGAACGGAGACTTTGAGCACCTCGCTTACCAGACCGACCGTGTTTACACGATCGAAGTCGCGCCGATTTCCAAGGAAGAAGAGGAAAAGAAGAGGAAGGAAAAATTCGGTTTCACCGGGGAACGCCTGTCACTTAACTTCCAGGACATCGAAGTCCGCTCGGTATTGCAACTGCTCGCCGATTTCACCGGCCTCAACCTGGTGGTCTCGGATTCGGTCGAGGGCAACCTGACCCTGCGCCTGAAAAACGTTCCCTGGGACCAGGCAATGGATATCATCCTCAAGACCAAGGGCCTGGATCAACGCAAGTCGGGCAACGTTATCCTGATCGCGCCCACCGATGAAATCGCGGCGCGCGAGAAACTCGAACTCGAGGCGCGCCAGCAGGTTGAAGAACTCGAGCGCCTGCGCACCGAATTCATCAAGGTGAACTATGCCAAGGCCGCCGACATGGCGGACTTGCTGAAGCAGGTCGATAACGCCATCCTGTCACCGCGCGGTTCGGTCAGCGTCGACGAACGCACCAATACCCTGCTGATCAAGGACACCAATTCAAGCCTGGTGAACGTACGCACCCTGCTGGTGGAGCTCGACATTCCGGTGCGCCAGGTACTGATCGAATCGCGCGTGGTCATCGCCGCCGATGACTTCAGCAAGGAACTGGGTGTGCGTTTTGGTATCAGCCGCGACAGCCAGGGTGAATCCCAGGACGGTAACGCAGGTTATACATCAGGTACGCTCAACGGTGTCAGAAGCCTGGCGAATGACGACCCGCTCGCTGCTGTCGACAGCCTCAACGTCAACATGCCGGTACAGAACCCGGCCGGTAGTTTCGCGCTGGCGCTGGCCAAGTTACCTCTCGGCACCCTGCTCGAAATGGAACTCTCGGCAGCCCAGATCGAAGGCAACGCTGAAGTCGTATCGAGCCCGCGCGTCATCACCGCCGACTCGCATACCGCGCGTATCGAACAGGGTGTTGAAATTCCCTACCTCGAACTCGATGATGGTGACGCGACTCTGAAATTCAGAAAGGCGGTTTTATCGCTTGAAGTAACCCCGCAAATCACCCCGGACGATCGAGTCATCATGGACCTCGACGTGCATAAGGATAACGTGGGTGAAACCGTCTCATTCGGCGCCGGCCTGTCCGCACCCAGTATCGACACACGGGAAGTGCAATCGCAGCTACTGGTGGACAACGGTCAGACCGTCGTTCTCGGCGGCATCTACGAGACCGAGAAAGCCACTCAGGTGACCCGGGTGCCGTTCTTCAGCGACCTGCCCTTCGTCGGCGTCCTGTTCAGATCGTCGATAGAGGTGGATGACCGCACCGAGCTACTGATTTTCGTCACCCCGAAAATCCTGCAGGGCGCGAGTGTCGATCTCCGCTAAAACAGCGCGATAATCGCATCAAAAAAGGCAGCCAGGTGGCTGCCTTTTTTTTGTTTGCGGGTATCATAGTCGCATGAGTCATCGCAACATCATCCTCATCGGTCCGATGGGTTCGGGTAAGTCTACGATCGGCAAAATTATTGCGCGCCGTCTGCACCGCGAATTCCAGGACAGCGACCACTTTATCGAAAAGCGCACCGGTGTCGATATCGCGCGCATCTTCGATGTCGAAGGCGAGCATGGTTTTCGCGATCGAGAAAGCAACGCCCTGATCGAGCTGCTGGGCGACAACGATCGCGTCATTGCGACCGGTGGTGGATCCGTTTTACGCAGTGAAAACCAGCAGTTGCTCAAGCAAAAGGGGTACATCGTTTTTCTCGACACCTCGCTCAATCAGCAAATGCAGCGTCTGCGCCGCGACAAGAAAAGACCCCTGTTACAAACCGAAAACCCGCGCGCGCGTCTCGAATCACTGCTGTTGGAGCGCCGTCCCATTTACCTCGACCTGGCCGATCTCGTGGTAAAAACAGATAAGCGCGTGGCGCGGCGACTTGCAGCTGATATCATCGACCAGTTACCCGAAAATTTAAGATAAGAATGTCCATCAAACACACCCTGAAACTCGATCTTGGCGAGCGCAGTTACCCGATTTACATCGGCAGCGGATTAATCGGCGAAACCGACCTGTTGACCCGACACATCCAGGGCCAGTCGGCCGTGATCGTCTCCAACGACAGGGTCGCGCCGCTTTACATGGAAGCCGTCGAGCAGTCACTGGGCGCGGGCCGGATTCGCTACGACCGCATCGTTCTCGACGATGGCGAACAATATAAAACCCTGGATTCGGTGAGCCGCATTATCGACCTGCTGTTACAAAAACGGCACGACCGGCGCACCACCGTGATAGCCCTCGGCGGCGGTGTGATTGGCGACATCGGCGGCTTTGCCGCCAGCATTTACCAGCGCGGGGTTAATTTAATCCAGATGCCGACGACCCTGCTTTCGCAGGTCGATTCCTCGGTTGGCGGTAAGACCGGCGTCAACCACCCGCTCGGCAAGAACATGATCGGCGCGTTTTACCAGCCGCAATGCGTCATCGCCGATATCGATAGCTTCAACACCCTGCCCGCGCGCGAATTGAGCGCGGGTTTGGCCGAAGTCATCAAGTACGGCCTGATTTACGATGCCGATTTCTTCGGCTGGCTGGAAGCAAACATCGACGGGCTGTTGAGCCTCGACCAGGATCTGCTTGCCCAGGCCATTCTGGTTTCCTGCGAAATCAAGGCGCGCGTGGTGGAGCAGGACGAGCGCGAGTCCGGACTGCGCGCGATCCTGAACCTCGGCCACACCTTCGGCCATGCGATCGAGACCGTGATGGGTTACGGCAACTGGCTGCACGGCGAAGCCGTCGCGGCCGGCATGATGATGGCAATCGACCTGTCGATTCGCGAGGGCTGGATCGACGAGAGGGTACGCGAACGCAGCATCGCCCTGTTAGAGCGGGCTGCGCTGCCGGTAGCCCCGCCAACCGAGATCAGCGCCGATCAATTCCTCGATGTCATGGCGATAGACAAGAAAACGATCGACGGCGACATCAACCTGGTGCTGTTGCGCGCGCTCGGCGAGGCCTGCGTTACCGCCGACTATGACCACGACAAGCTGCTGCAAACCCTGCTGGGCTAACGGACGATAAACACCGAAATGTCGGTGTGGGTCACCAGGTGCCCGGCACGGGAGTGGAACAAGTGGTCCATGAAGCCCGGCAGGTGCGATGCCATGACGACCAGGTCGACATTGATTTCCTTACCATAGTCTTCCAGCGCCTGGTCCAGTTCCGCCGCGGGATCATTGCATATCACAACCTTTGGCGTCATGGTGCAGCCGTGCCGGCTGGAATGATCGGCGGCAAACTGCTCGAGTTTCTGCCGGTACTCGGCCGGATCGTGCGCCACAGATCCAGGCGCAGTATCGGTTACGCCAACCAGAAAAATCTCGGCGTTGTGCAGTTTACCCAGATCGGCCGCGACCTGGATCGCCTTTTCCACGGTTGCTGCGTGGGCCAGATCGACTGGAACCATTATTTTCTTAAACATGGCGTCCTCCTCATTAGTTTCATGGAATTAAAAATATCAGGATACCCTTCCCGGCGGCAACGATTCGGTCCGCAAATCAGTTAAAGCTCCTTTGCGGCCCTGCTCAATCCGATCCAGAGACTAACGCACATGGCCAGTAATACCAGGGTAAAGGGTAACCCGGTCGAAACCGCCATGGCCTGCAGCGCCCCCAGAGCCTCCGCACCGCCTACCAGCAGCAGCACGGCCGCGGCGAGACCTTCGAAGACACACCAGAATACGCGTTGCGACACCGGCGCATCGGTCTTGCCGCCGGCAGTGATGGTATCGATAACCAGCGACCCCGAATCGGAGGAGGTAATGAAAAACACCAGCACCAGGACAATGCCGACTAGCGACAGCAGCCCCGATAACGGGAACCCGTCAAGCATATGGAACAACTTGATTTCCTGGGCCGCGGCACCGACCGGAGCGGAGGCGTCGGCAATTACCTGCGACAGGGCGGTACCGCCGAAGGTCGCCATCCACAGGATACACAACACGGTCGGAACCAGGATGACGCAAATGATGAATTCACGCACGCTGCGGCCACGTGAAACGCGGGCGATGAACATGCCTACGAAAGGCGACCAGGAAATCCACCAGGCCCAGTAAAATGCAGTCCAACCCTGCGAGAAGTTGGTGTCTTCGCGACCAAAAGGCATCGACAACGGGATAAACTCTGCGGCGTAAGCGCCCGCGCCTGATATTATCGTCGAGACGATATCACCGGTCGGTCCGGCAATGAAAACGAATGCGAGCAGCAACAGCGCAAGACCCATGTTCAATTCGGACAAGACCTTGACGCCACCGTCGAGACCGCGAATTACCGAGGCTATGGCAACCGCGGTGATCACCGCGATCAGCAGCACGATGGCGACACCGCCGGTTCCCCAGCCGTAGAGAAAGTTGAACCCCGCGAGCGCCTGCTGCGTACCAAAACCGAGCGACGTCGCGAGTCCGAACAGGGTAGCGAACACGGCGATGGTATCGATGGCATGTCCCCACCATCCCCAGACACGCTCTCCCAGCAGCGGGTAAAAAACAGAACGCAGGGTTAACGGCAGCTTATGGTTAAATGAAAAGAAAGCCAGCCCGAGCCCTACCACGGCATACATCGCCCAGGGATGCAGGCCCCAGTGGTAAATGGTGGCCGCCATGGCCAGGTCCCTCGCCGCCTCGATATCGCCGGCCGCGGCGCCTAGCGGCGCCCAGTCGGTGCGCACACCGTTCTCCATCGCGGTGCCGCCCATGGACGAGGCGAAATGTGACATCGGTTCGGAGACACCGAAAAACATCAGGCCGATACCCATACCCGCGGCGAACAACATCGAAAACCAGCCGACATAGCCGAAATCGGGCGTTGCGTCCTGACCGCCAAGCCGCACCCGGCCCAGCGGCGAAAAGCAGACCACCAGCGCGAAAATTACGAACAGGTTTCCGGCAGACAGGAAGAGCCAGTCGAAATTACTGGTTATCGTCGGGCGCAGCCACGCGAAAAACTCGGCAGACCCTTGCTGAAACATCAGCGTTACGATGACAAACGTGATTATCGATATTCCCGAAATCAGGAACACCGGATTGTGAATATCGAGCCCGAATGGCGTGATATTGTCCTGGCCGATTTCGTAATCGGTTTTAGCTTTATTCTCGTCCATCTGTCTCCCCCGGTTAAGAACCTGCCCATTCAAACAATTTTATACCTTGATAAATGTTTCTGCTGCGACGACCAGTTAATCACCAACGACCTTGCTGCAATGGGTCGATTTGGTCCCGATTTCGCCTGACCGAGTAGATAATTGCACCAGCACAGTGCAAACCGGAATCACTTGTAACGGCCTATTTTATCTATCCAGTGCACGCGGGTATAATGTTCGGCCTTTTGGCCACTCGAAAATGCCGATTTGCACATAGCGTTGACCGGCTCGCCGCCGCTTTAATAGTCCGCAACCCTGAAACCGAAGTAATGAGCAATAATCCCAAATTAACCGGCCTGTACGATCCCAGCTTCGAAAAAGACAGTTGCGGTTTCGGCATGATCGCCAACATCGATGACAAGCCCAGTCACTGGCTGGTGAAGACGTCGATAGAGGCGCTCGCGCGCCTGACGCATCGCGGCGCGGTTGCCGCCGACGGCAAGTCGGGTGACGGCTGCGGCCTGCTATTGAAGAAACCGGATGCGTTCCTGCGCGCGAAAGCCGCCGAACTCGGCATCCACTGCGCGCGCCGCTACGCCGTGGGGCTGGTATTCATGTCCCCGTTCGCGGATGAAACCGAGGCTTCGCAGGCCGTAATCGCGGAGAAAATCACGGCCCAGGGACTCGAAGTGGCCGGTTGGCGTGAAATGCCGATCGACAAATCGGCCTGCGGCGAAGAAGCGCTCAAATCGCTGCCGGCGATATTCCACATCTACGTCAACGCGCCCGACGCGTTATCGCGCGCCGAGTTCAATCGCTCGCTTTACCTCGCGCGCCGCACCGCGGGCCACGCTTTCGAAGCGCAGGACAATCGCCGCATCGAGAAGTATTACTATATATCGAGCATGTCCAATGACGTCCTGTCCTACAAGGGCCTGATCACACCGGAAAACCTGCCCATTTTTTACCCGGACCTGAGCGATCCGGGGCTGGAGTCTGCGATTTGCGTTTTCCATCAGCGTTTTTCGACCAACACCTGGCCGCAATGGAAACTCGCGCAACCCTTCCGTTACCTCGCACACAACGGTGAAATCAACACCACCCAGGTAAACCGCTACTGGTCAAACGCGCGCGCCTACAAGTTCAAATCGGATTTGTGGATGGACATGGAAGTGATTCAGCCGATCGTCAACA
>Ga0164315_10004726_pt1 | contig 10589 bp, 10 predicted proteins | sample GuaBasSedimGuay6_FD_113737 | JGI IMG/M metagenome (GOLD analysis project Ga0164315, IMG submission 113737) | Subseafloor sediment microbial communities from Guaymas Basin, Gulf of California, Mexico - Guay6, Core 4569-2, 0-3 cm | ecosystem: Environmental > Aquatic > Marine > Hydrothermal vents...
ATTTGGCAAAAGTTCGATTGCATTATTGTAATATTTACGTGCTTGATCAAAATCAGCCATTTCCTCATAAGTTCGCCCTAAATTATAAACCGCCTCTACAAAGTTGGGATCCAGTTCAATTGATATTTTAAACATTTCCGCTGCTTTTTCATATTCGTGTAATTCTACAAGATAAATATAGCCGGAATTGTAATAGGCTCTTTTTCCACTTTTATTATTATTGAAAAGTCTTGAATAAACCTCCAGGGCTTTATCAAACTCCTTATTATTCTGATAAAGCATTCCAAGATAATACAAAGCTGAAGGATTTGTAGGCTGATTATTTAATGCTTTTGTTAGATAAATCTCTGAGATACTATCTGAAGTTTCATAATATATTACACCCAATTGCATATTAACAGCAAAGTTTGATGTGTCAAGGTTTGATGCTATTCTAAGGTTTGTAATTGCATTGGCAGTATCCATGGTTTCCAAATATGCTAAACCTTTGTAATAATAAGGTTCTGCAACATTTATATTAAGTAGTATTGCTTTATCAGCAAAGAAATGTGCTTTATCATATTCCTGAACCATGAGATACAACTCTGAAAGTTTAATTAGCGGGAGTTCGCTTTTTGGTTCGAGTGAGTTTGCTTTTTTAAGTGATGAAATACTATTTTCTTTATTACCCAATACAAAATATATGTCAGACAAAACAATGTAAAGACCTGCATCGTCAGGCTTAAGATTAATGGCTTTATTCACATCTCTGAATGCCGGGTCAATTTTTCCTTGCTCAAGAAAAATTTCTGCACGTTGTCCATATAATTTGTAATTATCTGGTTGTTCTTTGATTTCAAGTGTTAAGAACTCAATAGGGTCAGTGATTTCTGAACTGTCTTTTGTTTCACTGTTTGAGCACGAAAACAAAAACAAGCATGAGGTTAGTAGAAAGAATATATATTTCATATTAAATAAATATAAAAAAACCCGGATTTTTCAATCCGGGTTTCCGATTAGTATTTTATAATTTATGCTTCCAGAGCAGCATAAATTTTTTCTTCAAGTTCATCCATTAAGTCAGGGTTGTCAAGCAATAGTTCCTTAACAGCATCCCTGCCCTGCCCTAGTTTGGTTTCACCATAACTAAACCATGAGCCACTTTTTTTAATAATATTAAAATCGACTCCGAGGTCTATTATTTCACCAACCTTAGAAATACCTAAGCCATACATAATATCAAACTCAGCCTTTCTAAATGGTGGAGCAACTTTATTTTTAACAACTTTTACTCTTACACGGCTACCTTTAATCTCGTCAGTATCTTTTATCTGGCTAATCCTTCTAATATCAAGTCTAATAGAAGAATAAAACTTAAGTGCATTACCTCCAGTAGTTGTTTCAGGATTTCCGAACATAACACCTATCTTTTCCCTCAACTGGTTAATAAAGATACATACAGTACCTGTTTTACTAATATTAGCAGTAAGTTTTCTAAGCGCTTGTGACATAAGTCTGGCCTGAAGTCCCATCTTTGAATCACCCATATTACCCTCTATCTCACTTTTTGGTGTTAGGGCAGCTACAGAGTCAATTACTACAACATCAATAGCAGCTGAGCGAATTAGACTATCTGCAATCTCTAGTGCCTGCTCTCCATTATCAGGTTGCGAAATAAGAAGATTCTCAGTATCAATACCAAGTTTATCTGCATAAAATCTGTCAAATGCATGTTCAGCATCAATAAAAGCAGCAATACCACCCGCCTTCTGTGCTTCAGCAATAATATGCAACGCCAATGTAGTTTTACCAGATGATTCAGGACCATAAATTTCAGTAACTCTTCCTTTTGGTATCCCACCAATTCCAAGTGCATTATTTAGGCTAATGGAGCCTGTAGAAATATACTCCATCTTTTCTATTGCATTATCACCTAATCTCATTATTGTCCCTTTACCAAAGGATTTTTCAATATTTCCCAAGGTAGCTTCCAGAGCTTTCAATTTTTCTTTTTTTGCCTTTTCAGCATTTTCTTTTGCTTTTTCTGAAGTCATCACTTTATTATTTTAAGGTTTCTAGTATTTGATTTGTATGATCTTTAGTTTTTACTTTCATAAATATTTGATCTATTGTTCCATTTTCATCAATTACAAAAGTACTCCTTAGCAAGCCTTCGTATTCGCGTCCGTACAATTTCTTCGGCCCCCACGCTCCATAGGCTTTAATAATATCTTTATCAGTATCAGAAATTAGTGGAAATGGAAGTTCAAATTTTGCTATAAATTTTTGATGCGAAGCCTGACTGTCCGGACTTACTCCAACTACCTTGTAACCTTTATCTAGCCACATTTGGTAGTTGTCGCGCAAATTACAAGCTTCATTATTGCATCCAGGTGTATTGTCTTTTGGATAGAAGTAAAGAATCAGTTTCTCCTCAGTAAAATCTTCTAGTTTTATGCGATTACCATCCTGGTCAAGTCCTTTGAAATCAGGTGCTTTATCGCCTATTTTAAGTTTAGTCATAAATTTTTTGTATGTGACAAATATAGATAAAAATTGAAGAGAATAATTTGAAAATAAAAAGCTTAAGGGTTTTTAATTATACTTTAAAGTTTTCTAATCTCAAAATTAATAGGTAAAAAACAATAATACATTTTTACTTCTTCTTACTAAAGTACTTACACCATTCTGTTAGTCCACATTCATTACATTTAGGCTTTCTGGCCAAGCAAGTGTACCTACCATGTAAAATAAGCCAATGGTGAGCAAGAGGAATTAGTTCATCAGGGATGTGTTTAATAAGTTGCATTTCTGTATCCAACGGTGTTTTTGAATTTATTGTAAGCCCTAAACGATTAGAAACTCTAAAAACATGTGTATCAACTGCCATGGCAGGTTTATTAAAGACTACCGACAATATTACGTTTGCTGTTTTTCTACCAACTCCTGGTAGTTTTTGCAAGTCATCAATATCCTCAGGAACAATTCCATCAAAATCATTCACAAGCATCTTGGCCATACCAGAAAGATGTTTGGCCTTATTATTTGGATAAGAACAGGTTTTAATAAGTTCAAAAATATCTGCCACTTCTACCCTGGCCAGCATTTGTGGGTCAGGATAATGCCTGAAAAATTCAGGACCAATAATATTAACTCTTTTATCGGTGCATTGTGCCGATAGGATTACTGCAACCAATAGTTGGTATGGGTTAGCATAGTCCAGCTCCGTTTCAGCGATTGGCTTATGCTTTTTAAAATATTCTATTATATTTTCAAAACGTTCTTTTTTTCTCATATATAATTATTGAATTATTCTGGACAAAATTATTAATTTTATCTTCTAATATTTTCCTACTTTGTTGTTAATTAAATAACAATAAATATTAAATTTGTCAAAAAAAAAATTATGGAACAAATGTTTTCTAATATCCCGTTATTATTTGGTTTTATTGCTGCTATGGTTCATGTTATTGCAGGTCCTGATCATATTGCTGCTGTAGGACCTTTGGCTATAAATACTAAATTTCGACCATGGTTAATAGGAATGTCTTGGGGAATTGGTCATTTAATTGGAATGCTAATTATTGGTGTTTTATTTTTCTTTTTTAGGGAGTTAATACCTGTTGAATGGATATCAACAAATAGTGAACGGCTTGTTGGATTAATGCTTATTGTAATTGGATTCTGGGGTATTTATAAAATGTTTATTTCCAGAAAAGAAAATCATAAGCATGTACATACTCATAATGATGAAAAGGGAAATAGTTTTGTTCATACACACGGACATGATCATAAATCTGAAGCGAAGCATTCTCATCTTCATGATGCTCCTGAAAGACAAACATATTTGGCTGCATTAGGAATTGGAATATTACATGGTTTGGCCGGTGTTTCTCATTTTATTAGTCTCCTTCCTACGCTGGCCTTTTCAAACAGTTTCGACTCTGCGATGTATCTAATTGGGTTTGGAGTAGGAACTATTATGGCCATGGTCCTGTTCTCCTTCCTGTTAGGTTTAATCGCCGAAAAATCTATTAAACTAAAGGATAGTTTTGTTTTTAGTTCCATTAGTGGACTTGTGGGAATAAGTGCTATTTTTGTGGGCTTTTATTGGATTTGGAGTACTTGGTAAAATAATAGATGAGAGAGAAAATAAGATACAGATTAGGAATATTATTTGCATTGATATTTATTGCATCAAACTTAATATCACAGACGGAGAATGTTGAAAAAAAAATTAGTTTAGGTTTTGAAACTGGCGTGCAGTTCACAAAAATCTACGACAGTTGGGCATATTCTAATCTCCCCAAAAGTAAAACAGGATTTAATGTAGGATTTTTTGGAGATTATAAGTTTAGTGAATTAGTTAAAGCCAGAGTAGGTCTGTACTACGACAACAGAGGATTCATTAAGCAGGATATTATTACTCCTATTGCAGAAGTTCAAAGTGACAATTCAGTTTATGTTTCCTATTCAAGTTATTTTGCAGAAGACTTAGATTATACTTTGAACTATTTAACAATACCATTAAGTATCTTCTACACTAAAGGGAATGATAAGTTTACATTTTTCTTGCAGGGAAGTATTTATTATTCAATATTGCTAAACGCTAAAAGAAATGGAACAACTAATCTGTACATAGATCCGGATCATGCACCTAATTTTGAGAATAAGGAAAAATATCCTTCAGGACTCACAACCACCAATTACAACGATGAAGATGTAACTACTATATTTAATGGTAATGATTGGGGAATTCAGATATTTTTTGGAGCAATGTATCATATTAATCAAAACTTTAGTGTACAGTTATCGCCTGGATTTACAATGGCTTTTGAAAATTTATACGCTGATCCTACAAGAAGTTCCAAATGGAATAGTATTTACAAGATAAATGCAGGCATAATTTACAATCTTAAATAATTTGTCATGATAAAGAATTTACCACCTAATACAGTTGAACGTTTAAGCAACTACAGAAGAAAACTTATTACTTACCCATATTTGGAAAAACCATTTATCCATTCTCACCGACTTGCTCATTTACTGAAAATTAATCCGGCACATGTTAGACGTGACCTTATGCTAATAGGATTTACCGGAGATGTTCATAAGGGATATGATATTGAAAAGTTAATTATTGAAATAGGTAAAGCCATTGATTGCAAGGATAAACAAAAGGTTGCATTTATTGGTATTGGTGATCTTGGAAGGGCTGTAGCAGAAGCATTTAACCACGAAGACAGCAAGTTGGAAATTTCAGCTACTTTTAGATTGTCTGAGGAGCCCAAGGTTCAGTTTCCTAATGTGCAATGTTACAATGTTTCTAAAATGAAACAGATTATTCGTAAAAATGGAGTTGAAATAGTTGTTCTTGCACTTCCTAATGCGGATGTTAAAGAAATTACACAACTTGTAATTGATGCTGGAGTTAAAGGAATTCTAAATTTTACTTCTGTTCATTTGGAAGTACCAGAACATATTCATGTTGAGAACTTTGATATGATGAGTAAACTTGAAAAATTATCTTATTTTACAAATGCATAAATAAGTAAATAACGAGTTTCATAAATAATAGAAAAATAAAAGGCTTCCGAAAACGGAAGCCTTTTTTGAAACAAATAAAATTGACCGGTATTAAAATTGGTAGTTAAACCCAAAAATTAATTCAAAATATTTACTCGTATTGCATATTAATACAATACAGTTGCTGTAGATTTAAACAACATTCATTAAACTAGTTCTCAAAAGCAGTTCAAAATTCAATTCAAATCCACTAATTGTCAAGCATACTAATCGGAAGATTCTTTTTGATTAGTGCCCAACCTGACAATTGGCGAGTTAGAAATTGAAAAGCCTGCTCAAGATTTAATCTTGCATTATCCGACAAGCCTTCTTTGAAATCCCATTCGAAACCTTTAATACCTAAAATGTAGGTTTCGGGTTTCTTGTTGAATAACTTTTCACTCAAATGCAACACATATGCAGGTGAAACTGCATGCATTGAAAACTCAATCTTGTCTTCCTCTGGTTGGATCTTACAGAATTTGTATTCATGAATTCCCTCTTGTGAGGCATCAACAAATACAACTATTTCCCACTCAGAAATTTTGTCAGCATCTTCAATATTTAATTGATAGTTGCTATCGGTAGTCATGCACGATAATCCATGTTCATCAATCCATTCCTGGACTTTATTGATCATTTCATTACCAAGTGCATCGTCCTGACGGCCAGGATTTCCATAACCATAAATCAGAACTCTTTTTTTAGGAACCATATTATTTAGTTTTACGATCTAAAATTTCATTTTTATTATTAACAAGCGAAATTTCCAGTGGCATTTGTCCTATTGCGTGTGTAGCACAACTTAAGCAAGGGTCGTAGGCCCTAATTGCAACTTCCACAGCATTCATCATAGGTTCGGTAATTTCTGCTTTGCCATTCATAAATGATTTTGCAGTCAGATTTACAGCGGTATTCATCGGCTGATTATTGTTAGTTGTTGAAACAATAAGGTTTGCCAATGTAATACGATCATCATCATCAACTTCATAATGATGGAAAAGAGTTCCTCTAGGTGCTTCAATTACACCAACGCCCTTTTTAAGTTTTTCCCCTGTAACCACAAGATCATCATTCTGAAGATCTGGATCATTTAGAAGTTCACGAATCATTTCAGCACTATGCAATACCTCAATTAATCGTGCCCAATGATAATGAAGAGTCATTCCATTTGGTTTACCATGAGTGTATGCCTTAAACAGTTCGAATTCTTTTTGTGCCAGCGGTGTAGGAATAAAGTCACAAGTGTTTAATCTTGATAAAGGTCCTACTCTGTACCATCCTTTTTCTTTTCCCAAATGTTTTAAATAAGGGAATTTCATATAACTCCAACTACGAACTTCTTCTTCAATATATTTATCATAATCCTGATAATCAACATCATCAAGGATTCTGTTTCCATTATTATCAACAGCACGAAGTACACCATGATAAATATCAAATGCTCCATCTTCTCTAACCATACTTAGATGATTTGAAGGATAGGCAGCAAAAGTATCAACCATATCTTTATTCTGTGCGTGGTAGCCTTTGAAGAATTCCAAAGCTCCAATTGACCAATCTACCATCTTATCTGCATTCATTGGATCGGCTCCATTTAGGAGAATCTCTTTTTCAGCAAGGCTAAGATTTTTGTTAATACCGCCAGGAATGGCACCTGTACCATGAATTTTCTTACCTGCAGTATGATAAATTACTTCCTGTCCGTATTTTCTCATCATTACACCCTGAACAGCAAGATCTCTATTTTCCTGAATTACTCCAATAATATTTCTAATTGCAGGATCAGCATCGATTCCGAATAAGAAGTCGGGTGAACTTAAGTGAAAGAAATGAAGTACGTGAGACTGAAAAAACTGACCGTAATGCATCAGGCGTCTCATTTTCTCTCCAACTGCTGTAAGTCCGTGACCTGTTCCAGCACCTACTATTACATCAAGTGCTTTGGCGGCAGCTATGTGATGACTTACAGGGCATATTCCACATAATCTCTGCACAAGTACAGGTGCTTCCCAATAAGGTCTGCCTTGTACAAAACGTTCAAAGCCCCTGAATTCTACAATATGTAGTCTGCTGTCGGTAACATTTCCAAAATCGTCAATTTGTATTGTAACCTTTCCATGTCCTTCAACTCTGGTTACTGGTTCTATGGTGATTTTCTTTGGCATCGTTTTATTTTTATCAGATTATTAATCAAATTTTACAACTTCGTATGGCAAATCCATTTCAGTACCTGTAAGAAGTGCTACAAGAGCATCCCAAATTAAATCGGCTCTTGGAGGACAACCCGGTAAAAAATAATCTACCTTAACTATCTCATGACAAGGATAAACCTCATTAAGAAGCATTGGAAGTTCAGGATCGTTAGGTAATATTTTTTGTGTATTTAATTTTACCGTAGGTCCGTCTAGATATGCCTCATGAAGACACTCTTCGATGGGAATTCCATTTCTCATAGCAGGAAGACCGCCCATTATTGCACATTCTCCAAGAGAGATAAGGATATCACAATTTTCTCTGAAATATTTTAGTACTTCAATGTTTTCGCTGTTGCAGCAACCACCTTCTATTATTCCTATGTCGACCTGCTTTGTAAACTTTTTGATGTCGTCAACAGGTGATTTATTAAATTCTACCAACTCTACTAAGTCAAGAATTCTTTCGTCGATATCTAAGATAGACATATGACAGCCAAAACACCCGGCCAATGAAGTTGTTGCTATTATTTTCTTACTCATTGTTCTTAGTTTTTAATTTGTTTCAATTTCGCTACCAATGGGTTGCTTATCATATTTTCTAGTTCCAATAGGCTCAGAAAAACCAATTCCTTTGTAAATAATGGAACCTACAGGACAGTTTTCCATTGCTTCTTTGGCAAGTTCGTCACTTATTGTCTGACTCATAACTTCATCCATTACAACCTCTAGTTCTCTGCCTCTTTTATTAAATGCAAAATAACGTCTGCCTTGATCGTCCTTAATAGTCTTCATACATCTTTGACACTTTATGCATCTGTCTTGCTCCTTAAGGATTTTAGGACCAGAAGGTACAACGTTTTTCTTTTCAAAACTGTATGGGAATCTTGGAACCAACATTTGGTAACGGTAGCCTAAAGCTTGTAATTCGCAGTTGCCGCTCTTCTCGCACGATGGACAAAAGTGATTTCCACTAACAAACAATAGTTCAATAATACTTTTTCTAAGATCAGAAATCTCTTCTGTATTGCTTTCAACTTCCATACCCGCTGCTGCAGGAGTAGTACAGGATGTCATAAATCTCTCGTTGATTTTAACTGAACAGATCCTACAACTACCTTTTGGCTTAACTCCTGTGAAATTACATAATGTAGGAATAAAAACGCCATTTTCTTTGGCAGCTTCAAGAATAGTTTGACCTTTTTTGGCAATTATTTCCTTGCCGTCTATTTTAAATTTACATGTATCGCTCATGATTTATTTTTTATCTACTATGAGTTGTGGTGAATAAATTTACGTCCTACAAAACTATTTGCTGCACTTACAGAGTCTGCAAGTTCAAACTGATTGTCATAATCAGTCATTGCTTTAACATGACTTTCGTACAAATGCCTGAAATTAAGGATGCTTGATAAAACAGGGTTTGCCGCAGTCTGGCCTAAACCACAACGGCTTACCTTAATTATTTTACCCCAGTTTAGTAAATCATCAATGTCATCTCTAACACCATGCCCACCAATTATCTTAAGAAGTTTTTGCTTCATAATATATGGTAAGTTACGGCAAGTAGAACAAGAACCACATGATTCTTCAATGAAGAAATCCATGAAATTCATCACTATTTCACCTAATATGTCTCTATCCTTATTAAAGATAATGATTGAACCACCAGTTGGTATGTCAGAGTAACTTATTTTTCTGTCATAGGCATTTTTTGCTGCCATCATACCCGATGGTTTGTACCATTTCATCAAATCAGTTTTGCTGTGGAGTTCAATATCCTGAACATTTACTAATGTGCCAGAAGGACCTCCAACCTGAACTGCCTGAACATTTTCTGCACCAGCCATTCCAAGAACTTCTTTAATGCTTACTCCCCATTCTACTTCATAGATACCGGGGAAACGACAGTCACCAGAAACGCTAAGCAACTTAGTTCCCAACGAATCGTTAGTTCCAAATGATTTGTACCACTCGGCACCATTTTTTACTATTCTAACTGCAGAAGCAAGAGTTTCTACATTATTAACTATTGTTGGATAATCCAGATAACCTCTTTCAACAGGAAATGGTGGCTTGTCGCGAGGCTCACCACGTTTGCCTTCCATGGACTCAATAAGTGCTGACTCTTCTCCACAAATGTATGCTCCCGCTCCAAGTTGAATTCTAATATCAAAGTTAAAATCTTGTATTCCATTGATGTTAGTGCCAAGTAAATTATTACTACGCATTTCATCAAGTTGACTGTTAAGAAAGTCGAGCATGTATTTGTACTCATACCTTAAATACAGCACACCCATATCAGCAGCAGTTGCATAAGCAGCAATTACCATTCCTTCAAAAACAAGGTCAGCATATTGCGTTAGCATCACTCTATCTTTAAAAGTACCTGGCTCACCTTCATCTGCATTACAAATAATTACACGGTGTTCGCCTGGCATCTTACTACCAAACTTCCATTTTAAGCCTGTAGGAAAGCCTGCTCCACCCCTACCTCTTAGATTTGACTCTTCAACAATTTTTATTACCTCTTGTGGTGAATGTTGTGAAAAATAGTTTTTAATTACCTCAAATTTCTCATAATTATCATCAAGTAGGATTGATTTCTTACGAATATTATTTGAGACCATAGACTTCATTAGAGGGTGGGCATTATTACCATCACCATAACTTTCATAAACGAGTTCATCAAGATCTTTACCTGCCCTAATATCTTCTATTATTTTTCTTGCTCTGTAAGGTGTTAGGTTTGTGAAGATTTTATTATTAATAATAGCGGCTGGTCCCTGATCGTTCATACCAATACAGGAGGTGATGTACAAGCCAATCAGACCATCCTCACTTACAGTA
>Ga0164315_10004727_pt1 | contig 10588 bp, 10 predicted proteins | sample GuaBasSedimGuay6_FD_113737 | JGI IMG/M metagenome (GOLD analysis project Ga0164315, IMG submission 113737) | Subseafloor sediment microbial communities from Guaymas Basin, Gulf of California, Mexico - Guay6, Core 4569-2, 0-3 cm | ecosystem: Environmental > Aquatic > Marine > Hydrothermal vents...
AACTGGAAGAAAATTAGTCATTATTCAGTTGTTATTTTTTGGATTATAAATTTTATTTTTCTTCTCCCTGTCTCATTAATTTATTCAAAAAAGGCAAGGGTAGAAAGCATGGAGTATTTGTCCGCTTATAAAGAAATGAAATATTTTCTGGTTGAAGATATTAATAAAACTGTTTTGGGCTTCCCTCCGATGTATTATCTGGATAATTGGATAGATTATGATGCGATTATGCAAGGTGACAACATTTATAAACTCGCAAAAACCAAACATTGGAATAATGAAAGCAATCAACCTGCATTTGTTTTGTTCTATCAACCAGATAATCTTGACCAAAGATTAATAAATATGAAAAAGATATTGCCTGACTTAGTTTATGAAACTACTATAGAACCAGGAAATGCCGACAGAGTTCTGCACTGGCTAAACCCTATAAATGCTAATGAAAATATTTATATTTATAGAAATACCGCTATAATTAAAGAACCTTAATTATCTTTGAGGTCAGGTAATTTTAATATCAAATAATAATTTGGATGGAAAAAAAGGATGCTGTAATTAGAATTGAGGAACTTAGCCATGAGTTAGCTATGCACAATCATAATTATTATGTTTTATCGTCCCCAACAATCCCTGATTTTGACTTTGATATCAAATTAAAAGAACTGGAAAGTCTTGAGATTGAGTTTCCGGAATTAAAACTCGCCAGTTCCCCTACTCAGCGTGTGGGAGGTGAACCCACCAAGGATTTCACCACAGTAAATCATAAATATCCAATGCTTTCTTTGTCCAATTCTTATTCAGAAGATGAAATTAGGGATTTTGACAAAAGGGTAAGGAGAATTATTGACAATGATTTAGAATATGTTTGCGAGCTTAAATATGATGGTATTGCAATAGGTCTAACTTATGTTGATGGGATACTAAAGCAGGCGGTTACAAGAGGTGATGGTGTTCAGGGGGATGATGTAATCAATAATGTGAAAACAATCCGATCTATTCCATTAAAATTAAATTCTGATTTTCCAGACGAGATAGAAATAAGAGGTGAAATATATTTCCCAATTAAGGAATTCGAAACTCTTAATAAACAACGTATAGAAAATGATGAGCAACCTTTTGCAAACCCTCGTAATTCAGCATCAGGTACATTAAAAATGCAAGACCCTAAAGAAGTAGCCAGACGCCCTCTTGATTGTTTTCTGTACTATATTCCTTCAAAACATTCTGAAATCAAAACTCACTATGATAGCCTAAAATTTGCTGAAAAACTGGGGTTCAGAGTATCAAAAAACATTGCCTTGTGTAAGAATATTGAAGAGATATTTGAATTTATTTCCGATTGGGATATTGGGCGAAGTCAATTGGACTATGAAATTGATGGCATTGTTATTAAGGTAAATGACCTAAAGATGCAGAGAGATTTGGGCTTCACTGCTAAAAGTCCACGATGGGCCATCGCCTATAAATTCAAAGCCGAAAAGGCTGAGACAAAACTACTTTCTGTTGACTTTCAGGTGGGTCGCACCGGAGCAGTTACACCCGTTGCTAACCTCGAAGCTGTTCTGCTTGCAGGCACCACGGTTAAGCGTGCCAGCCTTCACAATGCTGATATCATAAAAAAACTTGATCTGCACTATAATGATACAGTTTTTGTTGAGAAGGGTGGTGAGATTATCCCAAAAATTGTGGGAGTTAATAAGAGTTTAAGAAAAGATAAATCAGAGGAAGTTTTATTTACAAAAATATGTCCTGAATGTAAAACCGATTTGATACGTATTGATGGTGAAGCAGCATATTATTGTCCTAACGAAGAGTTTTGCCCTCCTCAGATTAAAGGAAAACTTGAGCATTTTATTTCACGAAAGGCAATGAATATTGATAGTTTGGGTGAAGGCAAAATTGAAATGCTTTATGAAAACAAACTTGTAAAGGATGTTTCAGATTTATATAAATTAAATTATGAAAATTTAATTGGAATCGAGAAACTTATCCCTGCTGAAGGTGATAAAAAGGAAAAAAGGTTAAGTTTTAAAGAAAAAACTGTAAATAACATTCTAAGTGGAATTGAAGAGTCAAAAAAACTAGGTTTTGAAAAAGTATTATTCGCTTTAGGCATAAGACATGTTGGCGCAACTGTTGCTAAAAAACTAGCACAACATTTCATATCAATAGACAAATTATCAACTGCAAAATTTGAAGAATTGACTGATGTGGAGGAGATAGGTGAGAAAATTGCTGAATCATTAATAGAATGGTTTGAAAAACCTGAACATAGCACAATTATTAATAACTTAAAGGTCAGCGGTTTAAAATTTGTAATGGCTAAGAGCAAGGAGCCACTTAATAATATTTTGAATGGACAGGCATTTGTTGTAAGTGGTGTTTTCAACAATCGTAGCCGGGAAGAATTAAAACAACTTATTGAAGAATTTGGCGGTAAAAATATTAGTTCAATATCTTCAAAAACCAATTATGTACTTGCAGGAGATAATATGGGACCAGCCAAGAAGCAAAAGGCAGAAAAACTAAATATTCCGATTATTTCGGAGAGTGATTTTGAAAAGATGATTTCCTGATTTATTATGAATTAATAATCTTAAGCAATCCTAATAATCATAAAAAATCAGTGTACTATTTATAAATCTTACAGAGTTCCACAAAAGATAATTCAGAATCATACATCATTCTCGTTTTTTTTATCAGATTTTTTTGAGAATTTGTAAATTACCCAAGCAAAGCCGAGTACAAGGTGGAGCATCACAACTCCAAATATGATGTATGCTATTGTATTATTCATTTTAAAGGATCCACAAAGATTTTTAGACACTCTCATTTTAACTAGAGAAGGTCACAGACTTTCAATTTATTATTAGGCTAAAGATGCAATCTTCAACCTGGTTTTAGGTATTAACAAATTATCCAATGACCAATAACAAATGACTAATTATCTAAAATTACTGAGTAAGCATTACTGGCATAATCAACATAAGAATTTCTTCGGGAGAGTCATCACCATCATCAGGAAGAAGTATCCCTGCACGATTTGGTGCGGACATTTCAATAATGATGTTTTCGTTATCCAGAGTTGTTAGCATATCAAGCATAAATCTTGAGTTAAAGCCAATTTCCATATCTTCACCTTCATAACTACAGGTAAGTCTTTCCTTAGCTTCGCTTGAATAGTCAATATCCTCAGCAGTCAAAACCAATTCTTTACCAGAAACTTTAAACCTAACCTGATGAGTTGATTTACTTCCAAATATTGCAACCCTACGAAGGGCATTAAGAAGACTAATTCTACTAACACTTAATTTAAATGGATTCTGTTGTGGAATAACAGCCTCATAATTAGGGTATTTGCCATCAATTAGGCGGCAAACTAAGGTGATATTATCAAAAATAAAAATTGCATTAGCATCATTATACTCGAATGATACTTCCACCTCTTCATCATCAGGAATTATATTTTTGAGATGATTAAGTGGCTTTTTTGGCAAAATAAAGGAAGCCATCTGCTCACTTTTTAAATCACTTCTTCTGTATCTAACAAGTTTATGTGCATCTGTTGCAACAAATGTAATGTTTTCAGGACTCATTTCGCAAAGCACTCCTGACATAACTGGTCTTAATTCATCATTTCCGGTAGCAAATAATGTTTTATTAAATGCATTTACCAGTTGAGAACCATTTACTTTTAACTGATTTGTGTTTTCCAAAACGGGAAGTTGTGGAAATTCATCACTTTTATGACCAATAAGTTTGTATTTACCTTCTCCAGCAAATATTTCAACACTTTGGGTTTCCATATTTACATTTATAGAAACGGGTAACTCGGCAAAAGTTTTCATGATATCCAGTAGCATTTTTGCAGGAATTGCAACCACACCTTCATCTTCTGACTTATCCACCGCAAGTTCTACACTTATTGTAGTTTCCAGATCAGAAGCAGTTATCTTCAATTTCCCATCACTCAACTCGAATAAAAAATCTTCCAATATGGGTAAGGTGCTGCTTGTACTGAGCACTCCACTAATCTTTTGAAGACTCCTTAGCAATGCTGTACTTGATATTATAAATTTCATTTTTCTGAATTAAATTTCATTTAATAATTTGAGTAAAAATAGAAAAAATCTAATTTGCGTAAAAAAGGATTACAAAGAAATTATTAACACTTTATGCAAGTTTTACTCTTGGATCGAGTATAACATATGAAATATCGACTAGAATATTGATTATTATCAACATTACTGAAATAAAAAGCACAGATCCCATTATAACAGGTAGATCATATTTCTCCAATGAGTCAACGATTAAAACACCTATTCCTTTCCAATCAAAAACATATTCAACAAAAACTGCACCTGCCATCAAAGATGCAAACCATCCGCTAATGGCTGTAATTACAGGGTTAAGAGAGTTTCTAAGACCGTGCTTAACAATCACATCAAAATTACTGAGACCTTTTGCATATGCAGTGCGTATATAATCTTGTGACAAAACTTCCAATAAAGAACTTCTGGTCAGACTAACAATAATTGCCAACGGCCTAATGCCTAAGGTAATTGCTGGTAATATAAGATTCTTCAGGTTAAGATAAACTTCACCGCTATAATCATCAACTGAATAAAGACTACCATACATTTCCAAACCTGTATAATCAGCCAAAACGAACGCAAAAAGCCAAGCAATTAGAATAGCTGCAAAAAAAGAGGGTAATGACATACCAAAGGATGAAAAAACAAGCAGAAATTTATCTAATAGACTGTCTTTATACAGTGCTGAAGGTATCCCAAGACCTATTCCCAGAATCATGGCAATAAGAATAGATGTTCCTGCAAGTAACATAGTTTTAGGAAATGCTTCAAGTATTATCGAACTTACCAGCCTCTTACTTTGATAAGATTTTCGTAAATATGGCGCTTTTAATACAACCGTCCACTTACTTAATGTAGATAACTTTATTGAATTAGAATATTTGTTTTCATCATAATTCCAAAAACCTCCTATTTCATCATTGGTATGAAAGGATATTATTGAAAGGTCATTTAAAAAATTAAAATATTGAACGGCAACAGGCTTATCAAGGCCAAGGTCTATTTTAATTGCTTCAACAGAAGCCACATCTGCTCTTTGACCTAAAAGCATTCTTGCCGGATCACCCGGTAGAATATTAAAAAGGAAAAACACAATTGTTGTTACTCCCCAAAGAACCAACAATCCATACAGCACCCTTCTTACAATATATCTAAGCATATTATTTTAGTATAAATCCAGTTTTGTTGAAAAGTCATTATAATGCATTTTATCAATAACTATTCCTTTTCTTAAAACCAATATTCCCGGATTTGATCTTATCATTGCTTTTAACTCAATATCATCTGCAAAGTAAACCTCTATGCCATCCATTTCTTTCATAAAGAATGTGGCAGCAGATTCAAAATCTGCACCTGTAACAATTGCAAAATATTCATCATCACTGAGGGTTTGGCTTATCATATAGGCCTTTTTCAACCCCAGATCATTCACTTTTTCAATATCTGGTATAATAAGTAATATTTGTGTTACTGTATTCTCAATCAGGTCTTTTGTGAAATCATTTCCAAGGCTATCTTCAATAATCAGATTATGCATTTTTATGAGCGATGAATTATCGAACCTCTGTCCAATAAATTCCCAGTTAACAAGCCATGCAGAATCACTCCACGGATAATCCGGCGATAGATATTCCTTAGTTTCATTGGTTTTCTTATTTCTGTAACTCACATAAACTTTAGTATTTTCCTCACCAATAGTATTCATATCATTACCAACTTTCCATTCGCGGAAATCCATGAGTGGAAGATGATTGATGTTATAGTAGATCAATCCTATAAATCCTATTGTTATCAATGATAGAAGACTATTTTGAAACCAAATTGATGTTGACTGAGCCGTTTGCTTTCTTTTGACAAAAATTACTATTGCCATAAGAACAAGCACAATATTTTTATAAAATGTTTCCCAATTTGTAAGTTTCACTGCATCACCAAAGCATCCGCAATCAGGAACAAGATTCAAACTGGCATCAAAATAAGTAATGACAGTAAACATAAGCATTATAAGCAAAACACCCAATGCACCAAGTTTAAATCTAAGTCTGAATAACATTGAAACACCAAGTAAAAACTCCACTACTATTAGAAAAAGCCCCAGGTATAAGGCATAATCCACCATAAAATACCAGCCATATGCTTCCAGATAATCCTCTACTCTATATGCTGTTCCCAAAGGGTCAATACCCTTTACAAATGAAGAGAAGATAAATACCAGTCCTACGGCCAGTCTGAAAAATAATGCTAAAAGGCTTTTCTCTTTTTTATGGCTAGACATCTTCCTTCTCAATTATTAATTTTATTAATGCAAAGACTGAATAATTAATTATGTCATCGTAGTTTGCATCCAATCCTTCAGAAACAGTAGTTTTTCCTTGATTATTCTCAATTTCCTTTATCCTCAGTAATTTCATAAGAATAATATCAGTAAGCGATGAAATTCTCATATTCCTCCATGCTTCCCCATAATCATGATTTTTATTCAACATAAGATCGCGGGCAGCGAAAATGTACTTTTTGTAGAGGCTAACTGCTTCTTCGGCGTTTAAGTCTGCCTCTTCGGCTACGCCAAGTTCTAATTGTATAAGGGCCATTACAGAATAGTTTACTATCCCAACAAATTCTGGAATAATACCTTCATCAACTTTGCTTACTCCTTTAATTTGTATGCTTCTTATGCGATTTGCTTTTATATAAATCTGGTCAGTAAGACTGGTAGTTCTTAATATTCGCCATGCTGTACTATAGTCTTTTTGCTTGTTTTCGAAAATATTAAGGCAATAATCGACAATTTCACCAAACTGTTTTGAAGTATCTTTACTCATGCTAAAAGTCCTAACTTTGTATTTTAAAATACTCGATAATTTTGAGCAATAAAGATACATCTTTTAACAAAGGCACAATGGCTTTTAACTGTAATGGAAAACTTCTTGATTTTGAGGCACCAAAGGTAATGGGCATTTTAAATTTAAGTCCTGATTCGTTTTATGATGGTAGGAAATACAACAAAAAGGACGACTTGATCAGAAGAACTGAACAAATGCTTTGTGAAGGTGCACACATTATCGATCTTGGAGCATCTTCCAGCAGACCTGGTGCAAATTTGATTACGAAGGAGGAGGAAGAGCATAGATTACTTCCCGCTATGAAGTTATTATCAAAAAAATTTCCGAATACAATTTTTTCTGTTGATACTTACAGAAGTGAAATAGCAGCACTGTGTTATGATAATGGAGCAGGGATAATAAATGATATTTCAGGTGGCAATATGGATCCTAAGATGTTTGATACTATTGCTCTAATAGGAATACCCTACATTCTTATGCATATGTATGGCGCCCCTAAAGACATGCAACACAAGCCTTTAAAAAATAATATTACAAAAACCGTTAAAGCATTTTTTGAGAAAAAAGTACTGGAACTAAATAAACTAGGCATAAATGATATTATCCTTGACCCAGGTTATGGGTTTGGAAAAAGCCTTGAGTGTAACTTTCAATTACTTAAATATCAAGATGAACTAAAACTTAATAGTTTACCCTTACTGGCTGGTTTATCACGTAAATCGATGATTAACAAGGTACTTGATACAAAACCAGAAGATGCATTAAATGGAACTTCAGTTCTTAATCTGATTGCACTCCAAAATGGAGCAAGTATAGTACGTGTACATGATGTTAAAGAAGCTGTACAAACAATAAAATTATTCATACATTATGAAAACACAAAAGAATGTCAATAATTTTTTTGATCGTTATAAACTTCAAATTACTACTTTTACAAAAATTCTAAGTTTTGATAACATTATTTATTGATTTCCGAATTTATGATATTATAGATATCCTTTTGGTAGCACTTTTGATTTTTGCAACATATCAAATGCTAAAAGGTACTACTGCTATCAATATTTTCTTTGGTTTAGTGGCATTATTTTTAATGTGGAAATTATTTTCCGCATTGGAAATGAACTTGCTTTCTGCAATTCTGGGTGCATTTATAAGTGTTGGGCTGGTAGCCCTGATAATTATTTTCCAACCGGAAATAAGGCAGTTTTTATTTGAACTTGGTACGCCCTCATCTCTAAAAAGGTTTGGGAAAAATTTAAACTTTTTTAAACCTCTATTTGATACACACGTTGAGATAAGTATCGACCCTATAATTGTAGCCGTCAGAAGGATGGGTAAAATTAAGCAAGGAGCCTTGATTATCATCACAAAGCAAAATGAGTTGAAAAATCTGGTTGCAACGGGTGAGAAAATTGATGCATATATTTCCACTACACTTATAGAAAACATATTCTTTAAAAACAGCCCTTTGCACGATGGTGCAATGATTATAACCAATAATAGAATTGTTGCTACAAAATGTATTATGCCTGTCTCAAAGCAGAAACTAAAAGATGGGGCAGGCTTAAGACATAGGGCTGCATTGGGCGTTACCGAAATTTCAGATTGTGTGGCAATTTTAGTTTCAGAGGAAACAGGAAATATTTCTTTTGCCAATAAAAGTGAAATTAAATTTGGAATAAGTTTGGAAGAACTGCAACAAAACCTAATAGAGTCGTTGAACCTTTCGACTAATTCTTGATAAAACTTCCTTCATTAAGTACTTTTTTATCCTTTTCAGTAATTTTGTGCATATAGATACTGCTTTTAAAGTTAGTAAGGTTAAGAGAAATAATATTTGATTTAATAAGTTTTTGCTCTATAATTTTCCCGTTGATATCATAAATTGTAAGTCCATAGGCACTAATATTTTGGGTATCTGAATTGTATTCCATAGAAACTAAAGTGTAACCAATTGCGGCATCATTTGGAACCCACTGATAATCAAGATAGGTTTCTTCATTAGAAGAAAGTACGGGCCAAAACCCTGCTACTTTGCCCCATATACTATCCGTAACAATTCTATTTTCTTTAATCCTTAAAACCTCGTATGAGCCTAAAGATAATATCAAATCACCCCATGCATCTACAGCAGTAAGTTTGTTGGTAGTTTGCTTAAATCTAATGGAATCAAATGGCGGTAAAATATCTCCTAAATTAACTTCAAAATAAAAAGTCTCATCCCTCGAGTCTCAGTACTGGACAGGAAAATCAAAATATATTTCTTTTGGCTCAATCTCAACTGCAAATAATCCAAAATCATCATAATTACCAACTAGGCCAATTGCCGATAATTCATCATCATTTCTGGTAAAAAAAGCATATGCGTCACCATCAGCATCACTGATGTAGGCAGCAAAATTAGATTCAGGAAACTCATCAGGATATGGAGTCCATGAAGGAAGCACAAATCCAATATCATACACTTCATGCTTGACTAAGGCTGTATAGTCCCATGTTTTATTTATTCCAGGATCGCCCGGCAAGATGATATTTGACACCAATGTATCCGTTGAAAAATGAAATGTAGTACCCGGCTGGGCAAGGTCATTGTTAGTAAAAGTAATTTGTGCATTTAGTCCTGTAAATGCCAACACCATCAAAAATAAAAAATAGTTTTTTTTCATAGTAATTAGAGTTTATATTAACCTGAGGTCGAACTCAGGTTATTAAGTAATCAACAACAGTTGCCTTATCCATAACAATTTTTAAATAGTCAAGAACTTTTATGTGGTCAGGATGATCTCTGTAAATATTTAATCCATCTTCGTCATTAAAGTCAGCAAGTAAAATAAGGTCATATGCTGATGGCCGTGTTGAAAAGTTAAGTCCAACTTCCATTTTCAAGAGTGGTTCAATACTCATCTCAAGTGCCATAAGTAACTTCCTGGTCTTTGCTGATACCTCAGACAAATCTTCATCCTGTTTAAATTTTATCATTACTATATGACGTAGCATATTTATGGTGTTTTTATAAAATTATTCAAGAATTATATAATTAATATAATTGATTCATTAACTCAATTACTCCCAAATACAAAAACAAAATTACGCTAATAATTAGTAATATATTCATTATAAGGCTGTTTTTGTTATTATTAACAAGTTTTGAATTATTATTTAGGTATAGCAGAGTACCGGCAAGAAAAGGCATAAATAGAGAACCAATTACAGCGTATATCATTATTAACCATACAGGCTTTCCTATTAAAAGGAGGGTGAAAGGAATGCTGGCCATTAACAATAAAAATATCCTGTAATTAGAAGATTTTATGATGTTAACAAATACCATTTTATTCGATTCAGATTTATAAAATCCATTTATAAGATCAGAGAAAATATAAGGCACCCCTTGCCAAACGCCCAGCATCGAACTAAAAACCGCACCCCAAAAACCAATGAGGAATATCCATTTTCCAATTTCTCCGGTTGCGGTACCCATCTTTTCTGCTAATCCCAGAACAATATTACTTCCACCCACTATTGCCGGTTCAAGATCTGCAGAGATAACAACTATAGCAATTCCAAATATTGTTGTCAAAATATATGCAACAGCAAGGTCAATTTTCATTGACTTCCGAAACGAACTACCTTTCCAGCCTTTTTCAGTGA
>Ga0164315_10004728_pt1 | contig 10587 bp, 22 predicted proteins | sample GuaBasSedimGuay6_FD_113737 | JGI IMG/M metagenome (GOLD analysis project Ga0164315, IMG submission 113737) | Subseafloor sediment microbial communities from Guaymas Basin, Gulf of California, Mexico - Guay6, Core 4569-2, 0-3 cm | ecosystem: Environmental > Aquatic > Marine > Hydrothermal vents...
CCTGAAAAATTAGATTTGGCTTATGCAAATTATACTCCACGTTCAGGATCCCATCGAAATGTTCCAGGTGATAAAGTAGTTTTTTTAGGATTACAATTATTCGCTAAAGATTATTTAATTCATGATTGGAATACTACATTCTTTAATAAACCTAAAGAAAAAGTTTGCAAAAAATATCACAGACGTTTGAAAAATGGTTTAGGTAGAGAAATATCAATTAAACATATTCGTGCCTTACATGATCTTGGTTATTTACCAATTAGAATTAAAGCGTTGCCTGAAGGTTCAGTTGTACCATATGGTGTACCACCGTTTACAGTAGTAAATACTAGAAAAGGTTTTGGTTGGTTACCTAACATGATTGAATCAGTTTTATCAGCTGAAATCTGGCCATCAATGACTAGCGCTACTACATATAACGAATATCGTAAAATGTTCGAATTTTATGCGATGAAAACAGTTGGAAATATTGATTTTGTTCCTTTCCAAGGTCATGATTTCTCATTCCGTGGAATGATGGGTAGACATGCTGCAGCATTATCTGGATTTGGTCATTTGGCTGCTGGTTCTTATGGTACTGATACAATTCCTGCTATCGATGTTGCAGAAGATTATTATGGTGCTGATTCTGATACAGAAATGGTTGGAATGGGTTGTGCTGCTACAGAACATTTTGTAATGTGTGCAGGTGGTAATGAAGATGGTGAAGAAATTGAAACCTTGCGTCGACTGATATGTGATTTATATCCTGATGGTCTTATTAGTGTCGTATCAGATACTTGGGATTTCTGGCAATTAGTTATAAAATATCTTGCAGAACTTAAACCTGAAATCATGGCTCGTCAAGGTAAATTAGTTATTAGACCTGATTCTGGTGATCCAGTTCGTATCATTTGTGGTTATACCGAAGATGAAATCACTAGATATGATAATAAAGTTTATGTCAAAGAAATGGGCGAAGTAGGTTCATCATATGCTGGTAAAGAATTGATGGAATGTGAAGTTAAAGGTTTGGTCCAATGTTTGTGGGATATCTTTGGCGGTACAATCACTCCTAAAAAATATAAAATGTTAGATGAACATATTGGCGCCATTTATGGTGATTCAATTACATTTGGCAGAGCATTAGCAATAATGGAAAGATTGGAAGCTAAAGGTTTTGCTTCTGACAATATTGTTTTAGGAATTGGTTCATATACTTATCAACATGTTACTCGTGATACTCATGGTATGGCAATGAAAGCAACATATGTTGAAATCGATGGTGTTGGCAAAGAAATTTTCAAAGATCCTAAAACGGATGATGGTACTAAAAAATCAGCAAAAGGTTTATTGATGGTTGTTCAAACTGGTAAAGAATTTGTATTAGTAGATCAAGTATCTAAAAAAGAAGAAGCTCGTGGAGCTCTTGAAGTTGTTTTTGAAAATAGTGAAATGATTAAAGAAGTAACACTTAATGAAATTCGTGAAACTGTAAGAAGTTTCGATTAAAAGATGTACATGATATGGGTTTATGTTATAATAGACCCATATTAACATAGAGATATAAAAATGATTGAATTATTGGGTGCTCCAACTGAGCCAAATACACACTTTGTTGTAGTTTATGAATATGGTAATTTGATATGCAGTGGTATGTATTGGATTAATCATAAAGGCATATTATACGAATATAATGATCCACATGATGAATATGAATATACTAGTAGAAAACCTGGATATTTAAGCGAAGATTCTTCAAATCACAAATATTTTATAAGGTGATAAATATGACAAAATTTATGAATGATCAAAGTTTTTCTCATATGTCTAATAATGGTACAGTTTTTAAAGGTGACAGATGTGATTTATCTTCTGGTGTTAAAGTATCATTTTTATGGGATATAGAGAATGAACAACAAAATGCTGATTTCGCGGAATTTGCTGCGTGGCATGCTATGCAAATTTGGCCTCAATTAAACGGTTTTGCAGGTTATGATGCAATTCGTTATGAATATTCAACTGAACAAGCGGAACTAGAATGAAAATGAATGAAATGTATTTAACATTAGGCGATCCGTCTAACGATGGACACGGGCATTATGATGCAATATTATGTGTTACTAATAAAACATTAAAAGAAATACGTACAGCTTATAAAGCATCCTGTAAACTCACAAAAATATCCTTCAATCACAATGAAGATTACACTGGAGAAAAACGCGGTTATAAATTAGATAGTGAGTATAGAATATGTACTGATTATCAAGTTTCTAAATTAACTGAAACTGTATTGGACGTCTTAGAAGAATTTAATTGTCCATATATTAAAGAATTTAAAAGAGAACCATATCTATGTAATGATGATTTTTGTGTATTATGGTGGTGGTTTGTTGGATTATCTTTACCTGGTTTAGAATGGGAACAAAAAACTGTTAAAGATAATATACCAATAATTAATGATGGTGATTTGAACGTTCAATTTGGATATGGATTATATGATGCTTAAATTAAAATTAGTAGATAAACAAAATTATGAACATAAAAGTTTTTGTGATTTCATAGAAACTTTATTATATAGTTATGATGTTATACTAGAACTGCGGAATCACAAAGTTGTAATAACTTGGGCAGGATTTAATAGAAATACCATTCCATATCATCATACTATAACAAATCTATCCGAATCTAAAACTATTCAAGAATATGATGTTATAGATTATGCTAATATTGGTTATTGCTATATTCAATATATGAAAGAATTATATCCTTCACTAGATGTAGAAAATTTTCCATGGTCTGAAGTAAGTATTGGTATAAGAAATTAAAAGTATAAATATGTTAAACAAGTAGGTTTAACATGATAGATAAAATATTTGAATGTCTCAGCATTGTTAAAAACATTGTTAGAGACATTTTTGTTTCTAAAGATACCATTATATCATTTTCAGTTCATCCGGCATCTTTATGTGATTTTATTGCATATTTAAATTCTGATTATAAATATAATAAATATATAATAAATAAAGATATATACTATTATAGTGTCAGTATTATAGCACACTGTGATAATGATCTTAATGTGCTGGTAAAACCAGGTATAACAATTAAAAGGAATATTACATGACATTATTAAAAGAAATGATAGAAAATATCATTAGCGAAAACGAAACTGAAGCAAAAGTAAATTTTCACTCATATTTAACAGATAAAATGCAGAATTTGAATGAAGGTTCTTCTGCTAATATTATCAAAATACCCAATGATAAATCTGAAGAATTTATGAATGCAGCTGAAAAATTATTTGATGTTGAATTTGAAACTCATCAAGGTGATTTTTATACAACACTTACAGTTACTGTTGATAATGAAAGTGATTTTAAAAAATTAGAATATATGGCTAACGATTTTAAATAAGGAATATAAAATGACACTATTAAAAGAACTAATTGAAAACGTTATAGTAGAAGAAGTTAAAAAGTTTACTATTGTTAAAGATAGAAATAATAGAACTAGTGAAATGTCTGGAACTTTAGTAGAATTAATTGATAAAACTAAATATACATTAGAAACTGGTAAATCATATGAAAGTGAAAAGGGTAATAAAAAAATAAATATTAACCCTAAAACTATTAAAGCTTTGATTACTGCATTAAATAATTCTGTTAACAATTCTGCAGCAAATGGATATTCTACAACATCATATAGTCTTAAGGATTAATTATGACATTGTTAAAAGACATGATTGAAAATATTGTGAATGAAAATGAAACTGACGCAAAAGTAAATTTTCATTCATATCTAATTAATAAAATGATAACTGAAAATGTTTCTAGTCCGATGAAAATCGATTTAGGCGAAAACAAAGATCAATTATTACGAGATAGTAATTTATCACCAATACGTACTAATGAAAAAATTATAGATAATGAATATTATTATATAATTCACGAAAATAACATTTATAAATTTGTTAAAGTTAAAGTAACAGAATATACTCCATCTCAACCTGAAGGCACAGAAGGTAATATTTGGGGTTCAAAAGAATATATAAAACTTGAATCAGTAGAAACAGGTAAAGATATTTATTGGTCTGGTGGAATATTAGACGGTTCTGGTTTATATGAAGTTGATGAAGTTGTACAAAAATTACCTAAAGGTAAAGGTACTCCATTAAATACTGAAAGATTTAACAAATTATCCAAAAAAACATCAAATTCATTATTTAAATCTTTAAAAGGATTTCAAGAACAATTTGATAGATCATTTGATATCGAAGGTACAACTTGGAATGCTAAAGCTTCTATTGAACAATCAGATGCACGTGTAATATTAACAGTAGCGGTTACTCCTGAAGGTAAAGGTAATATTTCACATGGTAATAGAATGGAAATTACATATTTACCATTAGAAAGCGGCAATGAAATTAAACGACATAATGGCGCTTTTGATACACCTAGATCTGCAAAAGATTGGTTGAGCCATAAAGTTAAAGTTGTTAGTCCTGCTGATGTATATGCTGAAGTTAAAAAAGCATTCAATTTAGTAAAATCTAAAGATGAAACTGCGTATAACAAATATTTTAATAAATAACAAGGAAACATAATGACATTATTAAAAGAATTGATTGAGAATCCAACTCCAATTATTAAAGAGCAATGGGAAAAAGGTGATGCTTATTCTTATAAAGAGATTAAATTAACCGCTAAACCTAAGATCGCAATACAGGGTCCAGTCTCATATGCTGCTTATATCAAAGAATTTTCTACTCAGGAAGCAGAAGATATCAAAGGTTTCGTTAAAGGTACATGGTACGTAACATATACCAGAACTGATTTTAAAACAAATGATTTTAATAATAACATGAAAGTTTTCAAAGATATTAAATCTGCAAATAAATATCAAAAAGAATTAAAAGAAAAATTAGGTAAATAATTATGGCTACTATAACACACTTATATGATGTAGATCAAACGGTTTGGATGTTAGATCCTGCAACTGGAATTAAAGAAGCAGTAGTTTTAAATATTAGCGCTGCGAAATCTTTAACTGGTACAGAGGTAAAATATTCTATTAAGATAGTAGATGATAATACTTTAGACGATGTAGAAGAATCAACATTATATGCGACATTATCAGGCGTAGGTTCAGCCCTAGAAGCCTATGAAGCGTTGTTGGTAGCATAAGATGGGTTTATTACAAGATTTTCAATTACTTACTGAAAATTCTAGAGTACAAGACAATAGCTTATATTATAAAAGTGACGGTATATACTTTACTTATGACAGATTAGATTTTGCTATAGAGTCTCAACATTTTGGTTTTACTAAAATGTTTGATTATGCTAAAAATGCCGTTGATAATATCGAAGACAGCACTGAAAAAATGAAAGAAATAACCAATGATATTGATAAAATTAAATTAGCTAAAGTAAAGCAAATACAAAAACTTGATACAATTTTTTCATCATTACTTGAAGCGGAATTGATAGATTTTGATAATAAAGTTGGTAAATATTTGGAACAATACAAATGAGTTTATTAAATGAAGTAAAGGAATTACTTAACGAAGAAGAAAACTTCGGTGAAGTTTATATTTCATCTGAAACTATTACTTACAATCCTAAAATTACATCTAAAGATTATCGAGCAGAATATAGCGACGAATTAGATAGAATGATGTGGGATATAAGTGATAAAGATCATAGACGATCAGTTATCAAAAGTGTTGGTATGCAGAAAAAAGAATTAGGAGATAAAGCAAATAAAAATTTAGACAAATATGCTAAAATTTATATTGAAATGGTTCAAGCTGAAATCAGAAATCTAGCTAATAATATAGACAAAATTAAGGATACTATTAAATGAATACAGCATTCTTAAAAGAAATTTCTTCAACTGAAACGAAAACTCTTAAAGCATTTATAAATGTTCTTAAGATTACTAAAGCTCATATAGATTCTAAACCTAAAAATATTAAAGATTATCTTGAATATCGTGGTAAAATTGAGAAATATCTATCATATCCATTTTCAAAAAAATTAAAAACATTGGTTACTGATACTGACAAAAAGGTTAAAGATTATAATGATCATAACACTAATAAGCCAGCTAATAGTAAAGCTTTCAATAGTCAATATAAGAAATTTAGAAATGCCTTTTTAAATAAAGGTGACCTAGATGAACTTCATAAAATGGCTACATCTATAAGTAAAATAACAGACAGTATTAATGAAGCTAACAAAGATCAAAGTGAACTTATAACTAAAACTAATCCATTTGAAATTTCACCTTTATCATCATTTTTTAGTGGTGGTAAAAAGGCTGGGTTATTACATTCATTTACTCCAGATGATATGGATAGAATATTACGTACAGATTTAACAAAATTTAAGTACTCATATTTAAAATTACCAGATCATGATGATTACCAGTATATGGTATACTTTATTGAGAACCTAAAAGATTCACAAAAACCTATTGAAGTATCATCTAGTCAGCAAAAATATATAGCTGATTTTAAATATGCTACTAAAGAAACATATAAAGCATTAGACAAGTTAGTAGACAAATATTTGTTTAGTAATGATAAAAAAATCATTCAAGAAATTATGACACGTATGCAAGAATTTCCTGAATTAGTTAAAATTAATGATGCACACAAACGAAAGATTAAAACTGTGTTTAGAGGAATACCAGTACAAGAAGAAAATAGTTTTAATACAAGTAAATATATTGAACAAGATAAAAGAACGAGGTTTGTAGCCACGTCTGAATCTCATCATGCTGCTGAGAATTTTGCAAAAGCTAAAGGTCATTTAGATTCTGTTGCTAATTCATCTGGCGGCGTAATAATTGTATACAATGTTAACTCAGATAGTATATTATTAGATACATCAATATTCGGTTCAGCATTTGGTGAAGCTGAAATATTAATTGATGCTACTAAAGCGAAAGTACAAGAAGCAGAATATTATGATTGGGAACAAGATTATTAAAGTATAAATAAAGTTAATAATTTAGTTTACAGTGCCAAATAGTTGAGTTATAATAGATTCAATAATTTAGTTATAAACTAGTTTGACGCATTGCATCTTACACATAGAATAATAGAATACGTAAAATAAAATAGATGTTGAACGTTAGTCGAATCCCATATAAATCTGGTGGATTATTAGCAGACTGCAAGGGTGCTACCTCGTTTAAAAAAAAATGTAGCGCATATGAAAGTATGAACGAAAATTAGAAAAAAGAAAAAACTTTTTAAACAAACTTTATAAATAGAAGTACAATGAACAATATAATTTTAAAAACGATAGCGAAGATTGACACTGCCATTATGGATGATGGAGATTCTGGCTTGTAGATTTTAAAACATATGTTTAAAGTTTAAAAAGCCAGAATTGTTAAGATTTTGGCTTTTTTCGTTTATAAAGCCAAACAATTAACAGGAGAAAAAATAAAGTGTATGAAGTAGCGACGATGGTTTTTATTATAGGTGCAGTAAAGTTCATATTAAATGGACATAAAGAAATACAAAAAGAAATAATTAGAGCGATGGCAAAAGAAGATTGCTGTTGTGATAATTGCTAAAAGAATGGGGTTATAGCACAGTCTGGTAGTGCGGTTGCTTTGCAAGCAAATGGTCGTGGGTTCAAATCCCTCTAGCTCCACAAAAAATATTGGGTCTGTAGTTCAGCATGGTCAGAACACTCGACTTTTAATCGAGGTGTCGTCGGGTTCAAATCCCACCAGACCCACAATATTGGGGCACTAGCTCAATCGGTAGAGCACTGGATTTGCAATTCAGAGGCACGGGGATCATAACCCCGGTGCTCCACAATATGGCTACCTAGCTTAACTTGGCTAAAGCACTTCTCTCATAAAGAAGAAGATTCCAGTTCAAATCTGGAGGTAGCTACAAAAATTTAAATAAACGTTTACTTTTTTGAATATGTGTATATAATAGATTCATCTTATCTTATATAGGTATTGCACATGAAAGCTAGAACATGGAATGATACAGAAGCAACACTTAATGTTAATGAAACAAAAGTGTATAATTGTATAGATTTAAGTGAAGAATATTGTGGTAGACCTAGTTGTTGTGCGGCAGATATTTATATTGATGGATTAAGTAGAAAACAAATAAGTGGTTATATATCATCACTTTATAAAAAACGTGTAATAATTGAAGTTGAATTCCCAAACAATATTATGGGCTGGCAAACATTAAATGAAACATAAACGTAGTTTAAAAGAAAAAATGGATGAGAAATCAAAAGCTCATCAAACGACTCAAAAATTGAATAAATTGTATAAACGATTTTTGAACAAATAATTGGAGCTGTAGTTCAGTTGGTTAGAACGCAAGACTGTCAATCTTGAGGCCACGGGTTCGAATCCCGTCAGTTCCGCAATATGAGTTATACACGATACTATACAATAACAGAAGAAGATGGTGATGTTACCAGATTTAGATACATAACTAATTCTTGTCATTGTTGTGGTGATTGTTATGACGATATACTAGAAGTTGAAATGGAACCAAACAGTGATGATTGGATTCCATTAAAAATAGAAGGTAGAGAATTAAAGTTTTTAATGATGTTAATGATCGAAAGATCCGCTGAATTTGAAAAATTATGACTGATTTTGAAAGCAAAGATGTATATGAACTCATTGATGGTATTTTAGCTGATGGTATAAAAACAGAATATTATGATGATTGCACTGTAGAAGATCAATGTATTCATTGTGGTGCTTCTGTAAATGATTATGATTTTAAAAATTTTGAAGATGCTAAAAATGCAATTGTTCATTATCCTAACTGTCCATATACTTTAGCGATATCTATGAATGTTAGAAGAGATTATAAACAGTTTCCAGAAGTGGAGTATTAAATTATGAGTATATTATGTCAACTTACATTAGCACTTTTTGTTATGTTATTAGCATCAGTATTTTTAATACCGACTGATAATGAAAGATAGTATTTTAATACCAATTATTAGAAAGGTTGTACCTAGTATAATAGCTGAAGATATTATGAATGTTCAACCAATGAATAGTGATATATTTGATTCATCAAAATTTATTAAACATGAATATTATGAAGGTGAATATGACTTTGGTGATATTATTCATAATTTTATCAAAGGCTATATGGCATATAATGGTAACAAATTCATAAATATAGATGAATTTAGAAAAGAATATCCAGAATTTGAAAAAACTAACGTTGATGGATGGGTTAAAATGGTTAAAAACTCATGCCATATTCCTTAGTATTTAAATACTCTAATGGAAAAGTCAGAGAAATTAAACCACTTTGTAGTGATAATCCTAGATCAGAATACAATTTTGAAGATAGGAGAATATTAACCAAGGCAACTCGTTGGGCTAAAGAATTAAATAAAGCCCATGATGATTTAGAATGTAATGTAATACACTATAATATAGGACTATAGCTCAGTTGGTAGAGCGCATCCCTGATAAGGTTGAGGTCGTGGGTTCAAACCCCTCTAGTCCTACAGAAATAACATGCTCCCAAAGCATTGTTAGTGATGCACAAGTTTTGTAATCTTGGGAATTCGGCGCAAATCCGTATGGGAGCTCAACAAAGAGAGAAAGAAAATGGCAATGTCAGCAGAATTTTATCAGAAATTCTTAAAAGATTCTGATCATACAGGAAGACACTTCGTAGTATCAATGCGAACTGGGAAGAAATACGGCATTGAACCAATTGACGGTAAAGAAAAACGCAAATGGGGCGATGTAAATCCTGCTTCTGGAAAGGTTGAAGGTTCTTATGGATCTAAATATAAAGGTTCCATTAAAGCCACTGAAAGTTTAATTAGTGAAGATAATGGTTTTAAAAATATTATTGAATTAGAACCTGGTATGAGTCCAGCTGCACAAATTGAATTAATGGATGCAGAATATCCCTCATTGGAGAGTTATTGTGGAGCTTAAAATTAAAGATATTGTAAAAAATAATTTTGCTTACATGTTATATTATCGACATCAACATATCTATTATTCAATAGAAGTTAATAATGTTGAGTATTCATTTCCTGTGCCTTTAGATGATATCCAAGACGCTACATTACACCAAGTTGAAAAAGGTATGATGTTAATGAGATATGTTCGTAAAGCTTTGAATGATGGTTCTTTTGTTAAACTTGTTAAATAAACATATACAAATTTATTTAAAAGTTATATAATTTCTTTTCCTATTAAAGTATTAGGTTATCAATATGAGTATTGAAAAAACTAAACCATTCTTTGAAATTGAATTGAATAGTTTAAGAGAACAATGGTTAAGTGATGGATGTAATGTTGATCTATTAGCTTTTAACTTTACTATTAATGAATTACTTCGTAAATATAATTTGTTAAGTAATGATGTTGAACAATTACAAAAAGATCTTAAAGCAATTGATGAATATAATGATGAGTTAATTCAAAATTCTATTCAAATGGCTGATGCTCATAACAGGCAATTGAATTGGGCTACTAAAAAACCAAGATTTAAAACTATTGTAGGTACAGCAGAATGAGTTTTGATACAAATAGAAAAGATTTTGAACGAGCACTAGCTGAATTA
>Ga0164315_10004729_pt1 | contig 10587 bp, 8 predicted proteins | sample GuaBasSedimGuay6_FD_113737 | JGI IMG/M metagenome (GOLD analysis project Ga0164315, IMG submission 113737) | Subseafloor sediment microbial communities from Guaymas Basin, Gulf of California, Mexico - Guay6, Core 4569-2, 0-3 cm | ecosystem: Environmental > Aquatic > Marine > Hydrothermal vents >...
CATTAAACCAGCGATCCGGAATGCCATTTATGCCAACCGGCAATACATACAATAGAGCAGGAAACCTGTTTAATCCTATGAGATGGAATTATTAGAGAGCCCCCACCACGGGGCTCTTTTTTTTACTATTAGTCCGGAGGTTTTGCTATTTTTGTGCCCTTAAGTATCATTATGGGAGATTATTGGGATCATAGGCCACAACCTGAGACAGCTGTACTGGTTGGCGTGATTACGCAGAACCAGACCGAGGAGATGGCAAGGGAGTACCTGGAGGAGCTGGCTTTCCTGGCTGACACCGCCGGGGCGGAGCGGCGTGCAATATTTACACAGCGTCTTGATGTGCCCCATCCCAAGACCTTTATCGGGTCGGGCAAGCTAAATGAAGTAAGGGAGTATGTGAAGAAGGAGGAGATCGATATGGTGATCTTTGATGATGAGCTTACTCCTTCACAACTTCGGAATGTTGAACGCGAACTGAATTGCAGGATCCTTGATCGCACCAATCTGATTCTGGATATTTTTGCCGGCAGGGCCCAGACCGCTCATGCCAAAACGCAGGTGGAGCTGGCTCAGTACCAGTACATTTTGCCCAGGCTGACCCGTATGTGGACCCACCTTGAGCGCCAGCGTGGTGGAATTGGTATGAGGGGTCCGGGAGAGACTGAAATTGAAACAGACAGGCGGATTATTCGTGACCGGATTGCCAAGTTGAAGTTGCAGCTGACAAAGATTGATAAGCAGATGATGATCCAGCGCAAGAACCGGGGAAAAATGGTGCGGGTGGCCCTGGTGGGTTATACCAATGCAGGTAAATCCACGCTAATGAACCTCCTTAGCAAATCCAAGGTCTTTGCCGAGGACAAGCTGTTTGCCACGCTTGATACAACGGTGCGTAAGGTTGTGGTTGAAAACCTTCCCTTTCTTCTCTCCGATACGGTTGGATTTATCAGGAAATTGCCCACCCACCTGGTGGAGTCCTTTAAATCGACCCTGGATGAGGTTCGTGAGGCCGATGTGTTGATCCATGTGGTGGATATTTCACATCCCAACTACGAGGAGCAGATTGAAGTGGTGGAGAGCACACTGCGGGAGCTGGGGGGTGGCGATATTCCCACCATGCTGGTCTTCAATAAGACCGATGCTTATTCCTATATAAAGAAGGATGAGGACGATCTTACTCCCTCCACCAAAGAAAACCTGAGTCTGGATGATCATATTGAGGACTGGAACCGATCACACCCCGGATCGCTATTTATATCGGCCCTTAAGAAATCCAATATCAATGAGCTAAAGGATCAGTTATACCAGAAGGTAAAGAAGATTCATGTGAAGCGCTATCCTTACAACGACCTGCTCTATTGAGCCCTTGTTTCTAAAGTGATCCGGGAAACCGGCTTATACCAATCCCTTCTTAACCATGTATTCGGCGATCTGAACAGCGTTCAGGGCAGCACCTTTTTTGATCTGATCCCCCACACACCAGAATGCGATACCTTTAGGGTTGGAGAGATCTTTGCGCAGTCTTCCAACGAAAATATCATCCTTGCTGGCCGATCCCAGGGGCATGGGGTAGACATTATTTGCAGGGTCGTCCTGCAGGGTGATTCCTTCGGCTTTTGAGAGTGCATCCTTCACTTCTTCCAGATCCAGTGCTTTTTCTGTCTCCACCCAGAGGGCTTCAGAGTGATTACGAAGGACGGGAACCCGTACGCAGGTGGAGCTGACTTCGATATCGGAATGCATGATTTTACGCGACTCGTTGTACATTTTCATCTCCTCCCCGGTGTATCCGTTCTCTTTGAACACATCAACATGTGGGATCAGGTTGTAGGCCAGCTGGTGCTGGAACTTTTCAACGGTGACTGGTTCACCTGCGACAATCTGGCGAATCTGCTCCTCCAGCTCGGCCATGGCAGCGGCACCTGCACCACTGGCAGCCTGGTAAGTGGCAGCATGCACCCGCCTGATGGGGGAGAGATCGTTAATGGGTTTCAGGCATACAACCATCTGGATGGTGGTACAGTTAGGATTGGCTACAATGTTTCTGGGAAGGTGATGCAGGTCCTCCGGGTTGACCTCTGGAACCACAAGCGGTACATCCTCTTCCATTCTGAAGGCAGAGGAGTTATCGATCATAATGGTCCCGTGTTTGGTAATGGTGGAGGCAAATTTTTTGGAAGTACCTCCTCCGGCAGAAGTTAAAGCAATATCAATGTCTTTGAAATCGTCATTCTCTTTCAGCTCTTTTACGGTAAGGGTCTTCCCATTAAATGTATACTGGCTTCCGGCACTCCGGGGAGAACCAAACAATACCAATTCGTCCAGGGGGAAGGCTCTTTCCCGGAGCACGCGCAGGAACTCCTGTCCAACGGCTCCGCTTACGCCAACTACAGCTACTTTCATGATCGCTAATCTTAAGTTATCAGTCTGCAAAAATCATCATTTTTTTGCTTATACGAGATACATCCTGCTAATTATTTTACTTATTTCTTTCAAATTGGAAGGACAGTATCAGTTTGACTTTGAAATTGATAGTTCAGGGATGGGAAGATGCCTGGGGAGTACATGGATACAGGTGCCTGAGCAACGGTGGAGTTGCGATACCATGCATCCCATTGAAGGGGCCTATTCCCTTCACCACTCTTATGATAGTCCGGAGGAGGGCTGCGACTACCTGGTTCTCTGGTGTGACCCCCTCAATACAAGGGAGCCCTTTTCTTATTCCTTCAGGATCAGGCATGGCTTTGCACCCAGCTCCCTTAACAACTGGCAGCTGGCGCTGGGCGCATCTTTCAATGATGGATCGGAGCCTAATATTGTAAGCGGCCTTGTTCTGGGGATTAATTATACCGGATCGGATGATCTGGTGAAGATATGGCGAGTTGACAAGGGAGAAGCAGAAGTAAGGTGTACCACCACCCTGAATTACCAGGAGCAGGTAGGAAGGGATCAGGCTCCACTATTCCTCTTGAGTGGGGACGGTGATGGAAGCCTGGATCTTTATTGGTCTCCCGATCCCACAGCACAGCTTGCAGTGTGGCTGGGCTCATGTCGGGTCGATGAGATAGACTGGGGCAGGCAACTTATTATACGACACAAGTACACTGCATCCAGAGACCGGGCTTTGTGGCTGGATCGACTTGTGCTGGAGGGGCATTTTGTGCAGGATACTATTGCCCCTGAGCTTAGCGGAGTGGAATTTATGGATGAGTTTAGCCTGCAGCTTGACTTTTCTGAAAGGGTGGTAATATCTGAAGCTTGCTCCTTTAGACTTTATTCGGAGGATAAGCCCTCAGGATTGAATCCAGACAGTCTCCGGGTAATTGAGAAGGGGCTTGTAATCTCTTTCCCGGAGGAGATTCCAAATCGTGTTCCTCACCAAATTCTGCTTGAGGGGGTGGTGGATTTAGACGGGAACCTCTTAAGGGACACCCTGGTGAATGTGTTGCGAAATGAAGCGCAATGGGGCGATCTGGTCTTTAATGAAGTAATGGCCGATCCAGATCCGGCAGTTGATTACAAGGAAGAGTACCTGGAACTTTTTAAGCGCTCAGACTACCCCCTTAACATGGAAGGGTGGCAGTTGCAGGTGAATGAACGCAGCTATCTCCTGAATAACTCTAATGTGGAACCGGGAGACTTCATCTTGATAAGGGGGATCACTCTTCCCAATGATGGGGCCATTTTGTCCCTCGTGAGCAAAGAAGGGACCCTGGTTCATGCGACATCCTATGAGATACCCTGGAATGGTCCAGACTGGAAGAAGGAGGGAGGATGGTCGCTGGAATCGCCAGATGCGGATCAGGTCTGCAGAGTATCTGCCAACTGGGGATATACAAACGATCGGGGGGGAGGAACCCCAGGAAGAGAAAACAGCAATCATTCCATACGGGTGGATGTGGAGGCACCAGTCTTGCTTTATGCAGGTTTGGGTGATACGAGAGATATCTTTTTGCACTATAGTGAGCCCATACATTTTCTCCAGGATTTGAAGGCAGCCATCAGATTGGATCCGGGAGGTGCAGTGCCGGATTCGGTGCTGCTCATTGATCCTCTTCGGGAGATCCTGCAGCTGCATTTCCCGGAGGACTTTCCGGACTGGCCGAAATATCAACTCGCAGTACCTGGATTTGGCGACTGTATGGGCAATGTGTCGGATGATCTTGTCTTCATGGCCGGGGCTGTTTCCCAAGCCCTTTATGCTTCGGTGCTAATAAATGAAATTATGTATGACCCGGAGGAGGGATTCCCGGAATATGTGGAGCTCTTCCTGCCGGGGGACAAAATTCTGGACCTGCAGGATCTTGCCATATACCTGGTAGAAGAAGGGGATTCTGCAGACCATCCAATCGCGCTATCAACCCACTCCAGGCTAATAAAGCCCGGACAGTACCTGGTGCTTACAGAATCAGCCCCGCATCTAATGGATAGCTACGAGTTGGAGCTATCCGGACAGTGGGTGGAGGTGGAGGGACTGCCCGGGCTAAATAACAGCAGCGGCAGTATTTACCTGTGCGACCGTGCAGGCAATGTGGTGGATTATGCGAGGTATAGCGATGAGATGCATATGGAGCTGCTGGACGATCCCAGGGGGATCAGCCTGGAGCGGATCTCTGTGAAGCGTAAGGGAAACGAGCCGGACAACTGGCATTCTGCGGCTTCCATTGTTGGGTATGCCACTCCCGGCAGGGAAAATTCACAATCCTTAATGGAGAACGATTCAGACCTGTTGTTGGATGTGGCACCGGAGGTGTTTAGTCCGGATAATGATGGCTACAACGACCTCCTGGAAATCACCCTTGCTACTGGGGGGAACGACTGGGTGATTGGATTGATCATTACCGATTTGCAGGGAAACAGGATCAGGGTACTGGCCAACAATCACCTGGCAGGGCCGTCGGTGAGCTATAGTTGGGATGGAGAGGGGCAGAACGGAGCCATGCAGCCCATGGGCTTCTATGTGATCCATGCCCGGGGATATCGTCCTTCCACAGGGGAGCAATGGATCAGGAGGAGGGCGATTGGACTGGTGTACCGGTAGTCTTTTGCAGTCCTTTTCTGGTGAGCAATACAATCAGGATGGCCCCAAATCCCAGATAGGCTATGAAACGGAAGGTGGGTAAAAATCCAACCCTGTCGATGGAGGCACCTACCAGGGGATAAACCAGCACGCTTACGAAAAAGTTAAGGGTCATGTAAATGGAATTTACAAAAGCCTTTTTCTCGGTATTAAGTTCCTGCACCGTAGCAAGCATTACCGAAGTAGGTGCAAAAATAAAAAAGCCAAGTGGTAGCAGCACCGGGAAAATCCAGAATCCCTCCAGGTTCAGGAACAGGAGGGTAAGCAGGGGAGTCCCAATGCTGATGATCAGGAGGGTCCTGAACCTGCCAATTTTATCACTGATGGTTCCGGCAAAGAGGGCACCCATGGCCCCGGAGAGCTGGAGGACAGCCAATGCTATTTCCGAATAGTGAAGCGAGTTCCCCGTTGAGGTAAGGAAGGTGGGCAGAAAATAGGTAACCGATGCCTTCATGCCTGCCTGGAAAAGAGTGAATCCTCCGGTGAGCACAAAGGCGGTTGAAAAACGAAGGAATATCTTCCAGTAGCTTCCTTCCTGGTGTTTCCTGGAGGAAGTGGGGGGCGTAAAATTTGCTTTCCTGAACTGGAACCAGAGAACCACAGAGGCCACAAGGCCCAGGGGCATCATTCTCCACATTCCTTCCAGTCCCCACCAGCTGATCACCCCCAGGATGACCAGGGGACCGGCTGTGCGTGCCAGTTCGCCTCCCCCCATATAGTAACTCATTCCTTTCCCCACACGACTTCCCGAAAGCTGCCGCACCATCACAGGGGTGGGAATGTGCCATAACATGGAGCTGATTCCCGAAAAGAAAACCAGGATGGCCAGGAAGGTATAGCCGGGTGCCATGCCAATAAGGCTCATAAAAACAGCCGTTAATGCGGGGGAGAAGATCACCATGTAGCGCATCACGGGTCGCTCTGCAATGATACCTATCAAAGGGTTGAAAAGGGAGGGGATTCGCTGAATCACTGCAAGCATTCCGGTCATCCCATAAGACATTCCCAGCTTCTCAATGAGCAGTGGCAGGGCAGGAGCAAGGAAGGCCGTATAGCAATCGTGCACAAAGTGGACAGCTGAGATGGTCAGCACCTTCCCTTTTTCAAATCCGTCCCTGCCTGGTTTCATCAGTCTGTGATCAAGTTGATGATCAGTTCTGTGAGTTTGGGCGCAGTTTTTTCAGCAGCTTCGATCACATCTTTATGAGTTAATTTCTTGATTTTACCGGGAACTCCCAGATCGGTAATTACCGAAACAGCAAAGATTCTGATTCCCATCTGGTGGGCAGCGATGGCTTCTGGAACCGTGGACATCCCTACGGCATCGCCCCCGATGATGCGCATATACTGATACTCCTTGGGGGTCTCCAGGGTGGGTCCGCTTACTCCCACATAGCATCCTTCCTGGATCGGGATCTGAAGCTCCTGAGAAAGGGTTCTGGCTTTTTGAAGCAAGATCGGATCGTAGGTCTGACTCATATCAGGGAATCTGGCGCCAAATTCAGGAGTATGTTTTCCTAAGAGGGGATTGGGCATCAGGCTGATGTGATCATTGATCACCATAATGTCGCCAATCTCAAAATCGGGATTCATTCCCCCGGCAGCGTTGGAGACAACCAGGGTTTTAATGCCCAGGAACTTCATCACCCGGATGGGGAATATCACTTCCTGCATCTCGTAACCCTCGTAAAAATGAAATCTTCCCTGCATTACCAGGACACGCTTTTCTCCCAGTAATCCGGAGATCAGCAAGCCTTCATGACCTTCTACGGTAGAGACCGGGAAGTGTGGAATGGATTCATAGTCCACCACATGTTCCACCTCCAGTTGATCCACTATTTTTCCCAGACCGCTTCCCAGGATAATGGCTGTGTCGGGGCTCTCAGGAATCCTCTCCCTGATATAGGATACTGCTTCTTTTATTGCTGTTAACATAGGTCAAAATTTGTCGGTCAAATTCATCTTTATCGTCATTCAGGAAATGTACATGAATGCGCACTGCATGCATGGCATCCCGGATTTCTGGTTCAGGCTTATGGTTCCGCAGCCTCGTGGCATCCTTTTCGGTGGTCAGCACCAGGATCTCCTTATGTACCTTTTTTAGTTTATGGTAGGTGGTGGAGATCTTTTCCATATCCTTCCCGGAATAGTCATGGTGATCGGGGAAAGAAAGTTCCGTGAGCTTGGTGCTGATGCTTCGGGCATACTGGCGAAGCGGTCTTGGATTAGCAATTCCACTTACAATCAGGACTGCACCCACCTGTTCTTTAAACCATGAAGCATCTCTGCTACGGGTTTCAGTATAAACCGGGGTAAGGTCGCCATAGCGCATGGTAGTAAAAAAGAGGTGCTGACCAATGGAGAGGCCAAGCCGATTTACATATTCACGAAATTCGATTGGTTTGATTCTCTCAGGCGAGCGGGTCACCAGGATGATATTGGCACGATTCAGATTGCTTGCAGGTTCACGTAACATTCCGGCCGGAAGCAAGCGATCACTGTCAATGGGTCGTGTATAGTCAATGAGAAGAATGGAGAATCCTGGTTTGATTGAGCGATGCTGGTAAGCATCGTCCAGGAGGATCACTTCCACGGGGGGAGTCTGTTTCATCAGCATCTCCACTCCATGTACGCGTTTTCTGTCTACTGCCACTGTTATTTCCGGGAAGCGCTTAGAGATCTGCAGGGGTTCATCTCCGATCTCACTGACACTTGCGTTTGCAGAGGCAATTCTGAAATTCCTGGTTTTTCTTTTGTACCCCCTGCTCAGTGTGGCGACGCTGAACTCACTGTTGAGGAGTTCAACAAGGTACTCCACATGTGGTGTCTTACCAGTTCCTCCAACTGTAATATTGCCAACAGAGATCAGGGGGAGATTAAAACCGGAAGAACTAAAGATGCCATTATCATAGAGGCTATTTCTGATCCAGATAACCAGGCCGTAGAGCCAGGAAAAAGGGATCAGAACGACCTTCCAGGTAATGCGACCGGTTTTATTCATGATGGATGATCCGATATTTCAGCTATGTATGCCCTGCAGACGCTTAATGCAGTTCAATTTCATAAGGCATGATTGCCTGTATCCCATGCATTTTCTGGATATCCTGTATTTTCCTGTAGTGACGGTAGCTAAGTCCAAGTTCACGTTGCAGGATACGGTCGGTCCGAACCATGGAACCTCCTGTGAGCTGCTTCATGATAGCTGCCATGGGATCTTCAAGCCTGGGCAGCGATTGAACACGGTAATCTTCCAGTCCGGCCATCTCTGCCGCCACTTCAATTGATTTCTGCAGTCCTCCATACATGTCAATCAAGCCCAGCTCCAGAGCATTCGATCCTGCCCAGACACGGCCCCCGGCAATGGCATCGATCTCATCGTATGATTTTCCTCGTCCCTCGGCAACGATATTCACGAAATTGACATAGAAATCATCGATCATTTTCTGAACAATGACACGCTCGTCAGGATCCAGTGGATCCATAGCCGTAAGAATATTGGAGTTCTCATTGGTTTTTACCACATCGGTGGTAACGCCAATTTTGTCATTCATCAATTTTTGCACATTGGGAAACAGTCCGAATACTCCAATGGAACCCGTAATAGTACCAGGACTGGCCAGAATGGTATCGGCAGGAGCTGCGATGTAATAACCTCCCGAAGCGGCCACATCGCCCATGGAGGCCACTACTGGTTTCTCCTTTGCTGCCAGCATCACTTCCCGGTGGATCACATCAGAAGCCGAACCGCTTCCACCCCCGGAGTTGATCCTGAAAACAATGGCCTTGACCGACTTGTCTCTCCGGGCTTTCCGGATGGCTTTGGAGATGCGCTCTGAACTGATATAGCCTTCGCCGGCATTTCCATCCACCACACTGCCCATGGCATAAATAACAGCCACTTTATCTTTGCTGTATTTTTTCTTCTCCTTCACTGGAGCGTCCTTATAGCTCTTTAATGAAACAGCCTCCAGGTCGTCCTCTTCTTCAACTCCCAGTTTTCCCTTCATCAGGGTGAGCATCTCATCATAGTAGATCAGTCCGTCGATCATACCCGTTTCCACCAGTTGATCTGAATCGATGGTGCTAAGATCATCGGCAATCCGGTTCAGTTTCTCTACGGACATTCCACGGCTCACGGAAATATCTTCAACAATTTTGCCCCAGAGTGCACCCACATAACTTTCAATCTGCTCTCTGTTCTCAGGGCTCAGGTCATTTCTAAGGAAGGGTTCCACCGCCCCTTTATAGGAGCCGTGCCTGATCACCTGCATCTCCACACCAACCTTTTCCAGCGCATCCTTATAGAACATCACTTCGGCGCTCATTCCATTAAAGAGGAACATCCCTTCCGGAGTCATAAAGACACTATCGGCCACCGATGCCAGGTAATAGGATTTCTGTGTATAGGCATCCGAGTAGGCATAGATAAATTTCCCACTCTCTTTAAAATCCAGCATGGCCTCCCGGATCTCTCCCAGCGTCGCGATGCCGGCTGAGACAGCACCCAATCTCATAAAAATACCTTCTATATTATCATCTGTCTTGGCCTTATCCAGGTCTTTCAGGATCTGGTTCAGTCCCATGATTTCGTCATACATGAAATTGCCTGAAAACAGGAGGGCAAATGGATCTTCGTTGGCACGGTCCATAATCTTTGCATTGAACTTTGCCACCAGAAGAGAATTCTCTTTGACCTCTACGGGGTCTTTGGAGGTTGATGCGGCAATAATACCCATGAAAATCAGAAAGACCAGTACGGTCATAATAACCAGGCCGGTAATGGTTGCCAGCAGGCTGCTCAGGAAATTTTTCATATCAAGAAATTTTGAAGCAGCAATGTACTAAAAATGTGTATGATATTAAATACCTTAGTTCAGAGAAAGCATGAACCTGATTTACCTTTCACTGGGAAGCAACCTGGGCCGCAGGCAGCAGCATATTGAAGAGGCTTTAAAGCTGATTCAGAATCGTATAGGCGGGATTGAACATGTGTCCCGGTTCTATGAATCGGAACCCTGGGGGTTCTCCAGTGCTTACAACTTCTGTAACTGCTGCCTGGCACTTCGAACCACCATTGATCCGCTTCCTTTAATGGATCGGTTGCTTGAGATCGAGCATGAGATGGGCAGACGTAGAGATGGGATGGGCTACAGCGACCGGGTAATAGATATTGACATGCTTTTCTACGGAGATATGCAGATGGACCATCCCCGGCTGAAACTTCCGCATCCTTCCATGGGAGACAGAAGGTTTGTGCTGGCTCCCCTGGCCGAAATAGCCCCGCAATTTATTCACCCTGTGGTCGGAATAAGCATCACTCAGATGTTGCAAGCCTGTACCGACCAAAGTGATGTGGTCCCCCTGACTCCAGAGTAAGCTATGGATAAAATGAGCTTCTGCTCAGGATCTTTTTATCAGGAGTTCTTCCCAGAACATATAGAAAGCTGTATAGATAACTGACCAAATAAAATTGGCAGCAATCAGGTAGAGGAACCTGGATTTTGAAG
>Ga0164315_10004730_pt1 | contig 10587 bp, 12 predicted proteins | sample GuaBasSedimGuay6_FD_113737 | JGI IMG/M metagenome (GOLD analysis project Ga0164315, IMG submission 113737) | Subseafloor sediment microbial communities from Guaymas Basin, Gulf of California, Mexico - Guay6, Core 4569-2, 0-3 cm | ecosystem: Environmental > Aquatic > Marine > Hydrothermal vents...
ATATAAATTGAATATATCACAAACAATTGATATAAGGACTGGATTATATAGAGACCCTGAAGATAAAAGAACGTATATCCGCCTATTTACTGACTATCCAAATTTAGTATTAAAAGACGTATATGCTATAGATATAACTGATGCTGAATCAAAGAAAGCATTAAGAGCAGCTAGGAAGGAATTTGGTATTGGTTTTAGTGTGGGCTATGGACTGCAAGGCCCTTATATTGGAATTGGACTAAATTATAGTCCTAAGTTCTTACAATTTGGAAAATAAAGAAATATTATAAATGGCATTTACTACAACATCGAAATACGCAACACTAACCCCATATATGATTATGGAGTTTGTGTATGCTGATTCCCCGACACCAGAAACATATCCAGTTAATACTGGGTCAACTACAGTAGGTTTTGAGAAGCTTATAAACGGATATCTTTCCGATGATGTACAGATATTCAATCCAACTGTTGATGAGGAAATAACTAACAACACTACTGAGAATAGTGTGGTCAGGATAGATGATACGAATTATGTTTCATTGGATTCTAATTTGATAATCCCATTTAACGATTTTGATGATAATTTAACCTCTACTGTAAATCTACCTGTAGTATTTCCGTCTAATATTAACGTAGTTTATGATTCAGTTAAAATCCACATAAGAGCAGGATATAACCTAAGTAATTTAGACGGGGTTATAGTTTCTGTTAAATATGAAGACCAGGACGAATCTTATGTTACAGTGGCTTCGATTTTGATTAAAAAAGGAACTCAACAAGTTTATACGTATAATACATCCCCAGTAACAATAGGATCTGATATTTATGACAAGTATATTGAATTTAAGGTACCCAATCTACCTAATATGCAGAATAAATATCTAGCAGCTACCGATGCTAATAAATCGAGCACATTAGCAGGACTTATAAGTAAAAGTGGAACTGGATTTAATTCATCATCTCCAATTAATATATTAGTGGAAGAGGTTAATTCTATAACCGATCATAACGGATACCCAAAATACGGAACACAGAATGTTGCTAATTTCTCACTAGAACAAGAAGATCCATTTAAGAATATAGGGGCAGTAATTCGGCCATCAGATAACGGGGAATTTTTTGAATATTTTGCTACTGATGACGGGGGATTTATAGAAGACTTTATACTTTTCCAAAATTCCATAGGAAATAGTTATTATTTATATCATGAAATTGAAACTATAGAACAGATAGGTGCGGCATTTATAGAAACGTCTAATTTTACTAATATACAGACTACTGCTTATGATACCCCTAATTTATTTAGACCTATTGTAAGAAATTCTTCTATTGCGGTCAGCTTTATACTAAGGTATACTATGACATTAGTTAATAATGCAGATCAAACAAGGGTTATTAGAGTAAGCGGATATACTTCAGATACCCCCGGAAGATATGGGACTAAAATAACCCCTATCCAAATAGAGCAAAATCCAGCAGCACATAAAATTTATAATAAGGTTTATGATCAACCTACTATAAACCTAAGCGATATATCAGATTCTTCTGAGGCTAAAGAGGTTATAAAATATGCTAATGTTTTTATCCAACAAAATTTAGTTACAACCTCTATAAATAATTTAATTCCAAAATCTATAGGTAATAGAGCAGGAACAGCTTTAAGAATAGATATAGAAAATTTTGATGATACGATATATGGTAAAGGGAAAGCAATAATAAAGCTTACCCCCTTTGATAATTATTTTAAATTTGTATTTTATACGGAGGGATCTGATGGGGTTCCTGTTAAAATAGATTTGGAAACCTCTGGCGATTATAAGATTGTTTTTATAAATGACGTAGGTAAAAAGATTGCTATACCTAGTTTAGTTTCTAAGAATATTGCGGACCCATCTAAAGGTGAGATTGCATTCTTAGTTGAAGAAGCTCTTTCCGAAAAGATACTAAATTATAAAAACGAGAATTTCTATATCTCTAATATGCCTATAGAAGATACTCCAGAGAGTCTTTCACACGCAGAAGCCCAGCTTGCTAGAACTGATATAAATCAAGTAAGTGAAATCGATAGCAGACTGAATACAGTAAGTAGAAAATCAGCACTTAGAAGAAGAAAAAAACCGAATTTAATAAAAACCGGATCCTCTTCTGTATTATACAGAGGATTGTGGAAGGAAGATGATAATACAAATCTACAAACCGTTAGTAGAAGAGAAAGATTCTCTAGAATAGAAAGACTTCCAAGAGAAGGAGGATACGGATCTAATATTATTAGTGGGGTAATCCCAGGACAAAGTGAAGATGTTGTTAGAAAAACACCAGCGGTAAGATCTGTAAACCCAACTTCGGTTACAGATTCTGATGAGTTTGCAGATGTAGATACTAGTAATGTGATAAATGTAAATCCAGATGGTCCGTTAAATGGAAGCAGTCTAATAAGTGCAGTAGCAGGATTAATACAAGCATTTGATACAGCTAATTGGACTCCACAACAAATATATGATTATTTTATGGTTCCTGGGAACGTTGGATATATTACGTTTCCTAATTTAACCGCAGACGATTTTGCGGAGGCTGCAACAGGAATATTAAGTGATTCTGAAATATCCTTATTAATTACAAAGGGTGATGCACGTAATGAGATAACAGAGGCTCATAATGGAAAAATAGGATTTAAACTATTATAAGATGGCAAATATACTAAACACCAGACCCAGTTCGTATTATTTTGTATTCCCTAAGGGATTTTTTCCTAATAGAGTAATGGAAAAATATGAGGATTATATTAAGAGTCAGCCTGTACCTTTTGATACAGTAAGGGATTTTCTTAATTCTACTATACAGGGGGTTACCCTACCATCACTTGCTGTAGAAACCGTAGAGCAAATCAGACCTTTAGGTAAACGGATTGAATATACCGGGTCTAAACCAGTACAGGATTTATTCAATAAGGAATTTAGTATTTCTTTTAGGACGGTAGATGGATATATTAATTATTGGATTTTTATGGAAACCCTCCTTTATTTTTTGAATTTTAAGAACGAGCAGCTATTCATACAACAATTGCCTTTAAGAATTCTAGATAATGAGGGGAATATAACAGTATCTGTTATATTCACAGAGGTATTAATAACTTCGTTTTCTGAACTGACTTTAGATTATACCCAATATGATCCACAGGACATCTCATTTTCAATCGGATTTAAAGCAAATTATATAGATATTGATCTTGAAGTAGGAAGGGATAAGTAAATAAACTACTGGAAGTTTTTGGATATATAGAACATTAACGTTAAATAAAATTGGATTAAAATGAAGAAATACTCAGAATTAAAGGCAGTAAACGAAATGAAATACGGGCAGCCTCTTATAAATGAAAAAGAGCATATGAAAAATCAATTAGTAGCTGCATGTGGAAATGACCAAAGAGTTTTAACTGACTTAGTGTCTTGTCTAACGGAAAAGCAAATGAAATCCTGCTTTGATAAGTTAGCTAATGAATATAAATTCACAGGGGCAGTAGGACAAGAGGTTAAACAAACTAAATAATCGTTTTTAATTTAAGTAATAAATGCTTTATATTGGAATAGATTTTTCTATATCATCTCCTGCTTACGCTATATTAGACAGTGAGAAGAATGATATTATAAAATGGGGTTCATTAACCAGATCTGATAGAACTGAAGAATCTCATAAAAAGAACCCTATAAAACCATATCATATATTAGGTGACAGTCCTGAACTGTATAACCTTATGTTTATGGACAGAGTAAAGGTTCCTGAAATATATAGTGAAAGAGAAAGAGTAAAGCTAGAATACTTTCTAGATATCGTTAACCGATTTTGGGATGCAGTCTTATTAGAAATAGAAGATAAAGAATGTATGATAGCTATTGAAGGACTAAGTTTCGCCTCCAATGGTAATGCTTTAATCGATATATCAATGGCAACAGCCCTCCTTAGAGAACGGATTATAGAGAAAATCGGATTAGATAATTTTTTTGTTTATTCCCCCGCATCTATAAAAAAGTTTGCTATCAAGGGCAATGCAAAAAAAGACCAGCTTTATGCAGCAATCTGTGAATCTGGCTTTGACGGTAAAAAATTCAATAAATTTTCTGATATACTGAAGGAAAATAAAAATGAATGGATAACGCCAAAAGGGAACGTTAATAAACCAATAGATGATTTGGTTGACGCTTCTTGGATTGCATTCTATTTAAAATCCGAAGTAGAATAAAAAGCTAAAGATAGTGAAACCTATTTGAAGCTTATGGTATAATATAGGACTTTAAGGAAATTAAAGAAAACTAAAAATTAAATTTTAAGGAACATGAGTGAATTAGACATTTTCAATCTCGACGGCGATATGTTTGTCGACAAACAACCAGAAACAGGAGAAGATACAGGTTTTTATAAGCCGTATCCAGACAACGGTAAAGATGGGGTATACAAATCCCTTATTAGATTTTTACCAAATCAAGTAGATCCAAGTAAATCTAAAATACATAAGTACTATGTATATTTAACAGACCCTACTGATGGAAAGGGCTCACCAGTTGATTGCCCATCAACAGTAGGAAAGAAATCCATATTGAAAGATATGTATTGGAAGCTAAAGAATTCACATTCTGCAGCAGATCAAGACTTAGCAAAAAATTTCTCAAGAAAAGAGGATTATTTTTCGCTTATCCAAATTATAGAGGACAAGAATAGTCCAGAATTAGAAGGAAAAATTCTAATCTATAAATTCGGTAGAAAAATAAACGAAATGCTAGAAGGACAGCTTAAACCAGAATACGGTGACGCAGTGAATCCTTATGACCTTTTCGGAGGAAAGGAATTCTCTCTACACGTAAGAAAAGTAGGAGAGTGGAATAATTATGACCTCTGTTCATTTGTAGGTGACAGAAAAGCTATTACCATCGATGGTAAATTGATGGAGAAAAACGAAACCGATATGGCTTCGATTATAGCATTTCTTAAAGAAGGGCCACAGAACCTTATCAACTTTGAATATAAAGATTGGGACGAAGCAACTACAGAGAGAGTAATGGGTATTATCAGAAATACAGTATCTGATGGTAGAATGGTAAATGAAGTAGTTGGGGGAGCAGCAGCTTCTACTGGAGCACCAGCAGCTACACCAGCAGCTACACCAGCAGTTACACCCACTGATGGAGCAAATGAGCTTTATAAAGAAGCCTCTGAAACCTCCGCGGGAACAGCGCCAGCAGCAGCGCCAGCAACACCAGCTTCTACGTCGTCTTCATTGGACGACCTTTACGCAAATCTTTAATAACTATTAATAAAAGGGCTTCTGTGATTACATAGGAGCCCTTTTAATTAAAATTCAATTAGTTATGGATGCAGCCAAGCAGGAAGCTCTTATTAAAAAAATATTATTAAATGAATTCCCTTCTGATATAGGGAAACAGGTAATATATCCAGCTGGAAATCGTTTGAATTTCTCTTGCCCTTATTGTGGAGATAGTGATAATACACACAAAAAAAGAGGAAATTTCTATTTAGATACTAATGCATATAAATGTTATAATGGGGGGTGTGGGATATTTAAGGACGGAGAATCATTCTACAGGGATTTTGAAGTGTATAAGGAGCTTACGCCAAAGGAAAAGGCAGACCTAAGAAATATTATAAGGGAGACCAGGGAAAAAAGAAAATCTTATTATGGTGATATAGATCTAGATTTATTCTTTGATGTTGATATAAATAAATTGATGGTAGAAAGAGAATATTTCATGGAAAAAATGGGACTTATTGAAGTAAATGATTCTAAAATTCTCTCATATGTAAGAAGAAGGAATCAAAAACCAGATGCTAAATTTGCATGGGATCCGAAGAAAGAGAATTTATATTTATTTAATTTAACTAAAGATAATAGAATACTCGGGTTGCAGATAAGAAATATGAGTTCTAAAAGAGGAAGTGCTAAATACTATACCTATAAATTAAGTGGGATATGGAAGAAGCTACTGAAATCAAAGGACGAAAAACTTATAGAAAGGTCAAAAAAGGTAGATCCGATCTCTCACGTTTTTAATATAGGTGTGCTTAATTTCGGTCAACAGATAACAATATTTGAAGGACCAATGGATTCCTGGTTATGGAATAATTCAGTAGCTTTGTGTTCGATAGAGAATAAATTTCCATTTGAAATTGAAGGACTTAGATTTTGGGATGACTGGGACAATGCAGGGAGAAATAAATCAGTAGAAAGATTATCGAAAGGATTTAGCGTTTTTAATTGGGGTAAATTCTTGGATGATAATAAATTGGATAAAAATAAGAAATGGGATCTTAATGATCTTGTTAATAACCTTAGAAGAACCGGTAAAAAAATAACACGTTTGGATAACTATTTTACCGAGGATAAATTAGATCTTAGATATTTTATAAATGGCTGAAGACGAAATTAACATAGACCAAACTGAAGGATGGGAGGATTCCATAGATAAAGACGGAATAGCGAAATTAAAGTTCCCTATTATACTAAAAGAGAAGCTTCCTGACATATCAGAGGAAATTGTCTCTAATATTGATATGAAAAGGCCGATAAGAAGTAAGAAGATCAAAGCAAAAGTTATAGATATATCTAAAAGGAATAAAAGAAACAAAGGATTATTTTAATATGGAAACCGAAGATGAAAAATTAGACTACCAGGAACAATTCAGATTGGAGAGAGAACAGTGGAAAGATAAAATCAAGGGTTTAGCTTTCCAACTAAAGAGTATAAGAACCGTTGCAGAAGCACAGGTTGATTTATTCACGCAAAGACAACTTCTACTTGAATATAGCTATAAGTTAGCAGCGATTGTTTCTAAATTAAATGCAAAGGTGCGGACTGAAAACGGGAGGCTATTAAAGAGTTATTCAGAGAATAACAATATTAGATACCAAGCAAATGAAAAGAAAGTTTTAATTGAGGGTGACATTTCTGCAATATTAGAAAAATCTGATCTTGTTGAAAGCCACAGGAGATTTATAGACCAGACCATACAAACGATAGATCATATGCTGTATGGTATAAAGTCTCGTATTGCATTAGAAGAATATTTAAGAGCAAGTACAATAAAATAGGATATATAGATAGTGGAGAATATAGAACCTTTTAACGAGAATAAGAATTTACTAAAGGATATGAAATCATTTGACTTACATAAACCTTTTGATCAATTACCTGATGAAGAGCAAAAAAAGTATGCTGATCTAGTAAGTGACATTCTTGGAGAAACTATGTTTTGTACAAGAGACTGGGGTGCTTGGAGCCATAATACAATGCATTCAAGCGACTTTCATGAAGCTGCAGATGATGGTGATTATGTGTACGAGAAAGCAGAGGAATTATATAATAGATTATTAGGAGAAAGATAAATGTTAAGATTTAAAGTTTCTGAAGATAGAAAATGGATCATACTACTTCGCTCGGATGACGAGATTGAAAAGAGACAGATTGAGCTTTCCCTAACCAAAAAAATAAACAATTGGTATTTCCATCCATTAGTAAAGAAAAAAATCTGGGATGGTAATATATGCTTTATAGAAAAAAAAGGAACGTATTGGAGAATTGCTATTGGTTTATGGAGAGAATTATATGATATTGGAAAGGAATATGATATAGATCTTAAAATTGAAGGCATAGAGGAATTATTTTTAAGTGAGCTAACGTTAGAGGATTTCCAATCATGGGTTGATACGTTTTTTGAAGGTAAGAGTAAAGTTCCGAGGGATTATCAGGTACATGCAGCTTGGAAGATAATAAAATATAGATATAGTGTATCCGAAATAGCTACATCTTCAGGAAAGACGTTAATTGCATTCATGATACTAGCATATCTTAAGCAACATAATCTCATTAGAAAATTTATGATTGTTGTACCTAATACAAATTTAGTATTTCAGGGAACAGAAGATTTTGAAGACTATGGACTTGCTGATCTGAAAGGATCTAAAATCCAACAGATTGGCGGGGGAAGTAAAATGCGGGACGGATGTGATATAATTATTGGTACATTCCAGTCTTTAGTTAAAAAAGATGCTGACTTCTTTAGTGAGGTTGATGCGGTATTTATTGATGAAGCACACCATAGTAATTCAATGTCTATTAAAAAGATTCTTTCTAAGTGTATGCACACTAAATGGAGGTTTGGTTTAACCGGAACATTAACAAAAAGAGGGTCTGCGGATCATTTAACTATACAGCAATTTCTTGGACCTTTAATCGTAGAAATATCCCCAAAATTCTTATTTGATCAGAAACATGCTACCCCTGTTGCAATAAAGATAGTTGTTATGGATTGGCTAGATAAGGAATATAAAGATAAGTTAGCTGACCTTAAGAATAATTCTAATGAACTTGAGGGAAATGACGTATATAATCTAGAGAGAAAATTAGTTATACAAAATAGAAAAAGGCTTAATTATATAGTTGATATGATATTAAAGTCTACTAAGAATTCTCTTGTTTTGTTTCAATCAGTAAAAGACGAGTATGGGAAGCAGATATGGAATTTAGTAAGAGAAAAAAGTGTGGAGAAAGAGGCATTTTATGTTGATGGAGAGACTAACGAAAATTTAAGAGAAGAATATAAATCTCGAATGCGTACGGGTGCGAATAAGATTCTTATTGCAACATATGGTACTTTTGCGACAGGTATATCAATAGATAATATACATAATATATACCTCGTTGAATCATATAAAAGCGAGGTATTAATAAAACAGAGTCTTGGGAGAGGTATGAGAAAGATGGAGGGTAAAGAGGTTGTTAATGTTATTGATTTTGTAGATGATTTTAGTTCAAATAAATTTGAGAACTACCTTATGAAGCACAGTAAAGCCAGAATAGAAATATACAAAAAAGAAATGTTCGAATATAAAATCTTTAATGTTAAGTTATAATGGAAGCATTTACTTACTTTTTGGATATATACTTAAAATAAATGTATTTTTATGAAAAATTTACTAAATCAGGACGATTATTTAAATGAAGGGGAATCAGCATTTCAAAAGCTAATTACGAATTTAAATGATTATTCACACGGGCTAAAAGGTAAAGCTGGTGGGGATCTAGGTGATGATATACTTGCAACAATAGGAAATGTAATGGGAGCAGTTACTAGCAGAGGTAAACCAATGGCAGATGATTTTGGCTTTAATTGGGTAGATAAAAAGAGAGATCTTGGATATTATTCTAGAAATCGCAATAGGTTAATTAATAGATGGGAGAGGGAAAATCTACAAAAGAATAAAAGATACAGTGATACTGAGGTAGAGAACATAAGAAAAGACTTTGAAGAAAAAGCTAAAGATAGGTTTGGTAAATCATACGATTTTATGAAACCGGGAGAAAAAGCAACACCAGAACAGCAAGTTTGGTCTGACTATGCTGTAAATATATTAAAGAAATATACAAAGAATAGACGTGCCTAATAATCCACTACATATAAAAACATATAACGAATTTAATAAAATCTTTGAAGGAGGATCTGCTATTAGTGGGGCAAGAAGAATAAGAGAAGACGAAGTACCAAAAACACTTGAGTCAATCAATAATGATTTACTAGCAAAATTAGAACTTACTTCAGATGATTATATACTAATTGGAAGTACTGGGAAAAAACTAAACCCTAGTGATACTTCTGGAGATATAGATATTGGAATTTCAGTAGAAGCATTAGCTTCCTCTTTAGGCACCCCTGATAATTTAAAGGAGGTTTCGACTGCTCTTAGCTCTGAAATGGAATCTATAATGGATAAAGATTCACAGGTTAGCCATCTTAAGGGGCTTAATATTGTTAGTGTAGGATGGCCAATAGAGGGAGAGATAAAGAATGGAACTGTCCAACTAGATCTTATTCCTATAGCAGACATGGAATGGGCAAAATTCATATACTATTCTCCAGATCAAAGGAAGAATGAAAGTAAATATAAATCTGCTCATAGAAATTGGTTATTCTCTTCTATACTATCAGCAAGAAAGAAGGTAATCGAGGAAGATGACGAAGAGATTTGGGTATATGAAAACCCATATATTGTTTTAAGCGATGGTTTATATAAGCATACTAAATCGTATAAGGGTAAACTTAAACCTAGACTTAAAACTGCTAAAAGAATTGATGGAACCAAAAAATTTATTACAAGGGACCCGGACGAGTTTATTGAATATACATTAGGTAAAAGGCATAACTTAGATAGCGTTAAAACTTTTGAGGATGTAATGACTATAATAAAATCATCGGATTTCGACTTAAAAGATAAATTACCAGAGATAAGGGAGAAATATCTAGAATTTATGGAAAGAAGTAAACTAGAAATCCCGAAAGAGATCAAAGAATTATAAAATAAATAAAATGGCAGGAATAAATCATTTATATGATATTTATAATAAGAAGGGTAAGAAGTTTGTAGAAAATTTGTTTAATTCTTATGTTACCGTTAATGAGAAAATGGACGGCTCCTCGTTTAATTTTGAGCGAGACAGGGAAACTGGTAAATTTAAATATTATAAGAGGAACCAAAAGAGCTCAATAACATTAGTTGATCGAACTATATCTAAATATTAC
>Ga0164315_10004731_pt1 | contig 10586 bp, 12 predicted proteins | sample GuaBasSedimGuay6_FD_113737 | JGI IMG/M metagenome (GOLD analysis project Ga0164315, IMG submission 113737) | Subseafloor sediment microbial communities from Guaymas Basin, Gulf of California, Mexico - Guay6, Core 4569-2, 0-3 cm | ecosystem: Environmental > Aquatic > Marine > Hydrothermal vents...
CTCTTTGCCTGTATCAATCAGATCTTCAGTCAGTGCACCAATAATGCCATTACGCCCCGCATAAACATGCCCAATCCTGTCTGCATGGCTGCGTGCTGTTTGAATCACACCACAGGCCGTAGCATTGATCACAGATGTGACCCCACCTGATTGCGCATAAAATGCATTTTTCTGCTGACTTATTTCTCTTTGGCTCATTGCACTGCCGACTCCTGAAGTTCATTACTTGTTGGAAAATATGGCTATTATTCTTGTGATAGACTCTAAAGACAAATTTATGCCTGAAAACGTGTATTTAACTTGTGAAACAGAAATACGCCTATATCTAGGATAGAGGAACTTATAAGGCAAAAATACACCCAAGATTACTGTGAAATTTAATTATTACATTCTGATATTCCTGTTGCTGACAAGCAATATTCTAAATGCTGGCAACTCAATTAATTTACCGGATATCGGTGATTCTGCGGGTAGTGCCGTATCGCCGGATTTTGAACGGCGCCTTGGCAAGGCTTTTATGCGTAGTATCAGACAATACGCAACCATTATTGATGACCCGGAAGTACAGGGTTATATCGAATCAATTGGCTATCGATTAGCTGCCAACAGTGATGATAACAGCCTGACCTTTACTTTCTTTGTTGTTGATAGCCCGGATATCAATGCTTTTGCAGCACCTGGGGGAGTCATTGGCATAAACAGTGGCACCATCCTGAGTTCACGAACCGAAAGTGAGCTGGCAGGTGTCATAGCGCATGAAATTACCCACGTCACGCAGAGACATATGGCCAGACAATTCGAACACCAGGGGCAGTTTAGCCTGGCAAGAACAGCCGCAATGCTGGGTGCAATATTAATAGCTATTGCGGATCCCCAGGCAGGGGCAGCAGCACTGGCTGTTGTCACTGGTGCAACTATGCAAAACCAGATTAACTTTACCCGTGCGAATGAAGAAGAAGCGGACAGTGTCGGCATACAGCTCCTTGCTCGTTCTGGTTACGATCCACAGGGCATGCCTGATTTTTTTGAACGATTGCAACAAAAATCGGAATATTACCAGGGCAATGCCCCTGAGTTTCTCAGAACCCACCCGCTGACGACATCGCGTATCGCTGAGGCAAAAGCCAGGGCAGCACAGTATAAAGCAGTAAATTACAGGAACACCCCCGGTTATGAATTGGTAAGGGCAAAACTTGAGGTTAACGGTTACCAAAATGCCAGTGATGCAGTAAAGGAATACAAGTATCGTTTATCAATTACCCCCACAGAATATAAGGAGCCCATCCGCTATGGCTATGTGCTGGCATTAACAAACGCCGGGGCCTATCGCCTGGCACGTGAGCAATTAAAGGCTTTGTTTGCCAGTGACAAGGACAATATTACCTATCTGCTCGCTGCTGCAAGAGTTGAATCATATGAAGGAAATTACCGTGCAGCTATTGAAATTTTCCAGAATGCCTATCAACTGTATCCCGATTACAGGCCGCTGGTTTTTGCCTATACAAAAGTCTTACTGGATGCCCGACAACCGCAACAGGCGCGTGAGTTGTTAAATCACTATCGCCGTCAGCAAAATCCTGACCCCATATTTTTTGACCTGCTCTCCCAGGCTGAAGCACAGAGCGGATCAATGGCAAATTCAGGGATTGCCAAAGCAGAGTATTATTATCTGACCGGTAACACCAAACTGGCCATAGACAAGCTTATTCATACACAAAGGACTGGCACTCTGGACTATTATCAAAGGGAAATCATTCTTTCAAGAGTGAGTGAACTGGAATATGAACTTGAGCTGGAAAGAAACCTCCAAATCTAGACAGGCGAAACTAATGTCAGCATATAACTTAAAATTATCATCAAGATTATGAACATCAGGCGCAGAACATTTATTTCTTATCTGGCATCAGGTGCTGGCATCATTGTTACCGGGGTCGGTGGTTTGCTGAAACCGATCCTTGCCTTTGCCGACTGGAATGTAGATGCATTTAATGCCGAGACAGAGGCAGGTGCGCTGGTAGAATTTTTTCCAGGACTTGAAGTCACACCCAGTGATGCCATCTTTATCGGTGTGCACGATCTGGTTGAAAATGGCTCTGTGGTACCAATCAAAGTGAACACCGATCTTCCAAATGTTGAATCTATCGCCATCCTGGTTGAAAAAAATCCGAACCCATTGATTGCAAATTTTAACCTGAGCCCTGCCTGTGCAGGTTTCGTTGCCACCAGGATTAAAGTAGGTGAACCATCAAACATTACCGCCATTGTTAAATCAGATGGCAAGTTATACAGCACAACAAAGTTCGTCGAAGTTGTTGAAGGAGGCTGTGACTGATGGCCTCCGGAATAAGAATAAGAACATCAACAAAAGATGATCTGACAACAGTTCAGGCAATCCTCAAACACCCTATGGATACTGGCAATAGCCGTGATCCTGAAACTGATAATATGATCCCGGCATTTTTTATCGAGGCGGTCACCATATATCACGGTGACAAAGTCATCATGACATGTGACTGGAGTCGTGCCGTTTCAAAAAATCCATATTTGTCTCTTTCTTTCACAGGCGCAAAAAAAGGCGACACTATTCGCATCAGTTGGCAAGACAGTAGCGGCAACACAGAATCAAAAGAGGCCGTGATACAATAGCAGCCTAATTCTTTTGCTAATGTAATTTCAGGATCTATTCATCCCGATGCGCACTGTTGTAAGTTTTTTCATTCTTGTTTTTCTCATCTTGACCTTAAGTCCATTACTGGCCTATCCCATTCACCTGGTATTAGAGAATTTTGTCGATTTTTCATTTCACAAACTGGTTAAATACACAACACTGGTTTGTGGCCTGATATTCAGTGGCCTGTATTTAAAATATAACCATATATATTCCAGAGAATCGTTTGGCTTTGGAGTGCAAAAACAGGTTTTTCTAAAAGACCTGTTCCGTGGCTTACTTGCAGGTCTTGTCTTGCTCGGACTCCTGAAAATATTTTTATTGCTGTTTGGTGTTCATCAAATCAGACCTAACCTTGAATACTTCTGGTCAAACCTGTTGCTGATTTTTATCAAGGGCATACTGACTGGGCTTGCCGTTGGTTTAGTAGAAGAAACTATTTTTCGTGGTGCCTTATTCAGCAGCCTGTATAAAAAAACCAGTGCTATCCTGGCCGTATCCCTGACCAGCCTGCTTTATGCAGCAGTACATTTTCTCAAATACAGGGAAATGCCTGAGGGAACAGAGATCACCTGGAACATCGCCCTTGAAATACTACCCAATGCACTATTCAGATTTTCAGATCCAAATATTATTGATTATTTCCTGACCTTGCTTGTGCTCGGTATCCTGCTGTCAATGATACGCCTGCACAAGGGGAATATTGCCATGTGCATTGGTGTGCATGCCGGCATTGTGATGGCAATGAAAGTAACGGGCAGGATCACCGAGTATGTGCCTGACAATAATTTCAACTTTCTGGTCAGTAAATATGAACATACGCTGGGATATCTGTCCTTCTTCTGGCTGCTGATTCTGGCCATTATCTACTGGCGAAAATTTTTTACACGGACGTAATATATGTCACGGGTGCATGGATGCACAGGACACCTACATGGATGTACGACTGCAGGGATGCAGGAGGTAGAACGACTCAGGAGACAAAGTCGAGGCAGGTAGAGTAATGCAGGAGCAACTACCGAGTGACGATAGGTAAAGAAAAATGGTGGGTCGTGCGCGATTCGAACGCGCGACCATCGCATTAAAAGTGCGGTGCTCTACCAGCTGAGCTAACGACCCATTTCATGATGAATTGCCCCGAAACAAGACCTGCAAACGAGGCCTCGAACCAAGACGAAGCGGCGATGATACCGAAGATTTCGCAGATGGCAATACAGACCATGGCATTTTCACAATTTACCCCAATATAAATAATGAAAATCGTGTAAATTGCGGCTCTAATCCCCGAATTACCTGGGAATAAGGGTATAAAACTTGCTTTTATCACCGCCACAGCCTATTTTTGCGCCATTTTACAGATACACAGGATCATCCAAGAGGAATATTTGTGCCAATTTACGAATACCAATGCCAGCACTGTGAACACAAGATGGAGGCAATCCAGAAGATCAGTGACAAACCGCTGAAAGACTGCCCTGAATGTAAGCAGGAAACCCTGCGCAAACTTGTTTCTGCTGCCGCCTTCAAATTAACCGGTACAGGCTGGTACGAGACAGATTTCAAACACAATGATAGCAAGGCCAGGGACGACAAGAAGCCTGCCAATAATAACGGCAAAGAGCCGGACACCGCAGAAAAAGCGAAAGGCAAAGAGTCGGATAATTCAGGCAAGAAATCCGAATCAAAAGCAGAGACGCCAAAGAAGAAAGAGTCAGTAGCGGAAAGTTCAAAATAAGCAGGTGACTGACTAAATGCGTCTATTACGCAAATACCTTATCGCCGGGCTCCTGGTCTGGCTGCCATTGGCCGCAACAGTTATTGTCATCAAGCTGCTGATCGAGCTGCTTAATAAAACAATTTTGCTGTTTCCTCCCGAATTGCAACCCGAGACCCTGTTCGGCATCTCTATCCCGGGCTTCGGTATTATTATCGGCTTCCTGATCCTGATATTAACCGGTGTCTTTGCTGCTAATCTGTTTGGAAGAAAGCTGGTAGGGTTCTGGGAGGCCATTCTTGGGCGTATTCCCCTGGTTCGCACTATATACAGCAGTGTCAAACAGGTGCTCGAAACCCTGTTCACCTCAAATAGCGAGTCCTTCAGACGCGTGGTATTGATTGAATATCCACGCAAGGATATCTGGAGCCTGGGGTTTCAGACCAACGAAGCACTAACAGCTGCCAAAGAGGCCTCAGGGAGAGATCTGATTTCGGTATTTGTGCCGACAACCCCTAACCCGACATCCGGCTTTATTATTATGCTGCCTGCAGAAGATATTACCCAGCTGGATATTTCCGTTGAAGATGGCTTCAAATTTATCATTTCCATGGGTGTCATTGTCCCGAAGGGGTCGAGCACGGATTTTTCCCAAAAAGAAGTCTGAAAATCGGCTCCAGTAGTACTCCCGGAGCACCCGAACTTATGCCCTAACTGCCTGAAAATGCGGGCTCTGGACTTGCGTAAAATCCCGTCGATCCGTAAGATGCCCTGCTCTGTGCACGGGCCTTTGATTTAAAAACAATTTCACGAAAAAAATATCAGGATAAGTATCAGTATGCGTAGTCATTATTGTGGTCATTTAAACACTTCTCACCTCGATCAGGAGATCACCCTGTGTGGCTGGGTACATCGCCGCCGGGATCATGGTGGTGTAATCTTTATCGACCTGCGTGATCGCGAAGGCCTGGCCCAGATTGTATTTGATCCGGATCGTGCCGAATCTTTTGCCATTGCTGATGCCGTGCGTAATGAATATGTCTTAAAGATCACCGGTAAGGTGCGTAACCGCCCGGAAGGTACTATCAACCCTGATTTGCCTACTGGCGAGATAGAAGTGTTGGGTTATGAAATCGAAATACTGAATAGCGCCAAGACGCCGCCTTTACAAATGGATGATGATAATGTCCATGATGATGTAAAACTAAAATATCGTTATGTCGATTTGCGACGGAGCGAGATGCAAAGAAACATGAAATTACGCGCAGAGATTACCAGGGCCATGCGTAGTTTCCTCGACGACAACGGCTTTCTGGAAATTGAAACACCGATGTTGACCCGCGCAACACCGGAAGGCGCACGAGATTACCTGGTGCCCAGTCGAACCCATCCCGGACAATTCTTTGCCCTGCCACAATCACCACAACTATTTAAACAGTTGTTAATGATGTCCGGCATGGATCGTTATTATCAGATCGTTCGCTGCTTCCGTGACGAAGATCTGCGCGCAGACAGACAACCGGAATTTACCCAGCTTGATATCGAAACTTCTTTTATGGATGAAGAAGCGATCATGGCCATCATGGAAAAAATGATGATTACCCTGTTCAAGGATGCACTGGATATTGACCTGCCTTCACCTATCCCACGCATCACTTATGCCGATGCCATGCATCGTTTCGGTACGGATCGTCCAGACTTTCGTAACCCCTTAGAACTGGTGGATGTCTCTGATGTTATGGCAGAGGTTGAATTCAAGGTCTTCTCCGGACCGGCAAAAATGGATAATGGTCGTGTCGCTGCATTGAGATTGCCCGCAGGCAGTGAACTGTCCCGTAAAGATATAGATGGTTACACAGACTTTGTCGCCAACTACGGCGCCAAAGGTCTTGCTTATATCAAGGTCAACGATGTGGCCGCCGGTACAGAGGGACTACAATCTCCAATCCTGAAATTTCTGCCAGATAATGTGGTTGCAACCATCATCGAACGCACACAGGCAGAAAATGGTGACCTGATCTTCTTCGGTGCAGACAAAACCAGGATTGTAAACGATGCGCTGGGCGCACTACGCGACAAACTGGCAGAGGATAGAAATTTATATACAAGTGAGTGGCAACCGGTTTGGGTGGTTGATTTCCCCATGTTCGATTATAACGAAGATGAAAAACGCTGGGACGCACTACATCACCCATTCACCGCACCGCACGTTGATGAAATATCAGAACTTGAAGCCGATCCGGGCAATGCCCTGTCACGTGCTTATGATATGGTCTTGAATGGCACTGAGCTAGGTGGTGGCTCGATTCGTATCCATAAACCTGAAATGCAAAGAAGCGTATTGAAACTTCTTGGCATTGAAGATCAGGAAGCTGATGATAAATTCGGATTCCTTATTAATGCACTGGATTACGGTTGTCCTCCACACGGTGGCATCGCCTTCGGACTAGACCGTTTGATCATGCTTATGGTCGGTGCCGATTCGATACGTGACGTCATCGCATTTCCAAAAACACAGACAGCAGCTTGTCTGCTGACCGAAGCCCCGACACCCGCTTCACCAAGGCAGTTAAAAGAGTTGGGGATCAAACTAGCTAAGCCCGCAAAAGAAGAAGAATCAAAACCAGCAGCAGAATAAACACTATACTTCAGTCAGACAGCACTAGTTTGATAGATTGAGTTATGACAACAGACACCTCTTTAGCAGAAATTTGCACAGTTAAGCGCGAAGATATTCCCAAGACTGTCACTGAAGAATTAAGTGACACAGAACGCGACGAACTCAAATCACGCGTCAAACAATTACTCAAAGAACAAAATGCCGTGATGGTCGCGCATTACTACACCGACCCTGACCTGCAACTTATCGCGGATGCCACGGTTGGTTATGTTTCCGATTCTCTGGATATGGCACGTTTCGGTAATGAAGCAGAAGCCGATACACTGGTCGTCTGCGGCGTAAAGTTCATGGGCGAAACTGCCAAGATATTAAACCCCGAAAAACGTGTCCTGATGCCGGACTTGAATGCCGACTGTTCGTTAGATATAGGCTGTCCCATTAAAGAATTCAGCGAGTTCTGCGATCAACATCCTGATAGAACCGTAGTCGTTTATGCCAACACCAGCGCTGCAGTCAAAGCACGTTCTGACTGGGTCGTCACTTCAGGCAGCGCACTGGATGTCATCAATCACCTGCATGCAAAAGGTGAAAAGTTTATCTGGGCTCCGGATAAATATCTTGGCCAGTATATTCAGGAACAAACTGGCGCAGATATGTTGTTGTGGCAGGGCGCCTGTGTTGTGCATGAAGAATTCAAAGCCATCGAACTCGCAGAATTAATCAAGCAACATCCCGATGCCAAAGTCCTGGTGCATCCAGAGTCTCCTGCCTCCGTCATCGAACTTGCCGATGTTGTCAGTTCAACCACGGGCATTATCAAGGCCGCCGTGGAACTGGATGCCAAAGAATTCATCGTCGCCACCGACAAAGGCATCTTTCACAAAATGAAAGAAGCCGCACCGGATAAAATATTCATCGAAGCACCGACCAGTGGCAAGAGCGCCACCTGCGTTAGTTGTGCACACTGTCCATGGATGGCAATGAACACTCTCAGGAAATTAGTCGAGTGCCTGGAAACAGGTAGTGGTGAGATACTTATCGATCCCGAACTCGGCAAACGTGCACGGCTTCCAATTCAACGTTTGCTGGATTTTGCCAGGGAACAAAAACAACAATCGCTTCTGAGTGGTGATGCCTAGTTAAGTATTAGTTTCACCCTTTAGCGGCGAGGCATCCTAACCCGCGAAGCGGGCGAACTTAATGCACTTGTTAGGCATTTTTATACAATGCTTGTTTTTTTAGGGATTACTTTAAAGATCGTGGTGCCTAATTTTCAGACAATGCGTCGAATTCTTTTTTCTTACTTTCAAACCAATCTTTCATCGCTTCTGGCTTTTTCATAAGTTCTTGCATTTCATTCATTGCTTTAAGATGAGCCTCATCTTTTTTTTGAAACATTTCCATACCATGTTGTTTACTCAGTTCTGCAATTTCTTCAAATGAGTTAGCTTGAAATTCTTTTTCGCAGGCTCCTCCGAGTTGTTTGCAATTCATTGTTTTCATATTTTCTCCTTTGTCTATATTTAATACACCTAACTCGTTGATAAGCGGACGGGGCATCCGCTTATTTTTCTTATATAGTGAGCCATAGTAGCGCGTATATTGGATATTAAAGGGGTAAAGCGCACTCTACTTTCAAGTAGATTATTGATATGAGGTATGTTCATCTCTATTCCTTTAGGTCTGAGAAGTAATTCTGCTTCAGGATAAAACTATTTTCGTCAATGTGCCACTTTAGGTAGTGTGGTAATTTTAAATCCCCTTTTTTATCAAGCCGAGGAAGTCATGTAGACGCGTACCCATTAGCACTACTGACTGACAAGGAAAGTCCCAAGTCTTTATTTGGGGCCTTGATATCAGGGGTGTCTTTTTTTCTTGGGTACTTCATTTTTTGGATAAGCAAAAAAAAGTTTTGTACATGAATGTACTTATGCTGCGATCGCATGGATGCGAAAGAGCGGTGCCTCGCCGTACAGGGCGAAACCAATACTATGATAAAGGTAGGATCTTACAGATAAACAAAAGTCCGCCTTTCAGGCGGTATATTCTTGACTGGATACTGGCTCAAGGCCGGTATGACGAAAGCTGCATAGAATAACGTAATAACTCCATTAACACTTGCTTACCCATAAAGTGATAGTCTAGTGTCACTGTATGAAAATAGAACTCGTCACCAACCTGAAACGCCAGGCAACCAAAATTCTCGCTGATGTTGAAGATTATGAATTTATGCATAATCGCCTGAGTATTCTCGAAGGCATCGCCAGAGGGGAAATAGCCATTCTGGATAATCGTATTTACAATCAGGCAGAAGCCAGGAAAAAAATGGGTAAATGGCTGACGTAATCTGGACTACGCCTGCTTTATCTGATCTCTATGTTGTCACGCTCCTTTAGAAACAAAAATAACTTTTTGACGTTATAACGTTATAACGTTACACTACGCCAAGAGGTATTATAAAATGACTGAATTATCAAAAAGATCAACAGTTTACTTTAAATCTGACATCCACCATGCCTTAAGAATCAAGGCTGCCACTACAAATCAATCTGTTTCTGAAGTGGTCAATGAGGCTGTTCGGCTTTCCCTGCAGGAAGACCAGGAGGACTTAAGTGCTTTTGAGCAAAGAGCAGGCGAAGCAACTATGAGCTATGAGGAATTACTGTACGATTTGAAGTCACATGGCAAGTTATAAGCTTGTCATTAAAAAATCTGTTGCGAAAGACTTAAGAAGTATTCCGAACAAAGATGTTAAACGCATCCTTAAATGTTTCGATTCACTCATAGAAAATCCAAGAGCTGAAGGATGTATTAAACTCTCAGGTCAGGAACGATATCGAGTAAGACAAGGCCTTTATCGAATTATTTATGAAATTCAGGATTTAGAACTAGTTATCGTGGTTGTCAAAGTCGCACATCGTAAACAAGCATATAAAAACAGCTAACAGGTGCTAAAATCTCCATCAATTTCAAACCAATCAAACACGACGGAACAAATTCATGGCAGGACATAGTAAATGGGCGAATATCCAACACCGCAAAGGTAAGCAGGACGCCAAACGCGGCAAGCTCTTTTCCAAACTGATTCGCGAAATCACCATTGCCGCAAAGATGGGTGGTGGCGATCCAGATGCCAACCCCAGACTACGTACAGCGATTGATGGTGCCAAATCCCAAAGTCTGCCCAAAGACACCATAGAAAAGGCCGTCAAACGAGGCTCTGGTGATACTGAAGGCGAAAATGTTGATGAGATTCGCTATGAAGGCTATGGCCCAGGTGGTGTCGCAGTGATTGTTGACACCATGACCGACAATAAAAACCGTACTGTCGCCGAAGTCCGTCATGCCTTTTCCAAATATAATGGCAACCTTGGTACGGATGGCTCAGTGGCTTATTTGTTTTCCAAGGTCGGTCTGATTTCATACCCTGCAGGCAGCGATGAAGATGCCATTATGGATGCGGCTCTGGAGGGTGGCGCTGAAGATGTTGTGACCAATGATGATGGCTCAATCGATGTAATGACCGAGCCTGATAGTTTTGTAGACGTGAAGGACGCATTGATTGCCGCCGGACTCGAACCGGA
>Ga0164315_10004732_pt1 | contig 10586 bp, 7 predicted proteins | sample GuaBasSedimGuay6_FD_113737 | JGI IMG/M metagenome (GOLD analysis project Ga0164315, IMG submission 113737) | Subseafloor sediment microbial communities from Guaymas Basin, Gulf of California, Mexico - Guay6, Core 4569-2, 0-3 cm | ecosystem: Environmental > Aquatic > Marine > Hydrothermal vents >...
CAAGGCAACACCGATGGCAGCAACTGCCAAGTTTGCCATGGGTGGAAAATCCATCGAGAAAAAGGACCTCGGCCTGATGGCGATGGCGTACGGCCACGTCTACGTTGCCCAGGTTGCCTTCGGTGCCAAGGACCGGCAGACGATCCAGGCATTCCAGGAAGCCGAGTCCTATCCGGGGCCCTCACTGATCATCGCCTACTCCCACTGCATCGCCCACGGCTATAACATGGGCGATGCTCTCGACCACCAGCAGGCAATCGTCGATTCCGGCGCCTGGCCCCTCTACCGCTTCGATCCCCGTCGGGCCGTCATTGGAGAGAATCCCCTGAAGCTGGACTCCAAGGCGCCGACTATTCCCTTCGAGAAATTCGCCATGACCGAGAACCGCTTCCGCATGCTGACCAAGACCGATCCCGAGCGAGCCCGTGAGTTGATGGTCAACGCCCAACGAGCGATCCAGGTCCGGTTTGATGTCTACAAACAGTTGGCCTCCTTAACAATCAACTCCGGGTCCACCGGCGAAAGCAACTGAAGGGATCGATAATGGACTTAACTACGACTTACCTCGGCCTAAAACTCAAGAATCCCCTGGTTTGTGGAGCGTCGCCTCTCGGAGCCAGCCTGGACACCCTTCGCCACCTGGAAGACAGCGGTATCGCCGCGATCGTTCTGCCCTCGCTGTTCGAGGAAGAAATCCTCGCGGCGGCCAAGGGTGTGATGGCGATGGAAGGCGCCGGCGCAGGCTTTGCCGAGGCGACCTCGTATTTGCCGGATCCCAAGGGCTACCATATCGGCCCCGGCCAGTATCTCGACCACATCAAGCAGGCCAAAGAGACACTGTCCATCCCGGTGATTGCTTCCCTCAATGGATCGAGCCCCGGAGGCTGGACCCGGTACGCGGAGAAGATGCAGACCGCCGGCGCCGATGCGATCGAGCTCAATACCTATTTTCTCTCGACCGACATCACTGAGAACGGCGCCGATGTCGAAAACCGAACAATCAATATCGTTCGCGAGGTCGCCGGTGCGGTCTCGATTCCGGTATCCGTCAAGCTGTCGCCCTTTTTCTCGTCAATCCCCAATCTGGCAAAACGGCTGGTCGAAGCCGGTGCCGGTGCCTTGGTTCTGTTCAACCGGTTCTACCAGCCGGACATTGACATCGAAGACCTCGAGGTCGTGCCCAACCTGCGCCTCTCGTCGGCCGAAGAACTGCGATTGCGATTGCGCTGGTTGGCCATCCTTTCGGCCACGATCGAATGCGACTTTAGCTGTACCGGCGGCGCCCACCACGCCGGCGACGTCATCAAATCGGTGATGGCCGGCGCCAATACCGTGCAGATGGTCTCCGCGCTCCTGATCCACGGGGCCGACCATGTCAAGGGCACGCTGGAAGCCGTCGAAGGGTGGATGAGCGAGCACGAATACGAGAGCATCGGCCAAATGTATGGCTCGATGAATTTATCCAAGACCCCAGACCCCAGTGCCTACACGCGAGCCAATTACATGAAAATACTGGACAGTTGGGAACGGTAACGGACACCTGCTCGGTTAAAGGCACAACGCTTCCCCTTGGTTCCGGCTCTGCCGGGTTAGCAATTAGCCCAACCTTCTCGCCAGTGTCCGGCTGCAAGGCGCAAAACACAACGATCTTCCGAGTAATGCAGTACACTATGACTGAGTTGGAGGTCTCGAGCTTGATCATCACCTGTCCGCAGTGTTCGGCGCAGTACCGATATGACGAAGCGAGGTTCGGAGATACACCTCGTCGTAAGGTCAAGTGTCCCAAGTGCTCCCATGTCTTTGACATCACCAACCCCTCCGGTGAGATGGGCGACCCGACCTTCGTCGGCAAGGGCCAAACACAGGAGGTCGCACCATCTCCGGACGATCATCAGACAGACAGGACTTTCCTCGAACCGGAAGACCCCGAGCTCCCGCCCCTCGGTCCCTTGAGCACCGATTTACGGTTCTCCCTTGCGGTTATCGCCGGCGCCCAGGCCGGTACGGTCTTCAAGATTACCCAACCCAGGGTCTATCTGGGCCGCGGTACCGTAGCGAACATTCAGCTCCGCGACGCCGAGATTTCCCGCCGGCACGCGATGATTGAAATCCGCGGGGATGAAGTGACATTGGTTGACCAGGGCGCCACCAATGGCTGCTTCGTCGAAGGGAAGCGTGTCGAGAGCGCCGTCTTGGAACATCAGATGGAATTCACGCTGGGATCAACCACACTGATGCTGATCATCACCAGTACGAGTGGGAATACGGTTTAGCCACCGGCCCTTCAACAGCTTCGAAAGGTGGGAGGATTTCCGGCCGGTGGCTCGAAACTGGAAACTCGATACTGGAAACTAGGGACCGACGCCAGGCCGGAGGCCTGCCGAGCCAGAGGCCCGGGCCCGCGAAACGGGTAGTGTGGGCTAGAAACACACGCCGCAAACCAGAGGTATCACTGATTTTGTATGGAACCATGGAAAAGACCATCGAGGTTTAGACAATTACTGAACCATCCGAGTGCCTGATTGATGAGTTGAACCCAACGCCGAACGCCCTTTTCGGTTCCATTGGAAGATCGGATCGAGTTTCCAGTTTCCAGTTTCCAGTTTCCAACCCGGCTGATCCGGAATCGTGTAGGTTCCGGTTCAGCCAGGTTGCGCTAAAATCGCCGTTCGAAAACACGAAGCGACGGACCTTCTACAGGACCGCCGGACAGGAGACTCTACCCATGATCGAAGTTGAAAACCTCTCAAAGGTCTTCGTCGACACAGCCGTCGTCGATGATGTCACCTTCTTCGTACCCGAGGGCCAGATTTTGGGTTTCCTCGGCCCCAACGGTGCGGGTAAGACCACCGCCATGCGTATGATTACGACCTTCCTGCGCCCGACGGCCGGCACGATCACCGTCGCCGGCATCAACGCGGACGACGATCCTGTCGGACTGCGCAGGAACATCGGTTATTTGCCCGAAAACGTGCCACTCTATCCCGAAATGCGGATCGATGAGTACCTGCGTTTCCGCGCTGACATCGAGGAGGTGCCTCATCGCCACCAGGGCGCGAGGATTGATGACGTCGTCGAGCGGTGCCTGCTCTCCGATGTGCGCCGCCAGGTTATCGGAACGCTGTCCAAGGGCTTCCGCCAACGTGTCGGCCTCGCGAGTGCGCTGATTCACCAGCCGACAGTCCTGATCCTCGATGAGCCGACCGTCGGCCTCGACCCCAATCAGATCATCCGGATCCGGGAACTCCTGGTCGAACTGGGTCAGGATCACACAGTCCTGTTGTCGACCCACATCCTCCCCGAGGTGGAAACGGTCTGCGACCGGGTATTGATCATCAACCGGGGACGGATCGTAGCCGACGGGACGCCCGATGGGCTCCGCTCCAGAATGGCAGGCAAGCCGATCCTCGAGGTTGTGTTCAAGGATGCCCCCGAGGACCAGGTCCTTGGCACCTTCGAGTCTCTGACGGGGCTTCTCGGCGTCGACTGCCTTGATGACGGACGATTCCGCCTTGAGTGCGACACGACCGGTGATCTACGGGAGCCGATCTTTCGGCTGGCGGTCGACAGAGGTTGGACCCTATTGGAAATGAGTCCCGGCAAGGCTTCGCTCGAAGACGTTTTCGTCCGGCTGACCACCGACGAACAGGCCGACCCGGCCGAGGAGGCGTGATGATCAAGACCCTTGCAATCCTCAGGCGTGAACTCATTGCCTATTTCTCCTCGCCTCTGGCCTACCTTGTCATGACCGGATTCCTGCTGCTCCAGGGACTGATTTTTTACCTGGTCCTGGCATTTCTCAACAATCCGGGTTCCCAGACCATGGCGCCGATGGAGGCGTTTTTCGGAGGCACAATCTTCTTCTGGCTCTTCCTGCTGTTCGTCGTACCGGTGATCACGATGCGGCTGATTGCCGAAGAACGAAAGACGGGAACCATCGAGGTTTTGCTGACTTCACCGGTGACCGAAGCCCAGATCATCACAGGAAAATTTCTGGCTGCATTGGTGTTCTACACCGCCCTCTGGCTGCCGACCGGGCTCTACGTCGTCATCCTCCGTCGTTACTCGGAGATTGATCTCGGACCGGTCTTGGCGGGTTACCTCGGCGTGGTCCTGATTGGGTTTCTCTTCCTCGGCATCGGGACCTTCGCCTCGACTCTGACCAGCAACCACCTGATCGCCGCCATTCTGGCCTTCGTCGGCCTGGTCGCCCTGTTCGCCGTCCCTCTGGTCGAACAACTGCTGGTCTCGGATTCCCTGTTCAAGGCCGCCCTGGGCTACATGGACCTCTGGTCCCATATGGAGGACTACGCCATGGGCATCGTCGACACACGCCACGTCGTCTATGAATTGTCCGTCGGCCTGCTCTTCCTGTTTCTCGCCACTCGAAGTCTCGAAATAAAGAAGGGCCGGTAGGCATGAGACGAACGGACATCCAACGCTCCTCAATCGCCATGGCCGCCATTGTGCTGGTCACTGCCCTGATCATCATGATCAACTGGCTCGGCGCCCGCCACTGGCACCGCGCAGACTGGACGGCCTCAAACCTCTACACCCTGTCCGAAAAAAGCCACAACATTTTGGGAGACCTCGACGAAGAGGTCCAAATCATCGTCTTCATGACTCCGGGCTCCGGGCTCTGGCCCCAGGTTCGCGAGTTACTGAATCGGTATGACGCAGCCTCCGATTCCATCGTTGTGGAATACATCGACCCTGATCGAGAGCCATTGAAGACCCAGCAGTTGGCGGAAGAATTCGGAATCTCGGTCGCCAATACGGTGGTCTTCACCGCCGGAGATCGGTCCAAGTACGTGACCTCCGATCAGATGGCGGAATTTGACTACTCCGGAATGCAATATGGACAGCAACCGACCCTGAGCGCATTCAAGGGCGAGGAGCAGTTCACCGCCGCCATTCTCTCGCTGGTCGCACCGGACGTGCCCAAGGTCTATTTCGTCATGGGCCACGGCGAACCGGCGCTTCAGGCGGCCGCCAGTCGTTCGGTGCGGGGACTTTCCATCCTTCACGAGTCCTTGAAGAGGGAGAATATGGAAGCCGTCGAGACCAGCCTTCTTTCCGGCCATATCCCGGACGACGCCGACGTGCTGGCGATCGTCGGCCCTACCCGGGCATTCACCGATGCCGAGATCAATGCGATTGACACCTATCTTCGGGACGGGGGGCGTTTGCTGGTGGCCTTGGACCCCTTGATCGAACCGGACGGTACGATGCGGATGACCCGCCTTGAGGCTCTGCTTACCGACTGGGACGTCGAGATCCGCGGAGATTTGGTGATCGACCCGTCGAAGAAATTGCCCTTTTATGATCTGTCAGCCGTGTACCTCGATACCTACGGCGCACATCCGATCACTGAGGGCATGGAGGGCTTTGCGGTTCTCTTCATGGTGGCACGATCAGTCGCAGCGGTGGCCGAGCCCATCGGCATTGTCACGACCCTGATCGAAACCAGTGCAGAGGGTTGGGGGGAGACCGACCTCAGCCAACTGATCCGCGGCGAACCCGTTGAACCCGGCGAACTCGACACTCCAGGCCCGGTTGCGGTCGGCCTTGCCGTCGAGCACACACTCCAGGGCTCCGAAGGAATGGATGACGACACCTCCGACGAACCCGCCCCTGATGCAGCCGGAACCCGGTTGGTCGTAATGGGAGACTCCGACTTCCTCTCGGACACCGAAATTTCCAACGCCGGCAACAGCGTGCTCGCCATCAATGCCTTCAACTGGTTGGCCGCACAGGAACACGCCCTGGGCATTCCCCCGAGGGCCGTCACACAAAGTGGAATGTACCTGAACGACAGCCAAATGCAGATGATCCTGTTCCTGATCCTGATCGTCATGCCTGGCGCGGCAATCGCCGCCGGCATCTTCGTATGGCGCCGCCGGCGGCATTGAGGTCACGCATGAAGGGCAAGAGTCTCTTAATTCTCGCCGGCGCTGTCCTGATTCTGGGCGCGTTTATCTGGTTTTTCGAGCGGAATCAATTGACGACCGAGGAGGCCAGGATACAAGAAAACCGGATTTTCGACGGCCTCAAAGAGGGGGCCATTGTCACCTTGGACATCACCAATAGTCACGGCGTCTTCAGCTTCCATCGTCGTGCCGAGGAATGGCGAATGGTTGCTCCGGTCGAGACGGAAGCCGACCAGCCTGCGGTTGATGCCGTACTTCGTGCCCTCATTGAGTTGAACCGCGATCGTACGCTGGGAGCGGACGAGGTAGACCCCAAGGCCTACGGTCTCGACCACCCCGAGGCGACGGTCACCTTGGGCCTGACGGGCGGCCGGTCCCACACCCTCAATATCGGAAATACAACCGCGCTGGGCTCCAACCGAGCCGTGTCCACAAGCTCCGAAAGGGTCATCCTGACCAGTGGGAGCTTCTTTGCAGGCATCGACAAGGCCCTGGATGACTGGCGATCCAGAGAGGTCACCGATGTCACCCTGGGGCGCCTAGCCGCCATCACCGTCCGGACCGGGAACGGAACGATCGAAGCGATGAACCTCGAAGACATCTGGCTTCTTCGGTCACCGGTGGAGGATAGGGCCGACCGGTTCCACCTCCAGAACCTGATCTCCGGCCTCAACGGCCTCCGGGTCGAAGAGTTTGTCGATTCAGGCGTCGACCTCGGCACTATGGGCCTGATCAATCCCAAAACCACCGTCCTGCTGGTGCCAACCGACGGCTCACCCGGTCTGACCCTGGATTTCGGGATGGCCCGCGAACACGGCGGTACGACCCAGGTTGCCTGTCGGCGCAACGGCACGGATATCTTCTGGGTCAACGACCGAGCCGTTAACGCCCTGGGCAAGGCCCCCGTGCTTTGGCGGGACAGGACGGTCCTGGCCTTAGATACATGGGACGTCATGGGCCTGAGCCTGAACGAAGGCTCGGCCACTGCCCAGCTGAGAAAAGAAAACGGCCTATGGCGCCTTGGTGACGGCACCGAGGCTTTCGGCGAAGAGGTTCAGAAACGCCTCAGCGCACTGGCCGGGCTGAAGGCCGTCGACTTCGACCTGATGCTCATCGGTACACCGGAATTGGGCCGGGCGGTCTTGGCCCTGGAAAGTAACGCAACTCCGCTTACAGTGACATTTTTCGAGTCGTTTGAAGACGGAGGAAACGTCCTCGTTACTGTGTCCGGTCGAGACACCGTGATGAGTGTGGCGCCCGATGATGCGTACTCAATCGTCGGAAATCTTCAGGCTCTGCGCCCGGTGAAACCTCAGGAAACGCCTGGTCCTGCCGACCAGACCGAAACGCCGTGATGCCGGTGACTAAATTCAATATTCTCTTTTGCGTTCCCTTTGCGGCCTTCGCACCTTTGCGGTTTGATTGTATTCTTGTCTCTAATCCCTGTTCCCTTCAAGGACAATAGCAGCCGCTGGTATGATGTGCCTGATGCAATTACCAGTGAGTCCAGACACCCCCCCCTGGCGCCTTCAATTCCAGGATCTTCGGGAGCGAAGACCCGATCTGGCGGAGAAGGTCTGTCGAAAACTCCTGGTCGACATGCAACGACAGGGATTGGTGGATTTCGACAGTCTTGACGACGAGGTGACCGAAGCGCTCCACCTCAGCGGAGAACGCCGCGGAACCGACCCCAACAGGCCCAAACCAAAGATCGTCCCCGGAACGCGGTTAGCCCTGTATGAACTGGCAATCAAGTATGCCGAACGCTACCTCGAACCCGATGAGATCCTCGCCGCCATCCTCTTGACCGAAAAACGGCAACTAGCCTTCGACGTCTCGCGAATGGCAGAAGACTCGGAGACACCCTTCGTCGAATTGAGAGAGAAGATCAGGGAGTTTCTGGAGTTTTTCCCCGGTGAAGCGATCGCCCCGCAAGCCTCAATCATTGGAACCCGAGCGGCCCTCGTTCGCCGGCTCCTGACCGACCAACTCCCTTTCATCGCTGTCGCCAAGAAGTACATCCGTGTCCGGGACTTCAACTATCTCCTCGAGCATCTGGTCCCCACAGAGGGCAACCAGGGCCGCATCGGCGGCAAGGCGGCCGGACTGCTGCTCGCTCGTTCGATCCTCGATCACGCGAATCGGCAAGGTCGATTTGACACTGAGTTCAAGATCCCAGAGTCCTACTTCGTACCTTCCAATGGAATCCTGGAATTCATTGAACACAACCACCTCGAAGAGGTCATCAACGTCAAGTACCAGGAAATCGACGAGGTCCGCGAGGAATTCCCCCTGGTCGAAAGGCTCTTCAAGAGCGGCGCCTTTCCCCCGATCCTGCACAAGGGCCTCGAAGAGATGCTCTGGACAATCGGGGAAAAACCCCTGGTCATCAGATCGTCGTCGCTGCTCGAAGATCGCATCGGGCACGCCTTTTCCGGCAAGTACAAGAGCTTGTTCATCGCAAACCGGGGACCGATTGAACGCCGTCTGGCCGAACTCGAGGACGCGATTTCAGAGGTCTACGCCTCAATTTTCCACCCAGACCCAATCGAGTACCGAAAGGAACGGGGTCTTCTGGATTTCCAAGAACAAATGGGCATCCTCGTCCAGGTCGTCGTCGGCAAGGAGATGGAGGGGTTGTTGATGCCGGCTTTTGCAGGCGTGGCCTTCTCCCGCTGCGAAATGCGCTGGTCCCCACGGATCAAACGAACCGACGGCATGGCTCGGCTGGTGCTCGGTCTCGGCACTCGAGCGGTCGATCGAACCGACGACGACTGGCCGGTGATGGTCGCCCTCGATCAACCACACCTCCAGGTTCTGCAACAACCAGAAGAGGTCTACCAGTACTCGCAGCACGAGGTTGATTTCGTTGACCTCAAGGGCGGTCAGTTCGAATCGGTCGAGCTCGAGACTCTCCTCAAGCGACTGGGTCGACGAATCCCGATGGCCAATAAGATCTTTTCGATCTACCGACACCGTCAACTGGTTCCAATCCTCGGATTTATGATGCAGAGTGACGACCAACTGGTTGTCACCTTCAACGGACTGCTCAACTCCAGCTTTCCCCGGGAACTCAAACAAATCCTCGAACTCCTGGAAGAAGGGCTGGAAGAACCGGTCGACGTCGAGTTTGCTCATGACGGCGATTGCCTCCACGTCCTGCAATGCAGGGCGCTGAGTCTGGCCTCGTCAGCCAACCATATTCCAATTCCACCGGACGTTCCTGACGCCGACAAAATCTTCAGCGCCACCCGCTTTGTTCAGATGGCCCAGATTCGCAACCTTGAATGGGTCGTGGTGATCGATCCCAGGGACTACGAACAGTTACCCACCAAAGAGGCGATGCTTCGAGTAGCCAAGGCCGTCGGCGCCATCAACCGTACCCTCAAACCAAAGACATTCATCCTGATCGGGCCCGGACGATGGGGCAGCAGGGGCGACATCCGTCTCGGAGTACCCGTGACCTACGCCGACATCTGTCACACGACGATGCTATTGGAAGTCGCCCGCCAAAAGGGCTCCTACGTGCCGGACGTCAGCTTTGGCACGCATTTCTTCCAGGATCTGGTCGAGGCCAAGATCACCTACCTGCCGCTCTACCCTGACGGTGAGGGCGCCATCTGGAACGAGGAGTTCCTCAACAACTCACCAAACGCCCTTGCCGAAATCGTACCCAAATATGCCGATCTCGAAGAAGTAGTCAAGATCATCGACGTCCGCAAGGTCAGCGACGGCCGATACCTCCAGGTCATCATGGACGGCGAAGCGGAGAGGGCGTTGGCCTTTCTGGGGCCGGAACACATATAGGAGCTCTCAGCCGTCAGCTATCAGCTGTCAGCCCTGGCTCCGAAAAACACAAGAACACAATTGAACCGCTAAGACACGAAGGTCGCCAAGGAAGCGCAGAGAAAACATTGAAGAAAACCCTTTTGCGTTATCTTCGCGCTCTTTGCGCCTTGGCGGTGTAATTGCGTTCCCGTGCCGCCTAAGGTCACGATGCGGGGCAGGAGCCCCGCGCTCCCACACTCAATCCCAATAACTTATTTCGCCTCTTCGTGTTTCTTCGTGTTCTTCGTGGATCTCTTTGTGCTTTGGCGATTCGAAAAATATGGCTGTATGATGCCGTCCCTAAGGAGGCGCCATGCGCACTGCTGCCATTCTTCTTGTTTTCACTCTGATCATCACGCTGCCCGTCTGGGGTGCACAATCCAACGAGACCAAAGAAGATGAGGGACCGATGTCGGCATCGGGCTTTGCCGGGCTCGAGCTTCGCGGCATAGGGCCGGCGATGGCCTCCGGCCGCATCGGCGACTTCGCCGTCGATCCGGCCGACAGCAGCCGGTACTTCGTGGCAGTAGCCTCGGGCGGCGTATGGAAGACCGTCAACAACGGCACGACATGGACGCCGGTCTTTGACGGCGAAGGCTCCTATTCGATCGGATGCGTCGAGATCGATCCCTGCAATCCCGAGATCATCTGGGTCGGCACGGGGGAGAATAACTCCCAGCGCTCGGTCTCTTTCGGCGACGGCGTCTACAAGAGCCTCGACGGCGGCCAGAGCTGGACCAACATGGGTCTCGAAGACTCCCAGCACATCGGCATGATCGCCATCGACCCGCGGGATTCGGACATCGTCTATGTTGCGGCCCAGGGACC
>Ga0164315_10004733_pt1 | contig 10586 bp, 16 predicted proteins | sample GuaBasSedimGuay6_FD_113737 | JGI IMG/M metagenome (GOLD analysis project Ga0164315, IMG submission 113737) | Subseafloor sediment microbial communities from Guaymas Basin, Gulf of California, Mexico - Guay6, Core 4569-2, 0-3 cm | ecosystem: Environmental > Aquatic > Marine > Hydrothermal vents...
CAGTAGGTTTCCTTGCAGGCCGTGAACTGGATCACAAAGTCTTTAAATCGGGTGAAAAAGAAGGACTTAAGAAGTGGATCGGTAGCCTGGCTAAAGCCGGTGGAGGTGTGATGTTAGCCACCCAGAAGAATGAAGTGATTAAATACATCGGTGCAGGATTGGCTGCAGAAGCAGTTGTTGAAGCAGCAGGTAAGGTAATGAACAAAGACATCCTTGGAGAAGGTATTCTTTCAGGTTTGGAAGGATGGGATATATCAGGATTCCTTTCAGGGGATGATGTGAATGTGTATGAGGAGTTGCCTCCTTTAACCGATAATCCTCAAATCCCATCTTCATCGGGTTATAGTGATATCACTGAACCAGTGGATGAAGAATATGGCGAAGACATGATGTTATAATTAACAACATTTTATCATTTAGTCATTCAATCATTTAATCATTGAAATTAAGGTAAGTAATCTATAAAAATAATTTTAAAAGGACAAAACAATGGACATAGGACAAATCAATCAATTATTAGCCGATTATGATGGAGAAATCGAAGGCATACTGGCAGGTATCCCGGATGAAGATCTGGTCGGAGTAGTACGCAGAAATCCTCGTGCTTTTCGCAGGATGATGGGAAGAAACAGGGTTATTAGTAATCCCAACTCAAGACATGAACTAGCCAAACGTATGGGTAGGCTCAAAGGTGATGTTCGCGGAGGTTTAGCTAACCAACAGCTACAATCTGTGGAATCAGGCTTGTTTGTAATCAAATCGATTTCCAATAAACAGCATGTAAAAATGCTCCAGGATTCCGATAACAAAGAAACCGGTTTCAGTATGATCAATGGAGGTAAACTTGAAAAAGGTGAACCGATGTTGTTAAGTGGAATCACACTTCTTTATGGAGTGCATGCAACAGCAGCAATAGAAGATTCTTCAAACGCTGCTGCTGCTTTATGGCAACCTATCCCGGATGTGTTAAGGCTTGGCCAATTTGAATTTAAGGGCAATGGTAAAACATTGATCCCCTGGCATTCGATGGAAGTTTTTGCCAGGAATTATACCCATACCCACGCAGATACTGTAAATCAGTTGGGTTACGCTTATGCACTGCCTTCCGGATCACCGGTTGGGTATTACAAATTCGATAATCCTAAGCTGATTGAAACACAGACAGCAATGGAACTTAACCTGGAGTGGGGAGCTAATGCAGCGGAATTTACAGCCCTGTTTGTGTGTTTCCACGGATCAAGGGTTTACAAACATTAATTCTTTTTTAGTCAGGCTTTAGGTTGTAGGGCTCCGCCCTGCAGCCTTTATTAAAAACAAATTATGATTGAAGAAAACGTCGAACGGTTTTATCAGAAAAAGACCATCCATCTTGCAGCAGCAAACCAGGAGGTTGTCATTGATTTTGATACCCTGAGAGAATGGGATAGGGTAGTGGAAGTAATTATCTATGGTGATACCAATTATGTAAATAATCGCAATTGTCAGTTTACACAACCCTTCAAGATAAACAATTCAGAATTTTATCCGGTAGATTTTGATACTTACCTTTTATTTCCCAGGAAAGAGAATGAACGATACCGGATGGTCAATGAAGAAGCTTATGGTTCTAAGGTAGAAGGGAAAATTGTGGACCCATCAGCATTAGGATTTGCGGCTTATGACCTAACCATCATATTGGTATTGGAGAGAGATATCAGGAATGACTAAGGGAGTCAAATATAAACGACAGGTAATACAAGTTGATCTGCCTTCCGCTATTGCTTTTGGAAAGTATAAACTTGATGATGAAATTCTTTGGTACAGCAAACGGGTAACCCACATTACCATGTATACCAAGGATGGTCAGAACATTAGCTTAAAAAACTGTCAACTAAGCGAACCATTGAAGATCAATGACATTGTATTATATCCAACAGGATTTGATACTTCTCTTATATATCCAATTCCAGGAAGCGATTGTGAAGTTCACCAGGAGGTAAATATCCCCCTTCAGAATGGAGCCAGGATGAAAGGAAGATTTACAAATCCTGAGAATGCAGAAACATTGATCATTGTATTACAACTTGAAACGGAATGATGGTTGCAAAAAGGAAATATATCATCAAACAGTTAGGTAATCTGGATGAAACTAATCCTGTGATTAAGTTTGCCTGGAAACTGCCTTCCTATTGCAAACGGTTAAGTGGTATTTCTCTCTTTTCACCTGAAATGACGCGTATAGAAACAGCTGAGATCAACGCAGAACTATCTATGTGGGTTAATAACCATAAAACACCTGTTGGTAATTGTCTTTTTACGTTGAGTCATCATGCACTTGATGAACAAGAATGCAGGATGCAAGATGTAAACCAGGTATTATTTAGCGGAAGAGAAATCACCGGTTATGTAAAATACCTGGCTGGCACTGAAACTTATAATATTCACTTGATTTTAGAATGTAAAATGTAATGGAAGGTGTTATCAGGTTGTATATAGAAAACAGGATGAGAGAAATGGGGTTTGAGAAATTTCATTTCAACATAAAACCTATTACAATAAAGGTAGATGAAAACATAATTAGGATCGATGCCCATAACGAATACTGGTACCTATTTGATGTAAATCAGACAGAAGATAACTTTACCATAACTGCCAATAACAATATAATAATTCAGGATGAATTTGTCGTGGATGGAGTTCCTTTTATCTCCTATGAGTTTACAGGCGATATAAAGATTGATAATACCCATGCTGAGGCAGATCAAACCTTTCTTTTTTACCGAATAATCCCGCAATAGTATGACAGAAGTGCCCAATACATACCGATACATGAATGAACTCAGGCAAGTTCAGGATCTGATTAAAAACTATCCGGTAGGTACAAATGGAAAGGCTTGTTTGTACGAAATCTTTTATGTCCTTCCAGATGAATCGGAATGGAAACAAGTGGAATGGCCTACTGGTGATTACAAACGGTTTACCAAACGTGCAGAAGAAATTATTGAACTTTTTGAGCCTGATGCCTTAAGGATATTGTTGCATTTGAAAAATAAGAAGCAGGAGCAAATAATCAGGCTCATACCAGGAAAACACATCCCGGTAATTGATGGAAAGATCCAGAAACCATTAAACAGAAAAGAACAACGCCTGACTGATTTGCAAGAAAATCCAACTCAAACCCCAGGAATAAACGGATTAGGTAATCCTGAATACAAAAGCGAGGCAGGACTGGGTGCCTTGCAAATGCAGAACCTTCAGAAAGACTTTGATATTAAACTATTACAAAGGGATCTGGATCAGTTAAAAAAAGACAACGGAAAGCTTGAAGTTGAAAACAAGGAACTGACAGAAAGCTTGTATGACTATGAAAATAAGGCGGACAAAGGCAAACTAGAAAACCTGGGATTGTTGATCGGGGCAGGTAAACTCCTGAAAATGGATAATCAATCCTTGCTTGGATTAGCTGGAATGTTGATGGGTGGTAATGAAGGAGATATGAACCTGCTAACCGAATCAACTGATAAAGAACAAAAAGGTGGTGGCCTGGATCTATCTGGAAGTAATCCCGAAAGAGAAGAAGCCATCGGGACAATCAATCTGTTCCTTGCCAAAATTGACGAAGAAACCTTTCGAAAAGTGATTTCATTACTTCAGTTGATTGAAAAGCAAAACGAACTGGCTGACCACTTACTGAAAAATGCCTTTCAAAAAAGCACAGAAAGATTAACCTCCAATGAGACCGAATAACAATGGAATATTCATACAATTTTAAAATAAGCGGTGAGACAAAAGCGGACGCAGATAAAATTGCCAAAGCATTGCATGTGGTGTACACAAATATCAAAAATGAAGATTTGCTAATGGTAGCAGAAAAGATCAAAGAAGATCCTATGGTGATCAATAAGGTAGTTAAAATTGCCAACAATCCACTGGTTAAGAGACTATGGTAGATAAACAACGACATACGATTGGAAATCCATTGATTGCCGCAACTGCTGCTAAATTGATCAGCGACCGGTCCCCTCAGATCATGAAAGGGGTAAAAACAGGATCAATGGTTATTGCAGGAGCCGGTTTGATCTATTTTGGCAGAAAGTACTTGAAGAAATTAGCCCAAAACAGGCTATTGAAGCAAGCAGGTACAAATCCTGAAGTGAGGGTTGCAGTCGATATTTATCATGCAATACCAGACGGATTAAAAAAAGGCCAGGGAGGATTATTCAATCCTATTGGTTTGGCAAAAGATGCCTTTAACCAGGTTAAGCGAATATGGCAACGAACCGATACGGACAGGATTTTAAATATTGCCAAAAGCATACATTCTCAAAACCTGGATATCGATAAGGTTTACCGATACTTCTATAAACTTTATGGAGAGCAACTCTACCTTCTTTTAAATACAGCATTGGAACCAAATGACCTGGCCAGGTTTAACAACTATACAGCTTCCGGAACCGCTTCATCAAGTCCAAAAATAACAGGTCAAAAATATGCAGTTGTTAAGGTGAATAACCTGAATATCAGGAAGACCCCAGAGAACATGAGTTGGAAGCAGATTTTGAGTAAATCAAACAAAATTGGTACGGTTCCATTTGGTAAAATCCTTGGACTTACAACAGGAAGGGAAGTATTTGATGAAGATCACAATGTCGTATTTGTTGAAGTGCATGTCTGGGATACAAAAAACAAGATTCATATAGCCTATGCCTGGAAAGGAGGCCTGAAATTCCTGACCATTCCTGAATTACTGAAAGAATTCAAAACAAGAGATTATGCCGCTATTCTAAGGAGCAAACATTTGTATCGCTTTAACCCAGCTGAATTAAATGGTACTGAGATCAACTATGAAGGAGGGATTGGATAGCATGGCTTTACTATTTGAACATAAGGTAAAAGGTTCAGGCCGGAAATCCTTTATCAATAAGGTAAAGCAGGTTTCATATATGCTTGGTTATGATCCCGAATGGTTGATGTTCGTGATGAATAATGAGAGCGGTTTTAAGTCTAATGCGGTTAATCCTTATTCAGGAGCAACCGGATTGATCCAGTTTATGCCGGACACAGCTACCTGGTTGGGGACTTCTACCCAAGAATTGAGATCAATGACACGGAACCAACAAATGGATTGGGTATTGAAATATTTTCAGAAGTGGAAATCCGCCGGCAAAAAAGCTAAAAATTCAACTGACCTTGCACTGATCACCTTTTATCCATATGCTGTCAACCAACAGGATAACTATAAAATCGGAAGTGAGAATTCCATCGAAAGGGCAAAAACCATTACAAAACAAAATCCAGGATTGGATACAGATAAAGATGGATTTATTTCAGTGTTGGATTACAAAAAATGGCTTGTCACAAAGCTTCCCCAGGGAGTGAGCAAAGAACGTGTAAGTAAAATTATTGGATTGAAAGCCTCTAAAATTGGAGTTGGTGTGCTATCAGTGATTAGCCTGATCCTGGCAGGACGTTATTTTATGTTTAACCAAAAAACCACCAAGTAATGTATCTGATACACCTAAGAAGACTATTAAAGAATATGGGTGGAGATGCCGGGACCATCAATGCAGATAGACCAATAAACATATCTCCTGATGGAACCAGTTTTGGAAACCCTAATATGGCAATTTCTGATTTCCTGGAACAATACTTCTTTGATAGTTATGCCCCGGTGATCAATTCATTTAGTGGAGGAGCAACACTAGAAAAAGGAGAAAATAACCTGGATAGAACTTTATCATTTACGATCAGCGCTCCGCAAGGAGGTGAAATTGCTTCCGTAATAATTACCTCAAACAGGGGATTTAATTCAGGGGATATTAAAAGTGGTACTGGAAATCAAACTGGAAGTCTAGACATAGCTTTATCACAGGATATCAATGAATCCTTTACTTTAACGGTAACTTCAGCTGATAACAAAACCACATCTTCATCAACTTCTTTCATTTTCAGAAACAGGATCTATTGGGGAGTTGATGTTTTGCCAGGAGTTTACGATGATGCTTTCATTAAAGGACTTTCCAGCAATGTTTTTGATCCTGATTATGGGAGAGAGTTCACTGTTAATGCTGGAAATGGTCAGTTTATCTTTTTTGCGATCCCTAAATCATACGTGAATTCACCCTATATCGATCCTCCATATTTTTTCATGGGAACGAGTGTTCCTGGAGGAATGGAGATTGCACAGGAAACGGTGAATTACACATATGAAAACAATACTGAAGAATATATTATTTATAAATCAGTCAATGCGAATCTCGGACAAACTGATGTGATCATCAGTGATTCGCCAACGGCATAATACAAACAATTAAAACGGACATTGGACACATGAGACGACTTAAGTATTTATCAATTATTATGATGATCCTGGTTAACAGTCTTGCTTTGGGGCAAGGTTATACACGGATCAGTAGTCAGTTGAAACAAAAGAATGATTTGCCATTTCCGCTTGTAGACAGTTATGACTTGTTGGGTGGGGCAGTATCCGGAAGAGATAGAACTGCTTTGCCGGTTGAAAGAAGGGTAGAGGGGATGTTATTTCTGGATAGCAATGATGGAACAGTTTATCAACTTATAGGAGGAATAAATGACGAACACTGGCAGGTATTTTCTAGTGGGGAATTGTGGTTGAAATCAGAAACTGGTATTTACTACAATGATGGTGATGTAACTGCTGGTTTAAATCTTCATATTGGAAAGGTCAGGATAGCGGGAGAACAAGGTACAATGAATGGATTCCGATTGGGCAACACCAGTGGAAATACTGCCGGAGCAAATATATTACTGGGGTTAAACCATGAATTGGGAGAAGGTTGGGATATATTTCAATCAGATCTATCAGGGGCAACCGGCAATGTATTTATCGGGATTGATAATATCATACAACCCAACATCACCGGTGATAATAATATTGCCATTGGCAAATGGACTGGATATAACCTCACTGAAGGGACTGACAACATTTACTTAGGTCAAAGTGCAGGAGAGAATAACTCTGTAGGTTCAAACAATATTAGCCTGGGAATACAGGCAGGTAAAAGATCCTCTGGTGATAATAATATAGACCTTGGAATAAAAGCAGGTTATGGATACAATATGTTTGGCTCAAAGAATATTAACATTGGCTTTGAAGCCGGGTATCATTATGAAGTTCCTGGTATTCCTACTTCTAATATTTCCATTGGAGAATATGCTGGATGGAAATATTCCGGCGACTCCACAGTGATGATAGGAGTGAATGCTGGTGTTGATGGTGTGGGCAATAAAAACTATATGTTTGGATTTGCAGCAGGTCAAAACTCCGTAGGTAATACTAATCTATATATCGGAAGGAATGCAGGTAGAAGTCATAGAGGTGACTCCTGCGTTTTTATTGGTGATGGGGTAGGGTACACGCACACTGGAAGCAGTAAAGTATTAATCGACATCATGTACAGGACTGACAGATCTTATATGATCGATCTGGATGCAGCACAAGACAAAAGGTTTATCACTTTTAATAGCAAAAAACTTACGGCCAAAACAGATGAGTTCTTATTGCAAAATATCCCAGGGAATATTACCAGGTTAAAAGTCTTTTCCAGATCAGATTCCACCATTATTACTTCTGATAGAGCCATTAAATTTGAAGGAACAGATGTAGTCTTTAACACTGATGTGGTCTCAAATGGATTAAATAGTTTTTCTCGATCAGTCGATTTGGAGAACGGCAGGGATATCTTTATCGCAAAAGGCCAACATGGTTGGGGAGTAGTACAAGCTGGTGATAATGAAAGTTTTGCTCAGTTTAGGTTTTCTTCTCTTGGCCAAGTGGTACTCTTTAATCAAACATCAAATGTTGATAACAGGGATTCTGATAACAATTTATGTGTATTTGATAATGGAGGGGGAATCGTCATAAAGAACCGTTTGGGTTCATCCCAAAGAGTAAATTTTACCATTAACTATACAAATCCAGCGAAATAGATATGGAAATAATCACATTAATAATTGTCCCGGTCTTATTGTTCTTTTTATGGCAATACCAGGCAATCAACGAAGGTAAGGAAGAAGGAATGTATTATTCCTGCAAATATACCAGTAAGAATAAAGTACTCAGATTATTAGATGAACATAAATTCTGGACTACCCAACGAATGATAATAGCTTCAGGATTTATCAGTCAATACAGTGCAATTGCAATTACTGAGATATTCGATTGGGTAAGTGTGTTGTTTATGACCGTCTTTCTTGGACTATCATATATCCTGGTCTTTTCTTTCTGGCACAACGGAAGCCTTTATACAACCAGTAATCGATATCGCAACCCGGGAAATGAAGTTCCTTATCCCGGAGGTTGGAAGGCCAACCAGGACGGAAAAGCCATCTTTGATTTTCCTTATAAAATGCGAAAAGGAATGTTGATTGCAGGTTGGTTTGTGTTTTTACTTTTTATCCTAATAAATCTAAAGTTATGTGGCAGGATATAATTAAAACAGTTGTAAATGTCGGGATAGGTGCTGCAACAGTATTCATGCAAGTATTCCAACAGATTCAAACTATTGTTGCTTTAATGGCTGGTATAACAACGATTATTTATCTCTGCTTTCAAATTAAAAAAATACGATTGGATATTAAATCAAAAGAAAATCAAATTACAAAAGATGAGAAATAATACAAAATACTTAGAAGCTTCTCAAGGAAATCAATCAGGAACAAGGTTAATGGTATTAATTGGAATAGGTGGTGCTTTTCTGCTAACCAGCCTGGTGATCATTTCCGGCTTATTTATTCAAAAGGAAATTGAAGTGGTTCCTGTAGCTACAGCTGCAGGAGCTTTGTTTACTACAGTAATTTCCCCTTTTCTATTATTGTTTGGACACAATAAACGCCAGGAGGTTAAACAAAGAGTAGAAGGAGGGAAGTTATGAGGGAATTGACAATTAAAGACATTCTCAAAATAGTCAGGAAAAAAGGATACAAGGTCTTCTATGGCGGCAGGGGAATAAACCTTAATATTTGGGGAATCCGATCTAAAGATAGAAGTTCAAATACCTTCAATGATTCCATTTGCCTTTTTTGGAAAAACACAGATACTGATGAATGGAAATTGATCCAATTTGATGCTACAACTGATCCTGGATTGTATTGGAGAAATAACCCAATGAACCAACTTGGAACTGCCATTTTAAAACCAGGCCAATATGAAGGATGCTGGAAGATCGGGAAGCACAAAGGATATGAAGCCCTGATTCAAGACAAGCCGGTGATTGTTTATCGTGATAATAACCGTGATAATATCCTGGATACTGCTAATCCAAATGTTGATGTTCAGGCTGGGGTTTATGGGATAAATATTCACAGGGCCAACAGTAATGGGATGTCTGTCCAGGTGGATAAATGGAGTGCCGGATGCCAGGTGCTTCAAAACCGGAAACGATCTCATACCATACTGGGTGTGAAATTTCAATACGATTGGGATTGTTTTATGTTCCTGGTCAAATCAAGTGCAGCTTTTTATAATGAGTATTTTACATATACATTAATTGATGAAGTGGATTTATTGGATGGATAACATTAATCGATTTTTACTTGGATTAGTTATTTTAATTGCTGTTCATGCATGTTCAGTTAAAAAGCAATCATTTAGTCGAGTTGAGATCCACAAGGATAGTATACATTCATCTGTGGATACATCATATCATTCCAAGGAGGTAACAGTCACAATCGAAGGTGAAGAAAGTTTCAACTCTGAAGATCTCCATTATTCAAAAGTGGATTTTAATTGGTACCTGGATTCTCTGTTTGCAGTAATTGATACGAATTGTTCCAAAGAACAATTTACCAAAGTATTTTCTCAAGTCAATGGATTGTGGGACTCAGACACCTCTTATTTGGAGACATTACTTGCAAAAAGTCATGCAGTTGTTGAAGGTGGAAAACTGTATCATTTTTTGCATCAAAAAGATACAATTATAAAGAGGAGTTACGATAGCCTGCTTCAGGTAATTGAAAAGGAAAGGGAGGTCTGGCACACTAAAGAAGTAATTGAAAGCTCTGAAAAAATCACAAGAACTGGCTTTAATTTTAAGATAATAGCTATCATTTTAATCATTCTAGTTTTAGCATGGATAATTCTGAAAAGACTTATATGAACCAATTTCAATTAAATGGGGAAATAGAAGATTTTATCCAGCAGAAGGATAAAAAGAGAGAAAATTATTCTGATGAGGATATTAGATTCGTTCAGCAATATGAAGGTGCCGGTGGCCAGGGTAAACACGGAGCAAAAGGTCAGGGTGTTTTGTATGAATTCTTTACTCCTGATTACATTTGTGAATTGATGTATAAACAAGTATTGGCGCATGGTTATGATGGCGGAAATATCCTGGAACCAAGCATTGCTACTGGAAGGTTGATCAAACCCTTTCCTGATAAATCCAAAGTTACAGCTTTTGAAATTAATCCTACTTCAGCCAGGATTGCTCAAATTTCATATCCGGGAATTACCGTTTACGGCGACTATTTTGAAACAGCCTTTTTAGAAGCGCCCAGGAATACCACCAGACTTCCAAAAAATGAATTAACCTGGTTGAATGGATATCCATTTAGTCTGGTGATAGGAA
>Ga0164315_10004734_pt1 | contig 10585 bp, 6 predicted proteins | sample GuaBasSedimGuay6_FD_113737 | JGI IMG/M metagenome (GOLD analysis project Ga0164315, IMG submission 113737) | Subseafloor sediment microbial communities from Guaymas Basin, Gulf of California, Mexico - Guay6, Core 4569-2, 0-3 cm | ecosystem: Environmental > Aquatic > Marine > Hydrothermal vents >...
CATCGTCACATTATATTTTGGTGATAAACCGCGGATGGCAACCTTCTGTCCCTCTCCTCCGCTTCTGATTAGAGACAAACCGGGTAGCCTTGATACTGATTCTGCAGCATTAACATCTGGAACATCTCCTATTCGATCTGCTGATACAACATTTTTAATTGTATTAGAATTTAGCTGCTGGTTAATAGCTCCCATCTGTCCTCTAGCCTGGGCAGTTACGACAACCTCTTCACCTTCAAATGCGGCGTAGTCTAATTCAAACTCTACTTCTACTGTGCTCCCTGCAACAACAGTAACTGATATAGATAGCTCTTTAAAGCCAATATAAGTGGCGATCAATTTATAATCTCCAGCTGGAATTTGATGGATAGTGAAATCACCTTCAGCACCTGTTGAGGTTCCAATACTTGTTCCTTCCAGTTGTAGATTTGCAAAAGGAAGCCCGTCGCCGGAACCTTTATCCACAACAGTCCCGGAGATAGTACCGGATCCTTGCGCATAAGTGGAGTGAAATCCTGAAAAAAGAAATGCAAAGACTAAAACGATAACCGTAACGAAGGATTTAAACATGCAATCTCAATATTAATGTGATCATTATAGCTTAATTATTGATGAGTCTAAAATAGATCTTTTGAGAAGGCAGCACCATGTATTTTTGTCCAAAAAACAACAGAAAATCGTACATGAATTTTTACTTATTAAAGACATCTCTTTGGGAATTGATCAATACCCATTTGCCATCGGGACTGATGGAGGGCTAATGCTGTAGCCGACTTGATCACTCCTTTAGGACTTTAAAAACTAACGATTTGTCTTGCGAAGAAACGTGAATGATATACAAGCCTGTATTTCCTTTTATCTCCATTTGATGTGTGGAGGAAAAGATGTTCTCTTTTTTATATACCTGTCGTCCTTCGATGGAATAAGCTTTTACAGTTACGCTCTTTAAGTCTCCCAAATTAATATTTACCATTCCATTGGTTGGATTGGGGTAGACAGAAACACCTTTGAATAAATTTTCCGACGATGTTATACCCACGGTAGGATCTTGCAAAGTAAATGGGATCAGCAAATCCGGATATCCGGGGTAACTTACCGTAGCCGTGTCTTCGCCATGAACCATAGAAAGATATGGGCTGTCGTAAATTTTTGCCGGATTGAGATCTACTGTTTCTCCATTGACTAGGGGAGTGGTGGTAGTTCTAGGATAAATGGTAAAAGTATCGCCTGCGTTACTTGTATAGTTCACAGTGTCACGATTCCTTGTAAAGGGATTGTTGTTAACATCTTCTAGAGTTGTATAGTGATTGTCGAGAACATCTTCTTGAAAGGCTTCCAAATCATCGTAATTGGAAGCCTGACCTAATTGAATAATGGCAGGCAACCACTCATTATTTAACTGCATAATACGGCCATAAGCATTGGTAGAATCCGCCGTATATCCATATTTTCCGGGATTGATTGCGATAAATGCCTTACCCGTTTTAGAGAAAAACCAACCCGCTGAATCTACATGCATATCCCAAATTGATTTTGATATAAAAATTAAGGTATTTTCTCCACTGTTAGATGCATTTGCATCCCGTTGTACCAGCATGCAATTTTTGCGGCATACTCCGGTAATATCTGCATAGCTCTTTTCATTGGCAGCACCTTCACCATAAACAACAATACGGTCGTTTATTTCTGTAGAGAAATAGGCCCCCATTACCCTGTTCTGATCAAGTAATGAGCAATAATCATTATTCATATCAAATGTTAAGGTCCCCATAGTATAGTCAGGCGTCACGTAAGTTTCCCTTATTAAATTTGAATGTCCGTTTTCAAATCCGATGGTATATGTTCCGGATCCGGCTCCCGTACCTCCATCAAGCCCAAAACGGCGAGATGTATACAAATAGTTTGGGCGGTTCTTATCTGTCGCGATGGAGGTCAGAATTTCAGGCACACGGTATGAACTTACAGTCGGGATAAGCTCATAGGTGCGGGATGTTCCCACTGTTTCATGCCAGCCATAGGCCCATGTAAGGGAAGCCAACTGGGCTCCTTTCCACAAATAATTATCTTTATAGCATCGCGTCTCAGCCCCTCCACGCACCCCAGACAAAGTCCAGTCGTTCACAACATCAGCCCAATATAAATCCAAAAAATTCCTGGCAATTTCACGTAGAAGCGATGATTCCGCAAAGTCCAAAATATTGTAATACACCCCAAGTGTATACTTGGAATAAATAGGACTTGCAATCTCTACATTTATTCCTTCTTTAGCCCGCGTAACAAAATATTTCCGGAAATAATCGCTCCATGCATCGGCATGCTCCTGAATCGTATTCCCATCGGCAAGGGTACGATATGGTCCGTATGGCGCTCCCGCATTTTTTAATGCTTCAACACACAATAGATAACTGCCTTTTTGCATCGCATCATGGTTCTCGCTGTCATGAATACGCCATACACTACCCCGGGCATCTTCCACTTCACTGCGATGATTAACAAATCGCCACATCATATTTTCGATGTTATCTCTGGCTTCAGTTGTTAAGCGTGAATTCATTGTTGAATCACAATAAATTCGCCATACAAGATGTAACCAGAAATAAGAATCAAAATCGATGCCTGGTGCATCGGGCACAGGGAACTCTGTATAAAACCGATTGATTAAACTATTGGCTATGGGTATATTTGTATCGCTGTAAAAACAGGCCAATGCATAGGATGGTAATCCAGCTGTATTCGACACTGTATCCGGCCATATACTGGTGATGTTTTTCATAACCATCTGGTTCATACGATCATCTGTTTGTCCCGCCGCAACCTTGCTGAGTACTATAAAGCAAATAGCAATTACACCTATTTTATAAGTTTGCATAATGATGGATTGTATGTTAGATTTCATGGTTATTTTTAGTTAAAGTTTTGTATCACTACTGAAATCACTGAAGAGCCACATCCCAGACCTTGGATAGGCGCGATTTACCATGCGGACCTTCCACCCAGAGCACCACCACATATTTTCCCGGCTCCCTATAACTATGTTGCGGATGTTGCTGGTCAGACGTCTCGCCATCTCCAAAATCCCATTTCCAGGAGGTAATTTCGCCTCCAGATTCGTCCTGAAATGCGACTAAACGGCGGGTCATATCCACTATTTTGAAGGACCATTTAGCCTCGATGTCTTTCAAAAACCGGGGCTCCAGGGGCATTAGCTTAAATGGAAGCAGATGGGATGCATTGCCATACATGGTGTGTTCCTTCGACAAGTTCCAGAACCCGTTATTGCCCTCCTCCTGGTCATAATCAATAAATGCCCAGCACAGCCCCACATTTTTGTTCTCTTTCAGGATGGAGCTTACAGCCCGCCCGGGTCCTTCATTCCCTGCGTGGTCGAAGGGTGTTATCCAGAATTCCAGTGTAAGATGTCCTGACTCACCGTGCTTGAAGTTAAAGTCATAAGCGGCATTGGCCCAGGGCAATTCCTTGATCCAGGGTTGACACCCCCAAACCAGGGTCCAGTCTTTTCCTACCGCAGGTGTGAATATGTGATAATTCTGGGCATGTACCCCATGGAAAGAAAGATAGGCTTCCATGGGATCAAGCATTTTGTTTGGATGAAAGCGGTCGATAAATGGTCCGCCCGATTGATCTCCGTCTACCACGAGTTCGTAGGTGTCGTTATGCAATCCGGGCTCCTCAAAGTCCCAGAAATCATCATAGGCCTCCACCAGAAAGTATAGCCTGTTGAGGCCATCCACCCAGCCCACTTTCACATTCAGGTTCAAATTCGTTGTATCCACAGAAGGATGTTTTTTGGTGTCATCCCATAGTTGATCCATGCCAATCACATAATCTGCCGGAACAATATCCCAATCCCCATTATTCCCGTCTATGCAAGGAATTTTATCTGGCGGAAACTGAAAGATTTTGTAACTGCGCTGATCCTGAGCAATTGTGTCATTGGTAAGAATTCCAAGTAGGATCAAGCTTAATGTGCAGTAAAACAGGCTTCTCATAGTACTCTTGTCATGTTTGTGTTTATTCGAATTCTCCGGAGAACAGGATATGATCTTCCGGTATCTGATCCCCGACTAACTCCAGCAATTCAATGGCATTCAGGCACCATTGTGCCGTTTTGTTGGTGGAAACTCCTTCCACTTCGTAAACCGGTTCCAATATTTCCGGTTTATCTACGAGGATCTTATTAAACATTGTATTACTTCCTTCCGTTCCTCTGTCTTTCAAAAAATAATCCCAGGCCTTTTCGGCCCAGTCATTCTTTCCCGTTTCCCGGGCATAGTATGCAGGCAGCCGTGCATAAAAGGGGCCCGGTTTTCCAAGTTTTATCTTTCTTCCGAATTCTTTTTCCACGCTTTCTACCGGTTCCCCATATAGCTTACAGAATTGCAACCACAGTTTGTCCCATTTCTTATCATCAAGCAAGTTCGATAATTCAAAGGCTACTTCAGGGCCTCCCATCAAAACTGACAGGTGGCTATAACCGATGTCTTCTTTATCCAGTTGATACAGTTTATAAGTTTCAGGATCGTATCCCATCGCTGCCCCTTTACCAGAATAAAGTCCATAAGGCATTTTTGACAAAGATTTTATCCCGGTCATAATTCTGTCTCTGTAGGTTTCATCTCCGGTGCGTTCCCATTCCGTCATCCAGTTACCGACAAGTGCGAGCCAATCGGGTCCCATCCGGGCATGCGTAGGATATTCACTTTTCTCAAGTATCATCCTCAGAGGATCTGTTTCACCAATGGCCCTATTGGAAGCTTCTACTGAAGCGTGCATCAGATCACCGGTTCGTTCATCGCTTGTTAAATAATAATAAAAGCGACTTAATGCTGCCTGTGAAATTCTTACTTCTTTTGCTCCACATCCCCAATGTCGAACATTGTGCCTGGACCCTAATCCCTCAAAACGTCCAAGGTGATACACATCTACTTCTCCGGTATGTCGTGTCATTGCTTCTGCCATACGGAAAATATCTTTGCTACCCGATCTTAAAAAGGAATACCATAACCACATGTTGGGTACTAACTCACTATTATCCCAGGCAAATCCACCCACATCATATTTCCAAACGTGCCGTTCTTTATCGTATGCATGCATAACATCTCCGTAATCCCAGTAGCCATACCAGTATCGTTGTTCTACCTCTAACTGATAAAAATTAAATGCATTGTCCAGTTGATTCTCAATCCATTGTTTCCCTTTTGTACTTTTATCCGGTAAACTCCAGGCTCCAAAAACAGGAATACTGTGTATATACTCCGGTGATGCCATTAGCAAAGGAGGGTTATTACCTAAATCTACAAGAGAATTTAGTGTTTCAACTTTGGGTACATCTGAGGAAGCAAACAACAAAATCTCACTGGTTCTTCCTACACCTGTTGGGGTACTAAATCCGGGCTGAATATCTTCGTAGCTGGCTTCAAGTGTATGTCCCCAGGCAAGTGTATCGTACTGCCTCATATCCATTGCCGGACCGTCGGGCGACCAAAGCCAGGCATTAATTTTAGCATTCTCAGTTCTGGCATCCTTCACTTCAAGCGCAGATGGAAAAGACTGCCAGAAATCGCGGATGCAAACCGCCAAACCTCCGGAGACATCACCTGCAAACACCAAACCATTTGAACGTTTTCCGGCTCCGGCATCAATCCAGGCACTTTGATCGTTTGTTCTTTTTTGTACCCGAAAACCATCAGCATTGCCCTGAAATAATTTGAAATCATTCCATGAAGCCCAGTTATCCAGTAGAAATTGCTCACGTTCAGAAAATGTTTCCCGCTCAGGAATACGTTCCCCTTTTAGTTGCTCAGCATACAAATTTTCTTTGCTGGAAATAAGTCGGCGACCGTCAATTGGTTCGATTGGTTCCGACCAAAAACCACCGTTCCCGCCAGCAAACCGAACATGACGGTTGTAGAGTTCCTCATTTAAAGGAACATCAAAAACAATTCCTAATCCACGAATAAAATCTTTGTGCTGGTCGCCATCATAAATAATTGTATGAACCATTTTTACTGTTTGCTGACCTGCATAAAAATACATTCGTATAATAAATGGCAGGAAACTTCTGTTCCCGGATTCCGAAATATGATTTCCTTCAATTTTTACAACCGACCTCACAGGTCCGCTTTGTTCAATCGTAATTTTTCCGATTTCGCCGGTAAATTTTTCTTTTTCCGGCTGGGCTCCAAACTCATTAGCGGGCCCATTCTGAAGAATACAAACTAGCTCACCTCCGGAAGATACCTCCTTATTATTGATCTTCAACGAGCCGATAATTTTGTTTCCCTGACGAGGAATATCACATTGTAAAACTCCGGTATTTATGGTTACAGCGTCTGCTGTTTCAGTCAATCGTATTTTTTGCAAAGATCTGTCTTCATCTGCTTTTGTACTTGCTTGAAGTTGAAAAGTTGAGCCTGATTCAGCCTTAATAACAGCACTCAAACCAATCCATTTTACAGAACCATCGGGCCAATAGGCCAGTGGCCAGGATTGTACAGCCAGGGTATTGCCCTTGTCATCTTTTAATGTATAATCACTCTCCGGCTGAACTTCTCCTTTTTTAAAAGGTATTCCCCAGCTCACTCCGCTTGCCATTGCGGGTGATTTATCTCCCAGCCAACTAAGCTGAACGGGCTGCTCATTTTGAGCACTCGCCTCCTGGTTTATCAGACAAGTAATAAATGCCAGATGGAAGATTACAATTAGCCACTTCCAACTACAATCGCGATTAGTAAACTTGGGTAACACAACACTCATCTTAGATAAATTTTCAATTCCTATTTTCGTTTCAGCCATTCTTTTGGCACTGGCACAACACAGATATTCATCGTTTTATCATCCTCAGAAAGCATGGCAGACTGGATTTGAATTTTCGTTCCATCAGGACTAAATGTAGGATGGACGTGATCTTTTGCAGAGCTTTTGTGGCCTGCAGAAAGCAAAATCATTTCCCTGGTTTTTCGGTCTATGAGATAAAGATTTCTGTCAAAATCATCGCCTGTTGCAAAACGGCCATCCGAAGAACCACTTACATGCCAAAGTCCGCTTCCTTGAGGTGTTTGACCGGCAATGGTCATTTCTCTGGTCCTGATGTTCACAATCCCAAGTCCTGTTGGTTTTTCCCGTGTTCCACAGGGGCCCCATTCTCTCTCTTGTCCCGGATTTGCCCCATAAACTCCGGTTGCTTCTTTTGAATTTACCAAGGAGGATTCTGGAATGGCCCGATGCCCCATTATTGCAATGGCAACTTCGTCACGTCCAATGACAGCTTCATGAGTCACCCATTCATATTTTGATTCGGGGTATAGTGGTCTCAGACCAGTTCCGTCAGCGTTGACAATCCAGGTTCGTTGTGGTGCCTTACCTCCGGTTTCCCAACAGAAAACAATTTCACCCGATTTCCATGAATTGCTCTGTAAATGACCAATTTGAAAGGGAACAGACACCACATATTTAATTTCCCCAGTTTTCACATTTATACCTGCAATACCGGTAGGTCCAGCTCCCAATCCACGTGGACCAAAAGCTTCTTCAATTTTTGTTCCTTCGGGTAAATGTTTTGCGGCTTTAATTTTGCCTACGCTAAAGTACACCCACTCTTCATCGGCATCCAATGCCATTTCTGTTCTGGCATTCATTTCTTTTGGAATAGTACCACATACCTTCTGATAGGTGCCAGCTGGTTTCAGAGTTCCGGCTTTGCTGTGTGCAAACAATTTTTGCAAGTCTACTTCAATAAGTTGCTGCGCTCCGGTTTCACTTTCTTCAGTCGGTTTATTCCAGTAAAACAATCGCATCGATTTTCTTGCAACGCCGAGTACCCCTGTATACGCTCCTTCGGTAACCTGCACAATATCTCCGGTTTTTTCATTTACGGCCATAGCCTCGCCTTTCACTCTGTCCGAACGAAAGATGAGCCATTCTCCATCAGAAGTCCATTGATTATGTGTTGGATATATTTTTGTGTCTCCTGCCGGTGTACTCGTCAAAAAAACAAGATCCACACCCGTTACCGGATCTTCTACTATCTTTTTTTCCGATGGGAAACGAGTTCCAATCTGCCCCTCACAAGTCAAGAAAGTCAGTAGACATACAAGCTGGCATAAAAGTATTTTAATCATTATGGTTTTCATATTAGTCCGGTTTAATTATTCAATTCTGATATTTTAAAATTTGCAAAGCGCGATGAACGCGTATACATCAAACGCAATCCAATTCTTCCCTCTTCGATTACCGGTAAATCCGGATTAGTAAAATGGCAGTAATAGCTTTGCTCTGAATTCACTACCCGCATAAAGATGTCTCTCTCCTTTTTTACTACAGTAATTTTGTGAGGAACACCCGGGGCAAACAATCCATCAGGATAATAGTCAGGTTTCAGATCAGAGCCTTTCAATCCTGTTTTATCAGGCATATACCGACGTGCCCGGATGTATTGTTCGCGCTCATCTCCCTTATTTGGGAAAGCGGCATAACTGATATGATAAGCATTCATATGGTCGAAATACATGCGCATTGCCGGCACCTCCCGAAGCGTATTCCATTCTGCAATATCCTTATTATAAGGCTCCTTACCGCTACCGGTGGCCTGAATGTAGAGGATATTTACACATCGGGTCTCAAAATCCAGGCGGGTAAAATCAAATTCAATCTTCACATCACCTTCGAATGATTCTTTTGTCCACAAAACCATGTGATGTGCATCATTCTTGAACTGGGGCCCTGCTGTAAGCTGCATACCCATTTCACTGTTGCTGACCGAAGCCACCTGGCCATCCAGAAACCATTGCTCCGTCCAGTCCCCGGTACAGGAATCGGAAAAGACTTCCAGCCAGTTATTCTGCCGGGCTTTCTCAAAAGCTTCTTTTTCCGGAATATTTATATCCTGCGCAGCACACCCAAGGGATAGAGCAAGTAAAAACAGGGTGCAGATCAGATTGTTTATTCTCATATTTTTCACTTTGGCTGAAAATATAAAAGGCTTAATGATGGTCCCGGATACCCTCTTCTTCCACATAAAAAATGGCTGCATCAGTCTCCACTTTCTCCTTAAAAAATAGTAGCGCACTGTCGTTCATCTTTAGGGTGTGATCCTTAAGCAATCGATACACCTCCGCTCCTGCATAGATGAAGGGTCCGTATCCATGACCGGCTGCTTTGTTTACCGGGCGGTAGTAATAAAATGCAGGATCAAAGCCCATTCCGGTACCCACACAGGTCCCGTCGATTTCTCCAAGCTCATTCACCCGTGTAGTTACCCCGTGCCAGCCAAGCATTGTTTGAGAACCATAGGCCAGCATATCGATCCACCCTTCGTTTATCGCTTTTGCCATGCAATACACATAAATTGCACTGGCTGAAGTCTCCAGGTAAGAATCGTTTCTGTCCAAAAGCTGGTGCCACAATCCTTCACTGGATTGAAGACCACACAAACCCTGGATATGGGCCTGCAGCAATGCCAATACCTTTTCTCGTCCCGGGTATCCTTCTGGTATGGCATCTAACACTTCCACCTTGGTCAGCAAGGCCCAACCGTTGGCTCTTCCCCAGTGAAAGGCCGGATGTGGATTCATGGCTTCAATCCACCCATGCCGGTAAAGCCCTTTTTCTGGCATAAACATGCGGTCGGCAAACTGCATGATCATTTTGATCGCCTCATCATAATATTTGGTCTCCCCGGTGAATTTCCCCATATTGGCAATGGCGGGAACACCCATAAACATATCATCTAACCACAGGGTGTTTTTTTGCGGCCGGTTCCTTGCAAAAGTCCCGTCAGGAAGCCGGTATTCCTTGTTCATGATATAGTCGAAATACCGGTCTATAATGGGCTGGCCATTATAATCCATATTCTCCATTTTGGCCTTGATCATGGCAGAGCACATGGCTCCTGCATCATCCAGTGCTTCAGGTCGCAAGAGCTGGCGCATTTGTGGATCAGCCTTTTTATTGTCCTCCGGGAGGAAAGGTGCGAAATGGGGAGCTACTTCAGATAAAAACTGAAATCTATCTTCCACATATTTATTGTAGCGTTCATCACCGGTGATCTTTGCGGCACTGAGCATGGAAGAGTAGGTTACCCCCCACATGTAATTGGTGATGCTGAATGTTCCCTGCCGGATAATGGAATTTTTGTCGATCTTTTTGTAATCGGTGATCTCCTCTTTCGTGTTTTTGTCAATGACCCCTGTGGGTGTCGCTTCCTCCAGGTAATAAAGCACACGATCGATTGCTGCTTTTACTTCCTCCGGGCTGGTTTCACCGTATGGAGTGTTGTAGCCTGGTTTTGCCAGATACAGCTTGGTGGCTGCATCCACTTTTTTGGTATCCACATATTGAGCGTAAATGGTATTGGAGACCATTGCCAAACAGCAGACAACACATAAAACAAGGTTTTTCTTCATGTTCATATCAGATTGTAATTTTTGCATTCTATGGAAATATTTTATTCTATTTTTCATTTATGACCCTCATTACCGGAACCTCCCCCGTTAAAATCCAGTATCAGTTCCTGATCCTTCTTTTTGATTTTGACAAGACCGCTTTCGTATTCGGATATAAGGTA
>Ga0164315_10004735_pt1 | contig 10584 bp, 8 predicted proteins | sample GuaBasSedimGuay6_FD_113737 | JGI IMG/M metagenome (GOLD analysis project Ga0164315, IMG submission 113737) | Subseafloor sediment microbial communities from Guaymas Basin, Gulf of California, Mexico - Guay6, Core 4569-2, 0-3 cm | ecosystem: Environmental > Aquatic > Marine > Hydrothermal vents >...
AAGATGGAGAAGGAGAAGGAAGCTTCTGAAACCAAAGCTAAGGCTGAGAAGAAGCTTGAGAAGAACAAGGAGAAGTTCGAGAAAGAGGAGAAAACAGAGGCAAAGGGTGAACAAAGGCCAAGGCCCAGAACCAAGGGAGAAAAGGTAGAGGTAAAGAAAGATCCTAAAGTTGAAGTAAAGGAAGAGCCTAAAGCTGAAGTCAAAGAAGAGCCCAAGGCTGAAGTGAAGGAAGAGCCCAAGGCTGAGGTCAAAGAAGAGCCAAAAGCTGAGGTGAAGGAAGAGCCTAAAGTTGAAGTGAAGGAAGAGCCCAAGGCTGAAGTCAAAGAAGAGCCCAAGGCTGAGGTCAAAGAAGAGCCTAAGGCTGATGTCAAAGAAGAGCCTAAAGCTGAAGTGAAGGAAGAGCCCAAGGCTGAGGTCAAAGAAGAGCCCAAGGCTGAAGTGAAGGAAGAGCCCAAGGCTGAGGTGAAAGAAGAGCCCAAGGCTGAAGTCAAGGAAGAGCCCAAGGCTTAATCGTACGATTTCGATAAACAATTAATAACCGCATTTAAAGACAATATATAATGGCTGATATTAAAGCTGCAGATGTTGCAAAACTGAGAAAATCTACTGGTGCAGGTATGATGGACTGCAAAAAAGCATTGCAGGAAGCTGATGGTGACTTCGACAAAGCTATTGATCTTATTCGTCAAAAAGGTAAGGCAATCGCCAACAAGCGTGCCGACCGTGAAGCCAGTGAAGGTTGTGTTCTGGCCAAAGTTGATGGTAACTATGGTGCCTTGATCTCCCTGAACTGCGAAACCGATTTTGTAGCCAAGAATGAGAAGTTTATAAAGTTTACCACTTCCATCCTGGATTTAGCCGTCGCTGAAAAGCCTGCTGATCTGGAAGCCCTTAAAGCCCTTTCAATGAACGGTAAGGTACTGGCCGATGTGATCACCGAAGAGTCTGGTACCATTGGAGAGAAGCTGGAACTGGCTTACTTCGATTTCATCCAGGCCGAAAAGGTTCAGCCTTATAACCATATTGGAAACAATCTGGCAACTCTGGTTGGATTCAGCAAAGCTGATGTTGCAGAGCAAGTGGCCAAGGATGTAGCCATGCAAATTGCCGCTATGGCTCCTGTTGCTGTTGATGAAGCCGGTGTTTCTGCCGAGGTAATTGCCAAGGAGAAAGAGATTGGTCGTGCAAAAGCAATTGAAGAAGGCAAACCTGAGAACATTGTAGACCGCATTGCTGAAGGCATGGTCAAGAAATTTCTCAAGGAGAGTACCCTGCTGAATCAGGAATTTACAAAAGATAACAAGAAGACCGTTGCCCAGTATATCCAGGAGGCTGACAAAGACCTCAAGGTAACCGGATTTAAAAGGTTTTCTGTGAAGTAAGATATTAATTGGTACTTGTTAAAAGGCTGTTCTGCTCGATGCGGGACAGCCTTTTTCTATTATAGCCTCCTCTCAGGGGTATTCCTTCGCCGCTTAAAACTTTTACTGCGTAAATGTTTGTAGGCGGTTTCAGGACCACCCCTTTTGAGGCGTAATAAAACTGGCTGCCACATCGATGCTTATTGAGGAAGCATGCTTACCTCACCCCGCACTGATAATATGGAGGGAGGTGTTTTTATTAGGTGCCTATAAATGTTCACGCAGTGAAGATTTTCAGCACCGTTAAAAATATCTCCCCTCCAGATTAGTTGCTTTTTACTACTTTTAAAAGAAAAAGGGACCCTATGTCTGGATACAAGAGGATTTTACTAAAGCTGAGTGGAGAGGCGCTGATGGCGGGTCGGTCGCATGGAATTGACTCTGAAAGGCTGAACGACTACATTGAGGAGATCATCGAGGTGTCCCACATGGAGATCCAGGTGGGGATCGTGATTGGCGGAGGAAATATCTTCCGTGGAATGTCAGGGGTTGAAGCCGGATTTGACCGGGTGAAAGGGGATTATATGGGCATGCTGGCCACTGTTATAAACGGACTCGCCCTGCATAGTGCTTTCCAGTCGAAGGGAATCAAGTCCAGGCTCTTTACGGCTATACGTATGGAACCAGTGGCCGAATTCTATTACAAACCCAAGGTAATTGAAGCCCTTGAGCAAAACGAAATAGTGATTTTTTCAGGAGGGACCGGGAATCCATATTTTACAACCGATACGGCTGCCACACTCCGTGCTGTTGAAATGGAAGCCGATGTGATGCTGAAAGGAACCCGTGTGGATGGAGTCTATACCAGCGATCCGGAGAAAGATCCGGATGCGCTTAAATATGATGAACTCACCTTCTCAGAAGCCCTGGAAAAGGAGTTAAGGATTCTGGATCAGACCGCTTTTACCATGTGTAAGGAGAATAAGCTGCCCATTATCGTCTTCAATATGAACGAGAAAGGGACCCTGAAGAAGCTTCTTTCGGGTAAAAAAATTGGAACTTTAATCAAAAATTAGATAATTTAGGATCGAAATGAAAATCTGAGATCATGAACGAAGAAGTCCAAATGGTCTATGAAATGGCCAAAGAGAACATGGAGAAAACCATTGAGCACCTCGATAATGAGTTGATGCGTATCAGGGCAGGCAAGGCCAATGTACATATTCTGGATGGAGTTATGGTAGATTATTACGGCACTCCTACTCCCCTCAATCAGGTGTCCAACATCAGTACTCCTGATGCCAAAACCATTATGATCCAGCCCTGGGAGAAAAGCATGATCGAACCCATTGAAAAGGCATTGATGGTTTCCAACGTGGGAATTACACCAGGAAACAATGGTGAAGTTATTCGCCTGGTTGTTCCTCAGCTTACGGAGGAACGTCGCGTTGACCTGGTAAAACAGGTAAAAAACGAAGGAGAAAACGCACGCGTGAGTGTCAGAAATGCACGCCGCGAAGCTAATGACGAATACAAAAACATGCAGAAAGATGGCCTCTCAGAAGATGAAACCAAAACTGCAGAAGACGATATTCAGAAGCTCACCGACGAATTCACCGAAAAGGTGGAGAAAATTGTAGAAGCCAAGGATCAGGATATCATGACCATCTAAAGCTCGAGGATCCTGAATACCTCAGAAAGGTCGGGCGACAGGATAATCTCAGTCCGGCGGTTCGTTCTTCTGGCCTCCGGCGTATTGGCCGAATCCACAGGCAGAAATTCACCCCTCCCGGCTACAGTCAGCCGAGTTGGATCAATTCCGGAACCATCCAACAAGATTCTGACTATAGAGGTGGCCCTCAGGACACTCAAATCCCAATTGTCCTTAATGGACGCTCCCTTTCTAAAGGGAACATCATCGGTGTGACCTTCAATCATAATATCAATTTCAGGATTCCTGGCCAGCACCTGGGCCAGTTGTCTCAAGGCCTGAACGCCTTTGGGATCAACGCTTGTACTTCCCGATTTGAACAGTAATTTCTCGTCCATGGATACGTAAACTTTCCCATTTTTCCTGGTTACCGTAAGTCCCTGCCCTTCAAATCCCATCAAGGCATCAGCTACCTTCTGCCGAAGATCATCCAGTATCCTGTCTTTCTGGTATAGCATCTCCTCCATCTCCATCAGGCGCGCATTCCTGGCCTCCAACTCGGCCGTGAGCTGGTTTAGATCCTGACGCTGACCGGCCACATTTGCTTCGAGCTCCTTAAGCAGTTGCTGCTTGGTAGCCAGGTCCTCCTGGGTAGTCTGCAATTCATTCAACAAGCGGCGGGTCTCTCTGGCATTGCCACGCAACAATGCTTCATGGGTAGATTCAAGATCGGCATACTTTCGCTCAAGCTGCACAAGCTCCTTCTCCAGATCTTCCAACTGCTTATGGATCCTGATGCTATCCTCCGTGAACTGCTCCTTCTTAGCTTCAACTTCATCGAACTTTGCCTTCATCTCCCGGTTCTCCACCGTCAGAAATTCGTTTTCGGCCATTAGTACATCCCGCTCACCCTGAAGGGAGTTGCTTTTATCAACTTGCTGACTGAATTTGCCTGAGGGAACACAAGAACCCAGCAGTGCCATCCCGATTGCTATATATAAAATCCTCTTCATCATATCTACATAACGGTTCAATTGGAGAAAATTACATAAAAATTGTTGTCCTTTTTTGCCATTTTGTCCCCACGCTTGTTTAAGATATTAACATCCATAATTATTTGTAACTTTGCACCAGCAAATTTAGGTGATGTCGGAGAACGAGAGATCATACAAATTACTCGAAACAATTGGGAGCCCGGACGACATGAAGTCGCTGACACCCGAGCAGTTACGTCAACTCAGTTCCGAACTGCGTCAGTATATCATTGAGATCGTATCGTCCAATCCCGGACACTTTGGTGCCAGCCTTGGGGTGGTGGAACTTACCGTAGCCCTTCACCACGTTTTCAATGCTCCCTACGATCAGATAATCTGGGACGTGGGTCACCAGGCTTATGGCCATAAAATTCTTACCGGACGAAGGGAGGTTTTCCATACCAACAGAAAGTATGGAGGGATCAGCGGATTCCCAAAACCTTCGGAAAGTAAATACGACGCCTTTGGGGTAGGGCACTCCTCTACTTCTATCTCTGCAGCCCTCGGTATGGCTGCCGGCAACGACTATCAGGATGAGGCGGAGCGTCAGGTGGTGGCTGTGATCGGCGATGGTTCTCTAAGCGGAGGGATCGCCTATGAAGCCCTGAACAATTCGGGTCACGCAGGAAAAAATTTGCTGGTTATCTTAAATGACAATAATATCTCCATCGACCCCAGTGTCGGTGCCATGAAGGATTACCTGCTCGACATTACCACCTCGAAATCCTATAACAAGGTTAAAAATGATGTGTGGAACCTGCTGGGTTACATGAATAAAATTACTCCACACGCCAGGACCTATGCTCAGAAAATTGAGAATGCCATCAAGTCCATTCTACTGAAACAGAGCAACCTTTTTGAGTCCCTCAACTTTCGTTATTTTGGTCCGGTTGACGGGCATGATGTCCTACACCTGACCGAGATCCTGAGGGATATGAAAAATATCCCCGGACCCAAGTTGTTACATGTGATTACTCAAAAGGGTAAGGGATTTGCCAGGGCCGAGGAAAACCAGACGGAATTTCATGCTCCGGGCAAATTCAATATTCATACCGGAGAAATTATTCAAAAAGTGCCGGACGGTCCCGAACCTCCCCTCTATCAGGATGTTTTCGGTGATACCATTCTAGAACTGGCAAAAATCAATAAGAAAATCATCGGCATCACGCCTGCCATGCCTACCGGTTCTTCCCTGAAGACCATGATGGATGAGATGCCCGACCGCACCTATGACGTAGGAATTGCAGAGCAACATGCAGTCACTTTTTCGGCCGGACTCGCAATTTCGGGAATGATCCCTTTCTGCAATATTTATTCCTCCTTTATGCAGCGGGCCTACGACCAGGTTATTCACGATGTGGCCTTACAGAAGCTGCCAGTGGTCTTTTTCCTGGATCGGGCCGGTCTGGTCGGTTCAGATGGAGCCACACACCATGGGGCCTACGATCTTGCTTTTTTCAGGTGTATCCCGGGCATGACCATCGCCTCGCCTCTCAACGAGATAGAGATGCGAAATATGATGTATACGGCTCAACTCAAGCCCCAGGGACCTTTTGTAATTCGTTATCCAAGAGGAAGAGGTGTAACCGTGGATTGGAAACAGCCATTCAAAGAGGTCGAGATTGGTACAGGACAACAGCTTAAAAATGGATCAGATCTGGCCATTCTTTCGCTTGGTCCCATCGGAAAAGAAGCTACCAAAGCCATTGAGTTACTTGAAAAGGAGCATATAAGTGTGGCACACTTTGATATGCGTTTCCTCAAGCCTTTGGACAATAAATTATTAAAGACCGTCTTCTCCAACTTCAATAAGATCATTACCCTGGAAGATGCCTCCATTGTGGGTGGATTGGGAAGTGCTGTGATTGAATACATGAACGACAACAGCTACAAAGCCAAGGTTATCCGCCTGGGTATCCCAGACCGCTTCGTGGATCACGGAACACAGGAAGAGCTCTACCGGGAGTGTGGGTATGATGCAGATGGAATTACCTTTACTGCAAGAAACCTGGTGAAATCTAAGATCCTCACGAGGGCCATGTAAGGCCGATAAATCAAATTCTTTGTAAGTATTATACCGCAGCTGAACTTTGTGCTTCGCACAAACTAAGGCTGCTTATATAACACTTACTTCAGAATAGAATACGGGCATACATAGTTGAAAAAAGAAAGCCTGTCGATTACAACAGGTTTCCTCTATTAATTTACGTTCATCAGGGGTATTGGATGAGGAGCCTACAGCTGGCGCTTGCGTCAGGTTAAGCGACGAAAACAAAACCCCTGAGAACCCTAAATGTCAAACTTGATTCCCTGGGCCAGGGGCAAGTCGGTTCCGTAATTAATGGTGTTGGTTTGCCTGCGCATGTAGGCTTTCCAGGCATCGGATCCCGATTCGCGACCACCTCCGGTCTCCTTCTCTCCACCAAACGCTCCACCGATCTCTGCACCCGAGGTGCCAATATTCACGTTGGCAATCCCGCAATCGGATCCCACTCCTGAAAGGAACTTTTCTGCCTCTCTCATGTTCAGGGTAAAGATGGCTGAGGAAAGTCCCTGTGGCACATCATTGTTCAGTGCAATGGCCTCATCAATGGTACCGAATTTGATCAAGTAAAGCAGGGGAGCAAAGGTCTCATCCTGTACAATCTGATAGCTGTTCTTTACTTCGGCAAGTGCAGGAACCACATAGGTCCCGGTCTCGTACTCACCACCTTCAAGCACATCTCCTCCAAAAAGAATGGTACCACCCTCCTCTTTTACCTTGTTGATGGCATCAGTAAATAAATTCACAGCAACCGGATCCACCACGGGTCCAACCAGTACTTTCTCGTCCAGAGGATTTCCGATACGGGTTGATACCTGCTTGTAGGCTTTCATCAGGCTGGCCTTCACCTCTTCGTAGACAGATTCGTGAATAATGACCCGGCGGGTTGAGGTACAGCGCTGACCGGCTGTTCCTACGGCTCCAAAGACGATGGCAGGAATGACCAGGTCCAGGTCGGCATGCTCCGAAACGATCAGCGCATTGTTACCGCCCAGTTCCATAATAGAACTGCCCAGGCGTTCTCCCACAATTCCCGAAATATGTTTCCCGACCCTTGTGGAGCCAGTAACTGAGAATAGTGGGATTCTGCGATCGGCAGCAAAATTATCACCCATCACCGATGACTTTGCAACCACAAGGTTAAATACGCCTTCAGGTACCCCATTGTCTTTCAGTACTTTACTAATGATATTCTGAATGGCGATGGCTGTGAGGGGAGTCTTTGAACTGGGCTTCCAGACAACCACATCCCCTGCAATGGCTGCAATCATGGCGTTCCATGCCCATACCGCCACCGGAAAATTAAATGAGGTCACCAGTCCCACGATCCCCAATGGATGGTACTGATCGTACATGCGGTGCTGCGGACGCTCGCTCTGCATGGTATAGCCATAGAGCATACGGGACTGTCCTACTGCAAAGTCACATATATCAATCATCTCCTGTACTTCGCCCAGACCCTCCTGATAGATCTTGCCCATCTCAAGGGTCACCAGGAAGCCAAGATCTTCTTTGGATTCACGCAGTGCGAGCCCGATCTGCCTGACCACCTCTCCCCTATTGGGAGCAGGAACTGATTTCCAAACAGAAAAAGCTTCTTCTGCTTTCGCAATCACCGACTCATATTCCTCAGTGGTGGCATTGGTAACTTTCGCGATGACCTCTCCGTCAATGGGTGAAACTGAAGATGTTACATCTCCGGTGGTGTTGAGCCACTTCTGACCAGTGGTGGCACCCGGGTTTATATCCTTGATCCCCAAACGGCTTAATACCTGGGCAACCTTTTCATTATACTCCTTGTTCATGCTGTTTCTGTTTTCTTGAGATTTAGATCAACAAATTTAGCAATGGATTGTTTCATAAAAGATATTAAAGAACATGAAACTCTCAGATTCTTTGCAGGCTTGGCAATTACCATGAAAAGCATTAACTTCGCTCCGCTTTTTAGCATAGTTCTAAGTATATAAACACACAATGCCCAGGGGGCCTGCTGTTAAGAAAACCTCCAGTGGAGGTTTTTAAGCAGGAGCCAGGATGCAGGGGAGGCGGGCCAATTCCGCCACCCAGGTTAAAATAGTTTGTCACGAAAGTGGCATATAGTTCTAAATATAAGTTGAACACACAATGCCCAGGTGGCAGGACCGACCGTTTAGAATTGCTCCGGTGGAGCAATTTAGGGAGGGGCCAGCATGCGGAGTGGGCCAATTCCGCCACCCAGGTTAAAATAGTTAGTCACGAAAGTGACATATAGTTCTAAATATAAGTTGAACACACAATGCCCAGGTGGCGGAATTGGTAGACGCGCTGGTCTCAAACACCAGTGATAGCAATATCGTGCCGGTTCGATCCCGGCTCTGGGCACAATCCTCAAATGATGTCAGAGCATACCAAAATCACTGGAGAGAAGCAGTTGGCCATTGACAAGCGCTATCTGAAAATGGCCAGGATCTGGGCATCCAACTCCTATTGCATTCGCAGGCAGGTGGGTGCACTGCTGGTTAAAGACAAAATGATCATCTCTGATGGTTACAATGGTACCCCAGCCGGATTTGAAAATAAGTGTGAGGATGACCATGACACTACCAAATCCTATGTGCTTCATGCCGAAGCCAATGCTATCACAAAGGTAGCCAAGTCCAATAACAGCAGTGAGGGATCCACACTTTATATCACCACCTCGCCCTGCATGGAGTGTTCAAAACTGATCATCCAGTCGGGAATCATCAGGGTGGTATATCAGGAGAAATACAGGATCACAGATGGTCTCGACCTGCTGGACAGAGCAAAAATAGAGCTGGTTCATTTACCGGAGATTGAAGATTAAACGATACTATATTTGAAAGGGAAGGGAGCATGAGTAAAAGGAGAAACAGACTGATAATATGGATGCCATTGATTGTCAGTGTGGCGCTGATTATCGGGATCCTGCTGGGCAACTGGATTACCGCAATCCGCATCAGGGGTATTGTATCCGACGAAATCAGCAATCAGAGATTTTCAATCCGTCCCGGTAACAATGCAGGGTCGGGTTTTTCGCTGACTCCAAAAGGGAACAAGGTCTCATCGGCTCTTCAGTATATCCTCAATGAATATGTAGATACCGTTAGCATAGGCAAGCTGAACGAAGCTGTTATGCCCGCCCTGGTTGACAATCTCGATCCACATTCCATTTATATTCCAGCCACCGATTTCCAGAAGTTTTCTGAACCTCTTATAGGAAACTTTAGTGGCATTGGAGTCTCTTTCAACATGGTAGAAGACTCCGTGGCCATTATTAATACCATTCCTAACGGTCCCTCCGAAATGGTAGGAGTTATGGCGGGTGACAGGATTATTATGGTGGATGACTCGGTGGTAGCCGGGGTTAATATGCCCAGTGAGGATATTGTTAAGATGTTAAAGGGACCCAAAAACACTCAGGTGAAAGTCACCGTTTACCGAAAGGGCGAAAAGGCACCAATCGATTTTGAAATCACCCGCGACGACATCCCCATTTACAGTGTGGATGTTGCTTACAAGGTGAATGAAAACACAGGGTATATTAAGATCAGCCAATTTGCCCAGACTACCTACCATGAATTTATTCAGGCCATTGAAAAGCTTAAAACACAAGGTGTAGAAAAACTGATTATTGATCTCCGCAGAAACGGAGGTGGAATTATGGATGCTGCCACCATGATCGCTGACCAGTTCCTGGAAGAGGGACAACTGATTGTCTATACAGAAGGGCGCAACAGGCCCCGTGAAAATGATTATGCCACATCCAGGGGATTACTTAAAAACGATAAGGTTGTAGTTCTGATGGATGAGTCCAGTGCCTCGGCCAGTGAGATCCTGGCAGGTGCTATCCAGGACAATGACAGGGGACTGGTGATCGGACGCAGATCCTTCGGAAAAGGATTGGTGCAGGAGGAGATGCGTTTTGCAGACGGTTCGGCCCTTCGCCTCACGGTGGCCCGCTATTATACCCCAACTGGCAGGAGCATTCAGCGCTCCTATGAAAACGGCAAAGAAGATTACTATCACGATTTTTCTGAACGTTGGATGCGTGGTGAGTATGAACATGAGGACAGTATTAAATTTGATGATACTCAGAAGTTCGTTACCGCCGGCGGTAAGACTGTATATGGCGGTGGTGGGATCATGCCGGATGTATTTGTCCCGGTTGACACCTCCGGAGCCTCAGATTACTATAGCAAGGTGCGGAGTCTTGGCCTGATGTATCGCTTTGCTTTCTACTATACAGATATTCACAGGTCTTCTCTCGATCAGTACACCACTGCCCGGGATATTGAAGGCTATTTGGATGACCAGGATCTCCTGCCCCAGTTTATCAAATATGCCAGTGGTAAAGGGGTCCCGGCCAATTCTAAGGACATCAAAACTTCCGAAGAAGTTCTTAAAAATTCCATCAAGGCCTATGTGGCCAGAAATATCATCGACAATGATGGATTCTATCCCATTATTGCAGATATTGACCAGACCCTTAAAGTG
>Ga0164315_10004736_pt1 | contig 10584 bp, 6 predicted proteins | sample GuaBasSedimGuay6_FD_113737 | JGI IMG/M metagenome (GOLD analysis project Ga0164315, IMG submission 113737) | Subseafloor sediment microbial communities from Guaymas Basin, Gulf of California, Mexico - Guay6, Core 4569-2, 0-3 cm | ecosystem: Environmental > Aquatic > Marine > Hydrothermal vents >...
ATGATCACCCCGATTCAGGCCACACTTTTTTTGATGGGGTTGTATGAAGACACCGGCAATCTGACATTTCCGTCAACATTGCCGGAAGATGCATATGCCGCAGGGTTCCTCCTTGACAGAAAGGCAGACCTGCACATTCTTTCCACTTTTTTGCGGCAGGCATATGGGAAAAAACAGAAAGATATCCTCTTTCATATGATACAGAAAGCAAAAAGAACCGACGTGTCCGGGTTCACCATAAGTATTGCCAAAATGGAAGTTGAAGGGAGAATTCAGAATCTTGCCATGGTCCTTCAGATGTACCGGGAAATTGTTAATGTGGATGCGGCATTTGGAATTTTCAAAGATGGTGAACGAGATAAATGTATGGTCATCGGCAGAAGCAATATAGAAGAAATTAATGTGGGTCTGTTAATGCGAAGTATCGGCGGCGGCGGCCACCCGGGAGCCGGCTCTGCACTGTTGAAAGATGTTAATCCGGATATAATAGAAAAAATGCTGCTTGAACTTATTTCAGGAAATCAGCATTCTTCTGTGATGCTGTCGGATATCATGTCCTATCCGGTGGTCACTGTGACTGAGGATACAATGGTTGAAGAAGTTGCCATGATTTTAAGAGACCTTGGGTGCACAGGCGTGCCGGTTGTTGACAATGATGAGCACATTGTCGGGGTGATTTCCCGGCGGGATTTCAAGAAAGTCAGAAAATCAAAACACATGCAATCACCCGTAAAGGCATTTATGACCAGAAATGTTGTGACCATCCATCAGGACAGAAGTGCCATAGAAGCGGCTAAATTGATGATAAAACATGATATCGGCCGCATCCCTGTCATGGAAGATGATAAAATTATCGGGATTATTACCCGGTCGGATGCAATGATGTATTTCTATGACCTGCTTCCTGATTGATCAAAATTTTAGTTTTCTTTTTGCCAGAACAGCCAGTTTTTCCCTGAATATTTTAGAGTTGTGCCGGATATCCACGGGAAAATCCTTTTCAATAAAAACATGTTCAATCCCGGCGGTTAACGGGTTTGATTTGGCAAGAGTCAAAAGTTCTTTGATAAAGGCTTTTCTGTTGTTGATTTTTGAATAAGGCTCGATAAACACAACCGGTGTCTGCATGTGTTTGGGGCCTACGCCTGCAAGAGCACTTCGAAAGACCTTTTCATGGTTATTGAAGATAGCTTCAACCGGGATCGTAAAAAGTGTTTCATCTTTTGTGATAACCCTGTGACTTTTTCGTCCGCAAAACCAGATCCTTCCTTTTGAATCTTTCCATCCAAGATCGCCCATCCTGTGCCAGATTGTACCGTCAGGATCCGGGATTTTGGCCAGAAGGTCTGCTTCACGGTTGTTAAAATAGCGCTCTGTCACAAGGTCTGCTTTTACTGTTATCTCTCCCACCTGGTTTTCAGGTACTTTAAGTTTATCATGGAGCTGGGTGATGGGATCATCACTGATTTTTATCAGTTCAACCCGGGTGTCGCAGATGGGTCTGCCGATACACATGCCATAGCCTTGCTCGGAAAGCGTTTTGGTTTCATCCAGGATCTCATTGGAACCAATGGATATGATGGGGACAGCCTCGGTGGCACCATAGGGAGTATGAACCTGAGCATGGTCAGAGAGCATGCTTGAAAACTGTTCTATGTTGGCAGGAGTTACCGGTGCACCTGCAGAAATTACTCGTCTTAAAGAAGGCAGTTTGACATTGTTATCCCTGCCGAATTTACCCACCCGGTTCAGGAGAGCAGGGGAGGCAAACATCATTGTAACGCCATGGTTTTCTATTGCTTCAATAATTTTTTTGGGATCCACCCGGGCTGGTTTTGTGGGGTCCATATCAGGAATAACCGCTGTGATGCCAAGGGATGGATCAAAAACGGCAAACAGGGGAAAGGTCGGCAGATCAATCTCATCGGGTTCAATTTGAAAATGGTCCCGGATCTGTTTGATCTGGGCCACAAAGTTGCCATGGGTATAGACGACACCCTTGGCAGGACCGGTTGATCCTGTGGTAAATCCAATGGCGGCGGTTTCATCAAAGGCAGTCCGGGCTATTGGATAAGGGTCATCCGCCTGTGCCATCAGTTGATCAAGGGTATATCCTCCCCAGAACCATTTTCTACCCACCGTAACCCAGTGCTGAACCGATTTAAAAAAAGAGGGTTTGAGTTTTCGTAAAACATGGGCTTTTTCAATACCGATAAAGGCTTTGGGCCTTCCTTGCTGAAGGCATTGAAGCATCCTGTTAATCCCCATTCCAGGATCAACAACAACGGGTACGGCACCGACCTTGAACAGGGCAAATATAGTGATAAAGAATTCCATGCCCGGCGGTACCATTAAAATGGTTCGGGTTCCCCTGATAATGCCGATTCTTTCAAGGCCGAATGCAAGCTTGTCTGATTGCCTGTCAAGCTGGGTAAATGTCATCTGGCTGTACAGGACCCTGCCTTTTTTGTCTCTTCCGGCGGGATAAACAATTGCTCTTTTATAGGGATATTTTTTTTGTGATTTTTTCAGACTGAGTGTGATATTTGAATAGACTGTCATAAGAATTTCTTTTTAAGTTTGTAAATGCTTCCTTTAATTAATCCTTGAGGAACATTTTCAATTGGTTTTAGTTTTTTAGTCAGCTCCTGGGCAGCGGTTAAAGCAGTTTGTGCAAGCTCAGTCAGTTCCTTGTTTTTATCTTCAATTTGAGCCAGACCCTGATCTTTGTTTACGCGAAACAGGACATAGGTCGCTTTTACGGGTTTTTCAATCTTTAAAAAAACTTTTTGCAGGGCAGCTTTTGCTTTTTCCCAGGTTTTTTTTTCTTTAGCTGCTATTTTTTTCTGATCCGGATATTTTTGAGCAATGGCATCTATTCGTGCAATTTCATTGTCAAATAAGTTTATTTCCGAGTTAAAAGTGATCATTGCAGCATAGAGATCAGGAAAATATTCAAAACTGAATTTGAGCATCTCTTCGGGAAGATTAATATGGTTTAATTCTAATATTGTATAGGTTGCTTTTTGGCTCCCAGGATTTTTTTTGGTGAAATAAAGGGTATACACAACATATGATGAAGCACCAACAGCAATAAGAACGAGCAGGATGATCAACAGCCGTTTTTTTGAAAATCGCTTTTTCTTCTTTTTAGCCGGCGCCTTTTCATCAGGCGTATCCTGAGCTTCGGGTTCGTCCTTGTCTTTTTTTGTTTCTTCAGCTTTTTTAGACGCAGCTGTTTTTTCCTTGTCCTTTTTGGCGGTCTTCTTTTTCTTCCCAAATCCAAGCATGGTTGCGTTTTACCCTAAGCCCCGGCTATTTGTCAAAACAAAGAATACTTTGTTTGCCTTATTTGTTTAAGAAAGCCTCGATCAGATGGGCTGTTTCTTCCGGCTTGTCTTCAAACAGGTAATGGCCTGCATCATGAAAAACATGGGTGACGGCTCGTGGAAACCTGCGTCTGAACTCATTTAAAAATGTCAGGTCAAAAACAAAATCTTTTGCCCCCCATAAAAATAATAAAGAGGATTCATCAAGCCGTTTAAGGTGCTGCGCCACATGATTGACGATTTCATAACTTTGATCTTGTTTACTTATCGGTATGTCCTGGACAAATTTTAAGGTCGCAATCCTGTTTTTCCATGAATTATAGGGTTCAACAAGCCCTTTTTTGACATTTTGGGGTAATCTTTTTTGACTGGCAAGATATAGGGCACCTTTTGTAAATACGTTGAGCCCGAGTACGGCTGGGACTGCAAATAACCTGAAATACTTGATGAGCGATAATTGAAACGGAAATTTTTTTTCTTCTGGCAGAAAAAATCCTGAGGTATTGGTAATGATAATTTTATCAATTCTGTCAATGTGATCCACTGCCCAGGCAAGACCGATCATACCGCCCCAGTCGTGGACAACCAGATTGATTTTTTTTTTGATATTTAAATGATCAATCAGGGTATCAAGGTCTTTTACCCGGGATTTAAGGGTGTAGTTATACGTTTTTCCACCTGGTTTGTCTGAAAATCCGCATCCGATATGATCCGGGACTATGGTGCGAAACCCCTTTGAAAGGGTTTGTATCAGATGCCGGTAATAAAACGACCATGTCGGGTTGCCGTGAACCATGATCACAGGTCTTCCTTCTCCCTTGTCAATATAGTGGAGGTCATGGCCGTTGATATCCATAAAATTTGATTCAAAAGGATAGAGATTTTCAAAGCCTTTTGTGGAGGTCAGTTTGTTATTAATGATTTTTTCTACCATTCAACACCTAAAATATAGCAGTTCAGTCCTGATCCCACACCGATAAAAGCCACAAAATCCTCTGGCAGTAAAAATCCTCTCTCATCTGCAATGGCAGCAGTGATGGGAAGAGAGACCGTCCCTATATTGCCCAGAAACGGATAGGTACAAAAGTCCTTTTGTATGTCTACGTTCAAGGCCTGGTAAAATTTCTGGTGATGCATCGCTCCGACCTGATGGCCGATGAATTTATCTGGTTTGTCAGGGGAAAGGTCAAATTCTTTTTTAAATGCTTTAAAGGTTTTCTTTGCAAGGACAAGGCCATGATCAAGAACTTCCTGGGCTTTGGTTCTCATGATGACTTTTGAGTGCGTGGGCATTCCTTTTTGTTCAAATCCCCAGTTGCAAAGCCCGTGATGCTCAATGGCATTTTTTACAACTCCGCCTTTAAGAGCATGTTTTCGATTATCTGGATTGCCGATGGTGCCATTTGTTAAGAGAACGGCAGCCGCCCCTGAACCACCGGTCATTGTGGCAACGGCTTCTTTATAAAATTCAAGGTTTTTATGGGTGTTGATTTCATCAATGGTTGAATCGACAATCTGGCGGGAGGTTTCACAGGAGACCACAAGGCCTGCCTGGATATTGCCAAGCTCAATTTCATTGGCCACATTTACAATCCCGGTGATCATGCCTAAACAGGCACTTTTAACATCATAAATATGCGCATCATTCCCCATGTTCAACTGATCAGCCACGGAACAGGAGGTGGCCGGCTCAAACCCATCCTGGCCAACACCGCAATATACAAGGGCGCCAATCTGATCAGGGGATACTTCAGCCTCATCAAGCGCTCTTTGCCCTGCAATGGCTGCATGTTCGGCAAGAGTGTGGTCTTTGTCCCAGTATCTTCTCTCTTTTATACCGGTCAGGGCTTCAATCTGCCCGGGTCCAAATCCCATTTTGTTAAAAAAAGGAGCAAGTTTTTTTTCCAATTGTGTTGAAGTCACTATCTCGGGGGCAAGTTCATATCCAAAGGATTCTATAAATACGTTTGAATATTTCATTTTTTTCTCCAGAAAGAGTCAAGGTCACTCTTTGTCAGACCCATGACTTTAATTCCCATATCTTTGTACAGAACAATCCTTAAATCATCGGAAAACATATGCGCATCAGCTATTACATATGGCTCCGGTCCATATCCCATCTCTTTTATCTCTATCTCATACCGGACCTTTTTTGTGTCGGGAGTTACAGGTCCCCGGCATTTTAAATCGCTTTCATTGTTTGGCACAACATCATAAATGACATCATCCCGGTCACTGACCCAGCCCATTCGCTGGGTAAATACTCTTAATGTATGGGCACAGCATTCATACATGAGCGTACCCGGCATAACCTTGTCATCAATAAAGTGGCACATTAAAAACCAGTCATCCGGATGGATGTCCGCCTCGGCAATAATAGAACCAAGGCCAAATCTGCCGCCAATGGGATCAAACTCAAGGACTCTGTCAATAAGGTGCATTTTACCGCCGGGAAGTTTGAGAAGTTTTCCAAGCTGTATCTGTTTAAAGTCTTTTCCAAAGGCTTTACCCAGATCTCCCTTTCTTAAAGCCTCGATTTTTTCATCGGAAAATGCTTCTTTTTTAACCGGAACAAGGGCAGAAAATTTTATCCCGGTATTTATTTGTTTTAATTCTTCAGTTTTTAAGATAATACCGCCTGAATTTTCAACCTCTTCTTCCGTAAAAAAGCCCGCACACCCGTCCCGCATTGAAATCAGCAGCTGACCGTTAATATAACCCTTATAATGGAAAAAGAACAGGACGACTTCACCCTGCTTTAAAAACCGGTCAATTTCAATGTGGTACTCAATGGTTTCGCCGGGTTCAGGCAATGTCCTGTGAAAAGTGACCCTGGCATCGAGGAGTCTGTATTTTCGGGTACCTTTTACCACATGATCTATCCCTAAAAAGGCACATAAAAACAAGTCAGCCTGTCCGGCTTCAATGGAGATGGAGACAGGCGTCTTACCCCCGTCCAGGTACCAGGCATCCTGTTTAACATCATGCTGGGTAATGATTTTTCCATAAGATAAAGACAGCATCTCTCCTTCAATATCCATGATCCTGTCCACCAGCATTAACGGCTCATCCGGAAGTCTTACCCGGACAGGGTAAGTGTCAATGATCTCAAACTCTTTTCCCAGTACATTGCCTGCTTTTCCAATGGCATACTCGAGGCACTGCTCCCTGTCCAGAAAGGGTGGTTTTACAGGTTGGGAAGGTTTGATTTGAGAACTATTGTCAAAATCTTCTATGTCGGGTAAGACTTCACCATCTCTGGTTTGAATAACACTGCCGGCCAGCTGTGTCAGGGTTTTAAACTGTTTTTCAAGGATTTGCATGTTTTCTTTGGAAAACTCAAGAAATTTTTCATGGGCTTTGGACGTTGCAAGGCTGCCCTTTGAAATCAAACCCGGATCAAGGACGGGACCATCCTGTTGATCCGAACTGTTGTCTTCTGAGCTGTTTTCTTCAAGAATCACATGGGAACAGCATCCGTCCATGGTGATGGATGCAACACAGGCTTTTCGGGCTGCTTTGTTTTTCTGTCTCTTCCAATGGACAGGTGTGTCAGTGAACAGGAACCGCTCTTTATCCAGTTTTTCAAATTCTGGAGTTTTTATCATATTTGACGGCATCAGTCTGTAGTTGAGGCAAAGCGCTGTCTTTATAACGGAGAATAAAGCAGAAGCACCCCTGGTGTTTCCAATGACAGACGAGGTTGATGTGACATGGCAGGGAGAAATTTTTGGGTTTTTTGAATAAAGTTTGTTTAAGACCTTGATCTCGGTGGCATCATCCTGATGTATTCCTGTCGCGCAGGTTTCATAAAAATTGATCTCCTTTAACGATGTGCCTGAATCTTTGAGGGCATTTTCAAGAGATTGAGTATAAAGGGTTTCCGATTTTCCTGCATTTTGATCTGGTTCACCCGGGATCGTACCGCTGCCGGTACCCGCAATGCCGGTAACAACACCATAAATTTTGTCATTGTCTTTAATGGCCTTGTCCAGTCTTTTTAAAACAATGGCGGCAGCGCCTTCAGACGGCAGGACATGATCCGTATGGGGTCTGGCAATATCATTGAGGAGATATTGCCGGATATCCCCTGCAAGATCAACGCAGCCGCAGATAAAGACATCGGTTTCATAAGCACTTAAGGAATGAACAGCAGTTTCAATGGCCTTGATCCCGGAAGCGGCTCCGGCAGAAAGGGTGAAACAGGGTCCCCCAAGTTTGAATTCTCTTGCCACACGGGATGCCACAATGCCGCCCAGGGCGCCCAAAGTCCGGTTAAAAGTCAGCGGTGGAGAAATGGCAGCCTTGAGTTCCTCATCAAGGTGATTGATTTTCCACCTGAGATGAAAGTCTGTGGCACCATAATCAAACTCTATTCCAATGGCACAACCGATATGATTTCTCTGGGGTTCTCCTTCTAAAGGTCTTGGACTGATTCTGGCATCTTCCAAAGCCCCTTTGGCGGCTTTAAGAAGAAAAATATGCTGGGGCAGAATATCATCCATTTGATTGGGCGGGATATGAAATTCCCCAGGTGTGGTGGATAAATGATCCATATAGAATCCCGGTTTTCCTCTAAAACCATCAGATTGGGTTTCCTTCCACCTTGATCCTGGAAGTTCAGGCCTCAACACTTCTTTGTCAAAGATAAGATCCTTAAATCGGGATAAAGAGTTGCAATCCCTTACAATAGTTTCCATGCCCACAATGGCACAGGGCAGCTTTTTTAAGCTCTCTTTTTGATCAATAAGCGGTTGCTCCGCTTTTTTTACAAAATGTTGGGTGGATGTTTTTTTAAATTCTTCAATCAGAAGGTGGGCATTGATACCGCCAAAACCAAAAGCGCTGATCCCGGCCTTTCTTGTGGAATGGGGAAGAGTTGGGTTCCAGTCTTCAACCCTGGTTTGAACCTTGATATGACTCTCATTTAAAATACTGTTGGGTGCGGGAGCAGAATAATTTAAGGAAGGTGGTAAAAAACCCTCATTCATTGAAAGAATGGTTTTTATAAATCCTGCTGCACCTGCTGCAGTGAGAAGATGTCCGGTCATTGATTTAACAGAGCCGATGGAAAGATGTTTGTCCGGACTATCAAAGGCATCGAGCAATCCCTTTATACTGGATAGCTCCACCTGATCCCCTACAGGGGTGCCGGAACCATGACACTCCATGTACTGGATGTCCAGAGGAGACCAGGATGCCTGTTTATACGCCTGGATCATGGCCCTAACCTGACCTTCTTTCGCCGGTCCCACAAGGGTTCCTTCAATATCGTTAGATACCCCGGCCCCGGTAATAACGGCATGGATTTTATCACCACTGTTTATGGCATCTTCAAGTCTTTTCAAAACAACAATTCCGGTTCCTTCTCCCACGACAAGCCCGTCTGCATCCTTATCAAAAGGAGAACATCTTCCCGAAGGAGACAGGGCCTGAAGCTGTGTAAATCCGATCTGGGTATACAGTGAGTCCGGCCGGGACACCCCGCCGGCGATCATGATATCTGCTTTTTTCAAGTGAAGATGCTCACAGGCAAGTTTGATGGCATATAAAGAAGATGCACAGGCAGCATCAAGGGTAAAACTTGTACCTTCAAACCCCATGGCCCGGGAAAGGATTGCAGCGGGAAAAGAGACAGCTTCTGCGCGTGAGAAATCTTTTGGAACCACGCCTTTATAATTCTTATCACAAAGTATCTGCCAGGAAAGTTGAGAAGAGGTGTCAGTGGGAAGGGCAATAGCAGCCAGGATAACGCCGGTTCTGTTTTTGTCTTTTTTTGTATGGGCGCATTGTAAAAAAGCATCTCTTCCTGCATGGAGGACCAGCTGGTGAACAGGGTCAAGCACGGATAAGAGATCTTTATCCACAAGAAAACCCTCGGGATCAAATTGAAAGTTTTCAATGATCCCGGCTTTATCTGAGATTGCTTTGTCTGCTATCGTCTGATGCGATATAAAATCTTTTACAGGACCTATCCAGCGATGCTCCGGAACTTTGATAACGGAATTTTTTTTATGGATGATATTGTCAAGAAACTGCTTTGTATCCAGGGCATTTGGAAAAACTCCGGCAAGACTTACAACAGCTGTTTTACCTGTTTTTTTCAGCATGGGTTCACAATCTGGTCCACAGATGCTTTGTCATAGTGTTTTTCATAGAAGTTCATATAATTTAGAATCCGGGCAATTTCAAGCAGGCATTGTAAAATTTGTGTAAAATCCCGGCCAGAGGGCTCTTTATAACCCATATTGATAAAGCAGACACGGCCATCCTGAAAAATAAAATCCTGTCCAGAATAGAGGATTTTACCTGTTGCCGATGCAGGTGAATACTGTTCAAAAACAATTCGAGAATTGATCGAATAACTGGAAACAGCGTAAGACAGATCTCAACAATAAAATTCTACGAATGCGTCTGTAGAATCTGATGTTTGAGTCAATCAATTATAAATAAGGAAAAAGCCCTGTATAACTGATTTTGCTAAAAGCCACAGCGTTATGCCGACAAAAAAAATGGCCAAAGATTTATCAAAACTATTTTCTATTCTTTTTTCATTATATCCTAAGACCCAGCCCAAAAAGATACCGGAAAGCAACCCGCCTGCATGGCTCCAGTTATTAATGTTGGGCATAAGAAAACCAATCAGAACAAGGCTGACAACCCAGCCAGACGTTTGTTTGTAGACAAGCTGACCCCATTGTCCACCCCTTGATTTGCCGAAGTAGAGCGCAGCTCCAATCAGTCCGCAAAGCCCTGATGAAGCACCAATGGTCAGGTAAACATTGCCGATATAGGACAATAAAAATCCTGCCATACCGGTCAGTGTGTAAATGGAAAACATTCGAAACAGACCGAATTCTTTCATGACCAGAGGGGCAACTGTTTTTAAGGCCAGCATGTTAAACAGAATGTGTAAAAGACCGCCGTGAAGCCAGTTGGCCGTAATCAGAGACCACCAGGCTTCAAATTTAACAATGGGAAGCCTGCCTGAAGCACCAAGAAAATTTAATACATCCATGGACGGGGTAAAGGCAAAGAACGGATTTAAGCTCAGTATCATATTTTTGCCACTGAAAATCAGGCTGATAATAAACATGACAACATTGGTATAAATCATTGCCTTAAGGACAATCGCGGGTGTAAGAAATTCATGGTCTGTTTTATAGTGAGTCATGATGATCCGGGGTTATAAGGTGTATTCTCTATAAAGTCAATATGGTCTGTTTTTTTAACATTATGCTTGAAAATAAATCAT
>Ga0164315_10004738_pt1 | contig 10581 bp, 10 predicted proteins | sample GuaBasSedimGuay6_FD_113737 | JGI IMG/M metagenome (GOLD analysis project Ga0164315, IMG submission 113737) | Subseafloor sediment microbial communities from Guaymas Basin, Gulf of California, Mexico - Guay6, Core 4569-2, 0-3 cm | ecosystem: Environmental > Aquatic > Marine > Hydrothermal vents...
AGAAACTGTAACCTCAGACTCTAAGCCACCTACATACTGGTTTACGAGTGGAAACTACGTGTTAAATAAGATAATGTCCGGCTCATATGAACGATGTATACCGCAAGGTAGGATTGTTGGGTTCTGTGGCAATTCCGGTGCTGGTAAAAGTTTTATAGCAGCAAACGTTATCAAAGAAACACAAAAAGCTGAGGCGTTTAATGTGGTCATAGACTCAGAAAATGCAATGGACGACGATTTCGTAACTAAAATTGGGGTGGACACCAAGAAGAATTACACTTATCGTTCAGTTACACTAATATCTGATGTTACCGCATTGGTGTCAGCATTAATCAAAGGTTATAAGAAAACTTACGAAGGTGTAGAAAACCCAATTGCATTACATATAACGATAGATTCGTTAGATATGCTCTTAACTGATACCGAAGACGACAACTATAAAAAAGGTGTATCTAAAGGCGATCAGGGTCAGCGTAATAAACAGTTGAAAGCTATGCTAAGAACTTTCGTTCAAAGTATAAAGAATTCAAACATTACGATGGTTGTTACTGGTCAGGTCTACGCAAACCAAGATATATTAAACGGTGAAGGTAAGTGGATTATATCAGACGCAACTAAATATTCGTTATCCCAAATAGTTTTGATTGACAAACTGAAATTAAAAGACGAAGAAAAAGTTATAACTGGTATCAGAATGATATGTCAAGGTTATAAAACAAGGTTTACTCAACCACACCAAAAGGTTACTATTGAAGTGCCGTATGAAACTGGTATGAGTCCAACGTCTGGAATGCTAGATATAGCTAAAGATGTTGGCGTGGTAAAGCAAGGTGGGGCATGGTATACGATAGCATCTAATGGTGAAAAATTCCAAAAGAAGACTATGGAAAAACATATACCCGTCTTGTTAGCAGATTTAGAAGCTCACGCTGATGAATTTTTAAATAGACAAACCCTTGGTGGTGACGAAGAAATTCATGCCACTACTACCGAAGATTCTATCAAAGCGCAACGTGATAAAATGCACTTAGGTAAATCGTAACATTATTTCACGGTCTTTACTGTTTTCTATGGTAAAGACTGTGAAAGCCTTTTTGTTATTTTTATAAATACTTAAAAGATTTAAACATTTAAGGACATTATAAAATGGCACAAGATTTCATACCTATTAAAATTGAAGGTCACGTTCACGCTGAATACACCGATGGCGACCGTGAAGTATTGTTAGATCAATTCAATGCTATTCACCCCCAAAATATGGCTAGAGTTATAGCAAGAGCGTTAGCCAATGAACACAATTTTCATATTCACAGAATAGCGTTCGGTAACGGTGGTACTGAAACTGATGCAGCTTTTCAAATCACTTACAGAACTCCTAACACTGGTGTAGCACCAGACCCAAACACATTCTCTTCACGTTTATACAATGAGACATATTCAGAAATCGTTGACGATTCTAATGTGTTGATAGGGACAGATCAGGGTTCAAGTGGTCCAAACGTTGGTCAACGTCCAGGTGGCGGTTCAGAAGAAGGTTCCGACCCAACAAGCGTGGAACATGTTAGCGGACCAGGTGTTCGTAGTAATGAATTAGGCGTTATTTCACAAGTAACGGTAACTTCGGTTTTAAACCCTAACGAACCTAGCGGACAATTTCCAAGTGATAATAATCCACCTACCGAAGACACAGAATCAGATTTCTCTTTTGATGAAATTGGGTTATATACTTCTGGTGGTCCAGCCTTAGATACTTCTGGTACACAGTCGGTCGATGTTGGTGACAGATTATCTACAGACGACACTACGTTGTTGGCAAACACACAGTATTCGTTCACTATACAAGTTGACGGTGGTTCTTCACAAGTTGTGACGTTTACCACTCCGGCAATCGGTGGTTCTGGCTCTTCTGGTGAAATATTATACGGTGATGTTGTTGACGCAATTATGACGGGTGATGTAGCATGGAATAGCTTACCAGGTGATAATTTTACTGGCACACCTATTATCACTGGTGCTGCGGTAACTATCACTGATTATTCTGGCAGTTTTACCACAATTCCAGCAGGAACACAAACGTTTGGTAATGTATTTTTCCAAAGTAGTTCAACTGGTGTAGGGTCTGCTATTAGTTTAACTGATGGTGGTGGTTCTGGAACAGGCTTATTTGCCGCTATGAACTTGCCTACTGGTGGTGTATTATTAGCCGAAGAGGTTGGTAGTTTAGCTGGTATACAGAATGACCCAGTGAACTTCACAAACGAACGCGAAAGATTGTTGACACATATAATCTTTTCACCAGTTCTAAAATCTGCGAATAGAAGTGTAGCGATCAGTTATACTTTAACAGTTTCCGTAGCTTCTAGCACCTAATACGTTTCCACAAGTATAAAAAAAACCGTAGAATCGTGAGAGACTACGGTTTTTTTCTGTCTTTAGAAAAGACTTTTATGCGGCTTTACGCGGTCTACCAGGTCTTCTTTTAGGTTTCACGTTAGCTTCTTTACCAGTGTCAACAACTTCTTGCGCTGCTGCCATTTGTTCAGGTGTTGGTTTCAAATCAGGATTTTGGTCAACTAACACTACACCCTGTTTACCAACTTGTGGTTTCATGATTTTACCGTTGTTGGTAATAACGCGAACCAACTGATGAAAATATTTAAGAGCATTCAAACCGTTACCTAATGTAACAGTACTCATGGCATCCCATAATTCCATATTTTCTATATTTCTAGTTTTCAAAATTTTCATCAAACGTTGCTTATCAACATGGTCTAATTTATCAACTTGTATATATGAAATATTGCCGAAATTGTCTTCACGCATTATTGCACATTCTACTACAGTCCCATCGCCATTAAGGTCTAACCAATGTATGTGGGGGAATTTACCATCTAACTTCAATACTGACATAACTTTTTCCTTTTAAATTGTCGTCTTTTAAAATATTTAGACCCCAAATAAAAAAGCGTTCTTAAACTATGCGAATTAAACCAGGAACGTAATTCCCAGGGTATCTTCTTGTTAAAACCGCTTGACGGTTTGAACCGGAACTATGACTTAAATGGAACCAGTAGTTGTTCCCTAATTCTAATATAAATTGGTCATACGTTATAGTTGGGGCTTCCGCTACAACCTTTGCTGCCTCCCATTGCTGTAGATGGCTTGTTCCTGATAACTGGACATCAGCAGCCTGACCCTTATTATGTTGACTCGTTCCTGAACCATGCCTAAAACCAGATGTCACAAACATGTTAGGGTATAACACTTTCAAGGGTTCTAAAACGTTAATACACAACATTCTGAGGTTACATACGATTTGGTTAGTGGTAAGCCCAACTTGTGGTCGAACCGCATAACGGGAAAGCGTAGCTCTACTCGATAACATGGATAGTATGAAATTAGTAGATAGTCGGAAACTGTCAGGAAAGTTATGATTTGTTGGGAATTCGAATATATCACTACAATCTAACGGAGCTTCGCTTGATGGTGGTATTACTATGGGTTCTTGCACTGGTGCTGGTTCTATGAAACCGTCAGGATAAAATACCGGACTACTAATAGGAACCAATGACCCACCGCCATTAGGGTGAGGTATTAATGTTGTTCCGTCATCATCAGCTTCATCTTCCACCAATTGAACGGCTTGAACCATTTCTGTAACTTCTGGTGCTATAAACGGGTCATTAACTAGAACGCTATTATCAGTAACGCCAGCTATCCCAGTTAAAACCGCATCTATGTACACATTAGGTGAGCCATCAACCCTTACATGACCACAAGTATCAGCATTCCCCTCAAAATTGGCTGGTATATTTTCTACAAATACATCAACAGAACCGTTAAGTGTCGTTACAATTGCGTGTGGGGGCAACCCATGTGGAGCAACCCTCGACCCATCCACTGATTGTGGTAAATCATTAGTAAAAACACTTGGTGACTGTGCGATTGCTATTATCGGTGCATCAGCTATGTTAGCGTCTGTTTTTCTGTGTGCTTTATTTGTCATATCTTTATAAATATTGTTGTTATATGGCAATATTTATAAAGGACTATAAATTATGGAAAGAGTTAATAAATGGAGATTTAGGTTAGCTTTAGTTGCAGAAGCTATGGACTATCTAAGGATTGTTCCCCGAACAATCATTGTTGGGTATTCGTGGCTGTTGTACGAGGTTGTTTGGTGGTTTATGGCATTAGAGTCGCCAAATATGGAACAATCAGCGTTAGTAAGCGTTATGGTGACTATAGCAGGAGTTGTAGTAGGACTATACACCAAAAGTGGACACAGTTGGGACAATCCTATAACAGTTTGGACAAAGGAACCTCAACAGCTTAAACCAAAGGTTAAAATTATAAATTTAGATGAAGAAGGTTATTCTACTAATGGTAGTTCTTCCTCTAATATTTCATCTAAAAACGAATCAGTAACACCACCTGCATCTTTCGATTTCCCTGATATAGATTGATGTGAATTGTGTGATAACATATCTTGGAATTTAGCAATGTTTTTTATGATTCCTTTAAGATCGTGATTACCGCACCATTTTACAAATTTAAAGAGTGAAAAACGTGACCTATCGTTAAGACAGTGTTCGATTGCTTCGGTCATAACTCTTTTTATGTGATCTGGTTGTTTAGTCAAATCCATAAGGTGTTGATTTTCTTTAAACAAATCTTCTACTAAATAAGTTTTACCACTTGGATGTTCCCAAGTATGCTTCATGATATTCGTCATTTCGTAGGGGTCGGTAAACGCTACTTTAAGTTTTTTAAGGAACACACGAGGATAAGCGGACTGTATATTATCTTCACCACCGCGAATACATTTTACAAACAGGTTCCATTCTATGCTATCATCCCATTCTTCTAATGTTCTATATTTTTGTGTTAAAGGGTTTAACAGTTTGATATTCTTGTTAGTTAATAGTTGTACATAATCTTTATCTGCCGAAATTATAGTAATATCTATATCATCACCATACATTTGACAGAATCCAGCAATAAGATCATCAGCTTCGCAACCATCAGCCGCTAGACATATGGTGCTTGTATGTTCGCGCATAAGAATTTCAAAGTCTTTCAAAGTTTCTCGAAAAATATCTAGCCTAGCTCTTTCACTTTGGGTTAGTTTTAACTCTCGATCACCCTTATACAATTTACCAGATACACATTTAGGGGATTTAGTATAATCTACGCGCCAGTTTGGACGGTCATACACTATAAGCATTTCGTCTGGTAAAAACTTGTTATAGTATTTGTTCAACATTTTAAGAGTAACATCAACAGCCATCCCAGCTACAACATCATCATCTTCTTTGTTATGAACGTGCCATGCCATTCTAGCAATGTTACTAATGTCAAACAGTAAATAATGCTTATTCATAATCGCTATTATCGCCTTTCATTTCATTAGTAATGTTAGCAGTTAATTCAGCTATATAACGTTGGATTATGGCAGTATCGTCAACTCCGGTATAACCGTTGGATTTAAGATGGGTGATAAATTTATCATCCCAATCTAACTCTAGTCGAATGCGACCATCAGCCTCTTGTAGTATTCCGGTTATTTTAACATACGGTTCGTTTCGACCATTTGAAGCTTTTTTACCCGAAAATAGTTTCTTTATCTTTTTAAACATACTAAAATCCTTAGTGTAAGGGTGTATAAGACGTTTTAAGTAGTTTATACACCCAGAGTGAGTATTAATACTTAAAACGTCTTAGCGTGGTTATGCTGCGCGTGGAAGCATGAAGAATGTTAAGCTGTTAACTTTGATTCTGAATATCCCACGTTTTCCAATGGAGAAAGAAGCTTCTGAACTGTTTTTCAGTAAAGCGTTAAACATATCTAGTGCATAAGCAAATTTGAAATCGTTTTTATCTTCTTCACTTTCAACTTTATCGTCAGCTAATATGTTAATAACATCATCGGAATTGTCTTTCATTTCGTATGATAATTCACCATTAACGTTTACTAATCTGATTAAATTAGTATCGGAAGTGTTACTAGCCCTGCTGATAAGAGAGGTCAAATCTTCGTCGATTTTGATAGTATATTGTTCGTTATCGTTGATGATAGTTGGTGCGCTTATAAATTTTGGAGAGCCACAACGGTATTGCATTTTAAGGCTATCGGTTTTAAACTTCAATTCGCTGGTGATTTTATCATCGTCATCACCGCTAACCACCGCAGTAATTTCCACACTATCATCATCTTTGATTAAGTCGAAACGAGATAAAAATGTTTGGAGTCTACTGATACCAATAGAGCCGAAATCTTCATCTAAGTCAAGTTCTGACATGATGAATGCGGTTTTGTCAGGATTGTATCCGCTAACTTTTTCGTTTGTTATAACTAAATCTGTGGCTTTTATAAGTTTCACAGTGCTTAAAATATTTCCTATGGCTAATACAGTGCCTTTAGATAATTTCATGTGTTTCCTTTTTTAAGGTTTGTAGGAGAGCTGAAAAGTTTACTTAACTTTTCAGCATCAGTAAAGTGTTTTATTCCACTAAGGAACTGTTTAATAGTTCTTGTTTTGTTGGGACTTCTTTACCTATAGCAGATAAAATAGCTTCCAACGGTTTGTCTATAAGACGGTACAACTGCGCATCTACGTCGATAATCGGTAGATAATCCGCTATGAACCACTCAGGTATTTCGGTAGCATCGGTGGGTATAGCAATAGACTTGAACTTATTGAAGAACGTTTGTTTAAGATAATAAACTCGAATTTTAGTACCAGTAGTAATTTTCATACTGGTGTTATCGTGGTTCATTTCTCTTGCTATATTCCAATGAACGCTTGCGGCAACGTGTCCAGGTAATTTAGCTTTATGACCAACTTTCTCATAAAGGTCGGTATACTTAACCATATTTTTAACACCAATAGGCAAACCAATTCTGGAAATGTGAGATTCAGATACCAATTCTTTGTAATCAACAATTTCTTGTGAGAGATCATCCCAATCTTGACCTTTAAGTAAGTTTTCTACAAATTTGCTTAACTTAACTTGGTATTCTTTCGGTAATGTAGACTTTTTCAAAGCTATCCCCATAGCTTTCATTTTGTCACACTTTTTACCTTCATCATTAACCACATGAACTATATACATTTTTTTCTTCATGAAAATACCAGAAGAACCTATAAGTTCACGATCAGTTTCAACTATCTTATCGCATGAGTCGGTACATAAAAAGGCATCACGCATAAATTCAGGGAACGATTCATTAACTTTTTTACCGATAAGATCACCGACCTTTGTTGCATCTTCAATGGTTTTCGTAAAAGTTTTGAAATAACTAGAATCGGTGTCTCCATAAATTATAGCATCACCGTTCATATCATACTTACCCGTTAATAGTTCATTAACTTTAGCGGTTTGGTGTTTAAGTAAAACTTGACCAGTGGCAGTAGTAGATGCACCCAAACGCAAGTCGTTGAATTTAAAATACTTATTACATAAAGACCCATATGCTGAGTTAAGTTGCAGCTTCATCACTTGCTGGATTCTGTCATAATATTGGGACTTAGCTATAAGCTCTTTATATTCTTTTGAATCCTTTTCAACCGCTTCAGCTTTTTTAGCATATTCGAAGCTTAAACCTTTAGTTTTTTTACGTTCTATAAACCACGATTCCAGCAAACCAGGTAAAATGCCTTTTACTTCGAGATTGAACACAGTCCCGTAACCGGATATACCCCAACCTTTTTTAAGGAGAATCCTGCGCCAGTCAGCCGCAGTCGTTTCCATGTCAGCACTGCTACCAGTCGTGGTTTCGTCAAATCTAAATGTTAATAGTTTATCACTGCGTTCAAATATAGCTAGAAACGCATCCTTTTTGTTATCAAACTGACCGATGATAGTTTCAGGGCTAATGTTGTTAGATCGTATAGATGATGGATACAGTGAAGTCATATCCACTGAAGATAATAGTTTATGTAACCCACGTTTAGGCTCTATAACATAGCCCCCTTCAATTTTACCACCCTGTTCTGGTACATGGGTGTCAGGAACCTTTAAATCGTCCAGAACGTAATGACAGTAGTTAATCATCCCAAGCTCTGTATTTTTAAGAGTTTTCAAACTGTGGTGGAACAGTCCGGTGGTGTTATGATATAAAGTGTTTGCTTGATTTAGAAAACCTAAAACTTCTTCAAATTTGCCAAGGATTTCTGTATCACGAACATTATACCGAACGAACTTAGTAAAGTTATTCTTATATAGATCAGCTAACGTTCCGCTGAATTCAAGTTTGCGCATATCTTTCAGAACATCTTCTGCTATGTTTTCTAATTTGTACGATGGTTTTTCACCGAACGAAAACTTTTTATATAGTTCCAAATAATCTATGTTGACACGTCCTGAGAATCGTACAGTAGGTTCCATTTCCCCAAAATGTTCCTTTTCAGAAAATCTTGGTTTTCTTCCACCTTTAAACGACAACCCTAAGAATTTTAAGCTTCCTAAGACTTGTTTAATTCGTTTAGCAATATATGGGTCGTCAAATAGATCAGAATTCCAACCAGAGATAACGTCAGTGTCTTCTATCAGAACTAGAAATCTTTCTAATAGGTCTTTCTCGTTATTAAAAAATTGAAGTTTGGTAGGATATTCTAACGGTTCGATTCCTTCCATTTCGTGTAGGAACTGGTCTTCATCTATGGCATCAGCATCTTCACCGTTGGGTGGAATAGCTAACAAATAGTTGGTGTTTTCCCAAATATTATATAAGCTGATAGAATTTATAACATAGTTAGCATTTTTAGCTCCTTCAAATTCAACTTCTGGGTCGTAGTCGATTTCAATATCGTAAACGCTTATGTGTAATTCTGGTGGGATAGCTTCGAAATAGTGTTTGGATAATACTTTAAGTTCTGCTGGTATGTCGGACTCAAATATGTCCTTGCGCATATGCTCTTGTTCCTTTACACCATCAGTAAAGTCTTTATAGCTTGAAAAATCGTGACGTTCTAAATTTCTACCGTAAATGTTTTTATATTCGCCACCTTTTTCTTCTGTGTAAAAGTACCAAGGGGCTGGGTAGGTTTTCATTATCCTACCGTTGGGTGTTCTCTCCCATACTAAGACGTTTTCGCCTTTTCTAATAGCCGATATATAGCTCAAAATTAATCTCCTGTGTTAACTGGCGCAGTTTTAATTAACCTGCTCTTATTCGCCATTTCCTTAGCGTTATACTCCTTTCTTTTGCGTCCATATCCTATAAACGCAAAAGTCACGGTAAGTATGCACCTATCCGTGACCACAGTAAAGCGTTTTTAACTGTTCAGTTGATCTTTAGCTTCAAAAACAGATTCATATAAATCATTGAAATCTTCTGCATCACCAGAAACCTCACTAAAGTTAGCTTTGTGAGCCACGGTAATCATTTTGGTAACTAATTTTTTAGGTATTTCAAAATTTTCCACGATTTCTTCGATGATTTCTTTCTTCAATTCGTTCTCAGAATCTATACGAGCCATAGCATTCGTGGCTTCGCCAATCATTTGTTTAAGTTTAGTTAAATCGGCTGGATTCGTAGGTATGATAATATTTGACATTAATCTTTGTCCTTTTTGTTGTTGTTTTTAAAAAGAACGTGAACTATATCATACTTTTATAAATCTATCTATAGAAAATGTGATTTCCCAGTTGAGCTATTCTATATAGGCTAGATGACCAGTATGGGTCTACTGATGTATTATGATAATGCGTTGCATTATGGGTAACGTCTTTGATGGTTTTGTTTAGAATGCGTCTAGCGATCATTAAGCATCTATTATATGAGCTGAAATTTGAAGGAATATCACTTTTACCATCAACTGTCCAACTGTACATAGGAACCCAACGTTTAGTTTTGTTACTCAAACGTTGCTCATACACCACCTTACAAACCTCGTCAGGATACCCAGAACGTTCAACTCTTTTCATAGTAACATAACCTATGGTAGCTATTAAAATGTCGTTAGCTTCGTTTCTGGACTCATAATACAAGTTTAACGCCAAACAATCTAAAGCCTCTAACCCGAAAGGAATAGGGGATTTAGATATTTTTTTAGCGTAAGCTGTTGTGAAAGATGAAAGTAATAAAAGTATTAAGCAAATTCTTCGAACCATGTTTTGTAGTCTCCAGGAAATTTAGTGTGATCGTATAAAAACGGTTTCTTAGCGGTTATATGGAACCTAACCATAGCAGAATCACCAACCTGCACAGGAGTAAGCCCGTTTAGAAAGTGCGGAACAGAAGGGAAAAGAACAAGTGTGCCACGTTCAGGATTCAAAGAGAAATCGTGTTGAGGAAACTGTATCTTCCCACCATACACTTCAAAATAGTTTTCGAACGGTGGTCTGTCGTTATAATCGTTTAAGAATATAATACCAGTTAGATCACGGTTTTTGGTGCGTAACCATTTACCTTTTAAGTGTACACTGTTTTCAGATTTAACTTCTTCGTTCTTATACCCTTGTGGATAGAATTCATATGTCATCGGTTCAGTTCCAACATATTCTATATCATAATGAGATTCTAAATCCGGTATTAAGGATTGTAAACGCTCAAATATAACATCATCTATATCA
>Ga0164315_10004739_pt1 | contig 10581 bp, 8 predicted proteins | sample GuaBasSedimGuay6_FD_113737 | JGI IMG/M metagenome (GOLD analysis project Ga0164315, IMG submission 113737) | Subseafloor sediment microbial communities from Guaymas Basin, Gulf of California, Mexico - Guay6, Core 4569-2, 0-3 cm | ecosystem: Environmental > Aquatic > Marine > Hydrothermal vents >...
CTTGCAAGGGCATGGATTGGGCGTGATATGGGCCTGCCCTATGAAACACAGCAAGAATTACTCACCATGGCATCCATTGTTGAGAAAGAGACCTCACTGGAAAGTGAACGGGCAAATATTGCAGGCGTGTTTGTACGTCGTTTGCTCAAGCACTGGCGCCTGGAGACAGATCCGACGGTTATCTATGGCATGGGTGATTCATATCAGGGTAATATTCGCCGCAAGGACCTCAAGAAGGACACGCCCTACAACACTTATACGCGCCACGGTCTGCCGCCAACACCTATTGCCTTGCCAGGCCTGGCGTCATTGCAGGCTGCGGCCCATCCGGCCAGCGGAGAGGCCATGTTTTTCGTTGCCACCGGGCAGGGCGGTCACACATTTTCCAGTACACTCGAAGCACACAACAAGGCAGTCAGACAGTTGATTAAAAGTAAACAGGGTAAATCCAAACAGGGCAAAAAGGGGTGATGTCGGTGAAGAATGGTTTTTTCATCAGTCTTGAAGGTGGTGAGGGGGCTGGTAAAAGCACGCAGCACCGGCGCATTGTTGAGTGGCTGACCAGCCAGGGTAAAACCGTGGTTGAAGCCCGCGAACCCGGTGGTACACCCGTCTCTGAGCAAATTCGCCAGGTACTGCTTGACACCCGCAATGCGGGGCTGAATGCAACTGCTGAGTTGTTGCTGATGTTTGCGGCCCGTTCACAATTGGTACAGGAAGTGATACTGCCGGCGCTGGCGGAGGGTCATGTTATTGTCTGCGATCGCTTTGCGGATGCCAGTTATGCCTACCAGGGCGGGGGGCGGCAATTGGGTGCCGAAACCGTTTCAAAAGTGGAACAACTCGTTCTCAAGGGTCTGCAACCGGATTTGACGCTGCTGTTTGATATTCCGGTGGAGCAGGGCATGACAAGGGTGGCCGGGCGTGGTGCCGCAGATCGTTTCGAAGTCGAATCGGTCCGGTTTTTTGAACGGGTCAGGGCTGCCTACCTTGAGCGGGCAACAGCCAATCCGCAGCGATTCCGGGTTATAGATGCAAGTCAGGACCAGGAGCAGGTCTGGCAACAGGTTGAAACTGTGCTGAAGGCAGGCCTGAGTTTATGACAATTTCCACCACAAAGGCCGTCGATGAGCTTTATCCCTGGCTGAGTGGACACTGGTCATTCTTCAACCAACGGCTTGAGGCGGATAGACTGGCGCATGCCCTGATGATCCAGGGGCCGGCGGGCTGCGGGAAAACAGCGCTTGCGGGCGCAATGGTGGCCAGGCTTTTATGCACTGCGAACCAGGTACGCGCCTGCGGTGAATGCCATTCCTGCAAGTTGGTTGCCGGTGGCGCACACCCCGATTATTTTTCTCTCCAGCCTGAAGAGGGCAGTGAGGTCATCAAGGTAGACCAGGTGCGTGGCCTGATTTCCAGGCTGGTTCTCACAACTTTCGTCAGTGATAGAAAAGTGGCCTATATCTATCCCGCAGAAAGCATGAATGCTGCTGCTGCAAATGCATTGCTGAAAAGTCTTGAAGAGCCTTCGGGCAATACCGTGCTGATTCTCGTAAGCGATAACCCGGGTAGCTTGCCGGTTACCATCCGTAGCCGCTGTCAGGCCATTTCCGTGGCCCAGCCGGATAAGCAACTGGTTCAGGATTGGTTGGAAGAAAGTTCCGGAAGCCCCCCAAATGAGGTCAGTGCGGCCATGCAGGCGGCCGGTGGCAGCCCTTTGCGAGCCGCACGATACCTTGGTTCACCTGAACTGGACGCGTATGGGCAAGTGCGTCAGGGCCTTGCAACACTGCTCAGCAAGCCAGGCTCTGTCTCACTCGTCAGCAGCCAGCTTGGTGAGCTGAACCCGGTTGACCTATGGCGTTGGTTGTCCATGTGCACCGGTGATGTTTTGAAATCCATGATGGCGGGTGCACCTTTAACCTGGCTGCCTGCAAGCGTAAAACTACAGGATAAAGTGCTTTTGCAATTGCAAAGGCAGGCCGATATCAACCGACGATTATCGGCCACACCGGTACGCGGGGACTTACTTTTGCAGGATTGGCTGATAAGATGGGCGGAGCAGGTGATTTGAGCACCCAACATGCGGACATGGAAGACACCAGGAAAACGAGGAGTAGAGCATGACACAACAAGGAATACTTTCGCTATCCATCAAGGACCGGCAAACGCTGTACAACGCCTATATGCCTTTTGTCCAGGGTGGTGGCCTGTTTGTTCAGAGCACCAAGCGTTATGCGCTGGGTGACGAGGTGTTTCTGTTGCTGACCATCATGGAGCTTGAGGAACGCCTGCCTATTCCGGGTAAAGTTGTCTGGGTTACTCCACCGGGTGCGCAAGGTAACAGGCGGCCTGGAATCGGTGTCCAGTTTGGGGATACCTCTGATGGTGCACATGCCAGGACGATTATTGAATCCCACCTTGCCCAGTTGCTAAACAGTGAAAAACGCACTCACACTATGTAGTAATATCAACTAGATATACTATTTATCTAATCTTATTTATTACCATATAAATGGTATCGATTATCTCCAGCAAGGGTTTGCTCGCCTGGTAGAAATGTGGTGACAGCAATCGCAAATCAGGATAGCGGTAAAGACCGGGAACGGGCCATCATCCACGTGGATATGGATGCGTTTTATGCATCGGTGGAACAGCATGATCAGCCGCAATACAGAAACCAGCCTGTTATCGTGGGTGGTACCGGTGGTCGTGGTGTGGTGGCGGCAGCCAGCTACGAAGTCCGCAAATTTGGTGTGTTTTCTGCCATGCCAATATCCCGCGCCCGCCGTTTGTGCCCAAATGTCGTGGTATTGCCGGTGAGAATGTCCCGTTACCGGCAGGTTTCAGCCGAGGTGTTTACAATATTCCGTGAGGCCACACCCGAAGTGGAAGGCCTGTCTCTGGATGAGGCGTTCCTGGATGTGACCGGAAGCCTCGCATTGCTTGGCAGTATTGAAACCATTGGCGCAACTGTGCGTGCCGAAATACTCAAGCGCACCGGCCTGCATGCTTCGGTGGGTATGGCGCATAACAAATACCTCGCAAAACTGGCATCGGATGCGGGCAAGCCAAAAGGCTTCGTCCATGTTCCGCGTGATGGTGTTCGCTTGTTCCTGGATCCTATGCCGGTCAGCAGGGTTTGGGGGATAGGCAAAAAGACTCTGCCTAAAATACAAAAACTGGGAATTTTGACCATCGGTCAATTGCGTAAAGCCGACCCCGTGATGCTCAGCCGAGTGCTGGGTAAACGCACCGGACACTTCCAGGCGCTGGCCAGGGGAGATGATGAACGTGAGGTGGTGGCCTCACGGCCGGATAAATCCCTGAGCAGGGAAGTTACATTTGACCAGGACATCACCAGGCCCAGGGAGCTGCTGGTGGAACTACAACGGCAGGTAGAATCGGTAACAGGCCGTTTGCGCTCGGAAGGCCTGGTGGCCAGAACCATCCAGATTAAGGTGCGTGATCACCGTTTCCGCACGGTTACGCGCAGTCGCAGCCTGGCGGCGCCGACCGCCAGCACCGAGGTTGTTTTCAAACAGACCCGCGTCTTACTGCAAAAGTGGTTGCAGGAACACCTGAATACCCCGGTGCGCTTGCTGGGTGTCGGTTTATCAGGGCTTGAGGAACCGGATGAGCGGGGTATCGGGTACGATACCCCGGCACAAAAAGCGCTGGATAAAACCCTGGACGAAATCAAGCGCCGTTATGGCGATGACAAAGCAATGCGGGCGCTGGCACTAGGAGGCGGCAAGAAAAAACCAGCTTAGCGACCCATTGTGTGTAGCTTTACGCCAGCTTCGCGTCTCTTAACTCCCTGCGTAGTATTTTGCCAACATTGCTCTTGGGTAAATCATCCATGAACTCGATATATCGTGGACGCTTGTAGCCTGTAAGGTTTTCTTTACAGAACGCCCTTATTTCTTCCTCCGTCAGTGTCGGGTCTTTCTTGACCACGAACAGGCTGACAGCTTCACCGGATTTTTCATCCGGAACACCGATGGCAGCCACCTCCAGTACCTTGGGCATCATTGCGACTACATCTTCGATTTCGTTGGGGAATACATTGAAACCGGAGACCAGGATCATGTCCTTTTTACGGTCGACGATCTTGAAGTACCCATCCTCTGTCATAACGGCTATATCACCGGTTTGTAACCAGCCATCGGCACGCAACACTTCATCTGTGGCCTCGGGCCGTTGCCAGTAGCCCTTCATAACCTGCGGACCGCGAATGCACAGTTCACCGGTCTCGCCGACCGGCAGGAACTGTCCATCATCACTCAGGATTGCGCCTTCCGTCGATGAAATAGGCAGGCCGATGTAGCCGTTGTATTCTTTCAGGTCAACCGGGTTAATACATGCAGGGGATGTTTCTGTCAAACCATAAGCCTCGATCAGGGTGACGCCGGTAACCTCTTTCCATTTATCAGCCACTGCTTTTTGCACGGCCATACCACCGCCAAGGGTCATCTTGACCGTTGAAAAATCAAGATCTGCAAAACCTTCGGTGTGTAACAGGCCGTTAAACAAGGTGTTGACCCCGGTAATTGCGGTAAACGGGTGGCGCTCCAGTTCCTTGACAAAACCCGGCATATCGCGGGGGTCGGTGACCAGGATATTGCTGCCACCCAGGTAGATAAAGGTCAGGCAGTTCGCGGTCAGTGCAAAGATATGATACAGCGGTAAAGCCGTGATAATGATTTCCTTTGAATCACTTATCTGGGACAGCCATACCCTTGCCTGTAACAGGTTTGCAACGATGTTCCGGTGTGTAAGCATGGCGCCCTTGGCAACGCCGGTGGTGCCGCCGGTATATTGTAGAAATGCCACATCTTCAAAGCCGATATTGACCGGTTTTAATGGCAGTTTCTTACCTTTATCCAGTACATCCTGGAACTTGACCGAGCCCGGCAAAGACCATGATGGAATGGTTTTCTTAATATGACGCAAAACGAAATTTACGATAAAGGACTTGGGGAAAGCCAGTAAATCGCCCACGCCCGTGGTAATAATGTGTTCCAGCGGTACCTCGTCACGTACGCTTTCAAGCACGGATGCGAAATTTTCAACCACAACGATCGCCTTGGCACCCGAATCTACCAATTGATGGCGTAACTCACGCGCCGTGTACATCGGGTTGGTATTAACCACGATCAGGCCGGCTCGTAGCGCACCGAACAGTGCGACCGGGTATTGCAGTATGTTGGGCATCATCAGGGCGATTCGATCGCCTTGTTGCAAACCCATGTTCTGCAGCGATGCCGCAAAATTCCTGGTCAGGTAATCAAGTTCTGCATAAGTTATTTCCGAGCCCATATTGTGATAGGCCATGCGGTCTTTGTATTTGCTGCAACTCTGTTCCAGCACATCAACGATGGAGTGAAATGCATCCAGGTCTATGTTGTCGGGCACGCCCGGTGGGTAATTTTTGAGCCAGGGTTTTTCCATGATAATGTGAACCTTTACAGAGTTAATAGCGCGTTACTTATCCCAACAATATTCGATTACTATCTTTACATGGTAAATGACTTAGCGCAGTTGTTTTGTGATTTTTATTTGCCGACCTCTGTGCCTGTGTTTATTATCTGTACAAGGATAACAACTCAAGGCGCGCCTGATGGGTGAACAAAACATAGAAGAATACGCCGACGAGTCCGCTCGTCAGGAGTTCATGAAATCACTTCTTGAAGAGGTGAGGGCGCTGGATGCCATGCTTGAAAAAGGCATGGTGGAATCCGGTGTCAGTCGTATCGGGGCGGAACAGGAGATGTTCCTGATCAACTCTGCGCAGAAGCCGGCCCTGACGGCGCTCAAGGTATTGAAGCAACTGGATGATGAGAGGTTCACCCATGAACTTGGCCTGTACAATATTGAGGCCAATCTCTCGGTGCAGGAGTTTCATTCAGATTGTCTGAGCCGCATGGAAGCCGAGGCGCAGGAAGTTTATGCCAAGGCCCGTGAGGCTGCGCATAAATGCGACAGTGAAATTGCACTGGTGGGTATTTTGCCCACGCTGACCAAGGAAAACCTCGGTCTTGATTCCATGGTGCCAACACCGCGTTACCACGCATTGAATGATGCAATTATGGCCTTGCGTGGCGGTGACCTACAATTCACGATCAACGGCATTGACCAGTTAATGGTCCAGCACGACAACCTGATGCTGGAAGCCTGTAACACCAGCTTTCAGGTGCACTTCCAGGTCAGCCCCAATGATTTTTCCCGGCTTTACAATATTGCCCAGACCGTTACTGGACCCTTGCTGGCGGCGGCGGTCAATTCGCCCATATTGCTGGGCAAACGACTCTGGCACGAAACACGTATTTCCGTTTTTGAATACTCCGTAGATGCGCGCTCACCAACCCATCAGACCCGTGGTCTTAAGCCTCGGGTGCATTTCGGCGACCACTGGGTGGGTGACTCGGTAACAGAGATATTCAAGGAAGATATCGCACGCTTTCGGGTGATTCTGACAACTGAAACCGAGGATGATCCACTGGCGATGGTAGCCCAGGGCATCGCACCCAAATTAAAGGCGCTGTGCCTGCATAACGGTACCGTTTACCGCTGGAACAGAGCCTGTTACGGAGTGCATAACGGCGTTCCACATCTGCGAATCGAAAATCGCGTTATTCCTTCCGGCCCCACGGTCGTCGATGAGATTGCCAACACCGCATTTTTTGTTGGCATGATGGCCGGGATGGCAGACAAGTACGAAGATGTTCGTGAGTTGATTCCGTTCGATGATGTCAAAGCCAATTTCATAGCCGCCGCACGGGCTGGGATTCGTGCGCAAATGAACTGGTTTGGTGACACGCATATGCCTGCCAGAGAATTGATTCTTGAAGAACTCCTGCCCTTGGCTGAACATGGCCTGGGCGTGTATGGGCTTGATCAGAGAGATATCGATAAGTACCTGGGAGTTTTGCGTGATCGCGTTTCAACACGGAGAAATGGCGCACGCTGGGCGCTGGAATCCCTGAACGGGATGAAAGGCCGTGGCACGGAAGACCAGCGCATGCGTTGCCTGGTCGAAAGCATGGTTGAACAGCAATCTTCAGGTAAGCAGATATCAAAATGGGAACTGGCCAATTTCTGTGAAGAATCGGGTTGGCGTGAAAGCTACCTGAAGGTATCCCAGTTTATGGCCACCGATCTTTTCACCGTACGCCCGGATGATATCGTGGATTTTGCCGCGACGCTGATGGATTGGCGGCATGTGCGTCATGTTCCGGTGGAAGGCGACGACGGTGAACTGGTAGGACTGGTGTCCCACCGTGCCCTGTTGCGCCTGGTTGCCACTGGCCGGATCGGCGGTGAGCACAAGGTCACTGTCAAGGAGATCATGACCAAAGAGCCAGTGACGGTTAATCCCGATGCCACCACGGTCGATTGCATACGCCTGATGCGCGAAGCCAAGGTCGCGTGCCTGCCGGTCGTTGACGATGGGAAATTGCTGGGGTTGATCACAGAGCACGACCTGATCGTGGTTTCATCACACCTGCTTGAGCGTTACCTGGGCGAAAACAACTGATGCGCAGATGAAGCTTGTTTTTGGCGCAGCACTGGCCGTCCTGTTACTGGCAGCCTGTGGTGAGAAACTAAGCGTCGAACAACAGATTATTGCAACGCTTGAGGTGATGGAAGAGGCGGCCGAGCAGGGCGAGCATTTCGAGTTTATGGGTCACGTTGCAGATTCATTTGGTGGCCAGCAAGGTTCGATGGACCGGCGTGAGTTTCATCGTTTCATGATTTTCCAGATCAACCAGAACCGGCGCCTGCATGCACAATTTTTCCCCATCCGTGTCCGTGAATCCGGCGATGAGCGGGCGTCTGCACATTTTAAGTTGCTGGTAACCGGTGGTGCCGGTCTGTTGCCTGAAAGCGGCCAGTTGTTTGAAGTGGAAACGCAATGGCTCAGGGATGGCAGCGACTGGCTGCTGGAGAAGGCGGACTGGGAGGCTGCACAACTGCCCGATATACCAAGCGGTAGCGAGTAGATGACAACAACTACTGGGCAACAACTGGTCAAACAGGCCATGCAACTTCACCAGCGCGGTGAATTAAAACAAGCCAGGGCCTTGTATGCGAAGGTACTCGAACTGAACCCGGAGCATCCTGATGGCCTTCACCTTTACGGGCTGGCCAGTCATCAACTGGGTGACTATAAAACGGCGATCACCTATATCTCCCGCGCCATCGAACTGGTGCCGGATCAGCCCGTGCTGCGTAATAACCTCGGTGATGCCTTACGACAGGCCGGTGATTTTGAGGAAGCATTGATCCAGCTGAACACTGCACTGGATCTGCGTCCGGATTATGCGGGTGCACATCAGAACCTTGGCTCGGTCTATGCGGCCATGGGTGATCACGATGCTGCATTGAAGCATGCCCGTAAAGCCGTACATCTGGATCAAAATCGCGCCGAGGCCTGGTTTAACCTGGGCCTGATCCTGCTCGATCACGTTTTGCTGACGGAGTCGGCTGATGCATTTCGCAGGGCCCTGGTGTTACGCCCATTTTATCCGATGGCTGCAACCAGTTTGCTGTATGTTCTGAACCTGTTGCCGGGCGCTGATCCTAATGCGATTGAGCAGGAGACCTGCAGGATCGCGGCAACACTATTCGGATCAGTGCAGGCTGTGCCGGTAAGCTCTCAAGACAACGAAAAAATCCGCATTGGCTATGTTTCTGGTGATTTTCGCGCCCACGCTGTCAACTATTTTTTCGAACCGGTGTTGGTGTTTCACGATCAAACCCGATTTGAAATCTACTGCTATTCCGACGTTGGACACCCGGATCAAACGAGCCAGCGACTGCAACAGGCGGCATCACACTGGCGGGACATCTCCGCATGGGACGATGACAGGGTTTTTGAGAAGGTACGCTCGGACAGGATCGATATCCTGGTCGATTTGGCCGGTCATACAAAACACAACCGGCTGGGTGTGTTTGCCAGAAAGGCGGCATCGTGCCAGATCAGCTGGCTGGGTTTTCCAAATACCACGGGGCTGGACACCATGGATTATCGGATCGTGGATCAGTACACCGCTCCCGGGGGTGAAGTTACAGGGGGCAGTGAAGAACTGCTCCGCCTGCCGCAAGGGTTTGCCTGTTTCCGCCCGCCCGCGCATGCGCCGTCTGTGCAGCCTGCACCTGTGGTGAGCAACGGGTTTGTCACGCTGGGTTGTCTGCACAAGCTGGAGAAGCTGAACGAGGACGTTATTGCCTTGTGGGCGAGGATATTGAAGGAAAATCCTGACACCCGGCTAATGCTCGCCCGTGATCAGTTAGATGACTGGCAACAACGCCGGTTACACATATCATTTTTGCAGGCCGGTATCGGTGCTGACAGACTGGTAATGGTTAATTTTTCTGGTTCAAAGCAAAGTTTTTTTGACCTGTTTGCCAAAATCGACATCCTGCTCGATGTCTTTCCGTGGAGTGGACATACGCTGGCGTGCTGTGCCTTGTGGATGGGGGTGCCCGTGGTCACTCTTTATGGTGACAGGCATGCGGGGCGCATGGTTGCCAGTGTACTCAAGCTGATGGAGCTTGATGAGCTTGTCGCAGAAGACGCTGAATCTTATTGCAAGATCGTTAAAGACCTGAGTGAGGATCAGGATCGCTTAAGTCGTTACCGTGCAGGACTGAGAGACCGGTTTGAAACATCTCCTTTGCGTGATGAAAAAGGTTTCACACAGAGCCTCGAATCAGAATACCGTCGGATTCTCAATTTTTGAGAAGCACTGGGCTACAATTGCCCTATGCCCCCTGATAAGTTGCCACACAATTTCCCATCTCTTTTACAAGGTGTATTTCACCCTGCGGTAAGCAACTGGTTTGGAAATGCCTTTGCGGCACCAACGGCTGTACAGACCGCAGCATGGCCAAAAATTGCCGAGGAAGAACGGGTACTGATCGCAGCACCCACCGGCAGCGGCAAAACCCTGGCCGCTTTTTTATGTGCCATTAATGACCTGGTGTTACAAAGCCGTTGTGGCGTACTGGAGGACAAGGTCTATGTACTTTATATCTCACCCCTCAAGGCACTTTCCAACGACATAGAAAAGAACCTGCAAGCACCCCTGCAGGGCATTGCCGCCGAGTTGGCTGCCAGTGGGGAACCACCCCACAATATCCGTGCTGCGGTCAGAACCGGTGATACGCCACCGGGCGAGCGCACAAAAATGGCCAGGCGACCGCCGCATATCCTTGTCACGACGCCTGAATCGCTTTACCTGCTGCTGACATCGGCTTCCGGCAGAAACATGCTTGCGGGCGTTTCTACGCTGATCGTGGATGAGATTCATGCACTCGCGGGCAATAAGCGCGGTAGTCACCTGTCCCTGTCGATGGCGCGGCTGGATGCGCTGTGTGGATTCCCGCCTGCACGTATCGGTCTATCGGCCACACAGAAACCTATCGAGAGAATCGCGGACTATCTTTGCGGTGGCCAGGAATGCGCCATCGTCGATACCGGTCACAAACGACAGATGGATATCCGCCTGGAGCTACCGGATTCTCCATTGACACCTATTCTGGCCAACGAGGTTTGGGAAGAGCTTTATGAAC
>Ga0164315_10004740_pt1 | contig 10580 bp, 14 predicted proteins | sample GuaBasSedimGuay6_FD_113737 | JGI IMG/M metagenome (GOLD analysis project Ga0164315, IMG submission 113737) | Subseafloor sediment microbial communities from Guaymas Basin, Gulf of California, Mexico - Guay6, Core 4569-2, 0-3 cm | ecosystem: Environmental > Aquatic > Marine > Hydrothermal vents...
AGCCTTTTTCGCCGTTCTTCTCACCCCAGCTATTTTCCACTTTCCATCTATTTGGAACATCATCAATTAAATTTACACCTGTAAAAACCATTGCGTGAGTCATTAAACTTTCACTATAATCAAGTCTTCCGGCTTTATCAAGATCAAGTTTTGATTGGAGTGCGTTTTCATAATCATAGATATCATCAGACAAAATACCGTTTTCACGTTTCATCTTCTGTCCGACATCGCTGCCAAACCAGACGGGAACTCCATCTTTGAGTTGAAGCAATGCTAACTTTTTAAAAGTGTTCATATCAACATTGAGATATTTGACGTTATTTCCTCCTTCAACATTTCCCAAATATTGCACTGTGAAAGTTTTATTAAACGGTTTATCTTGGGTTGGAGCATTGATAATGCTGATATAATTTTTCAGGTTGATATCAACATATTTAGCATAGAATTCTTTTGGTGTAATATCAATATCGCGATGGAATTTTTTATCTTCATTGATATATTCAAAAGTAAATTTCTTGGGTGGAATTCCCAGAAACATTGTTAACAGGCGATAGAACTCAATGACCATCTCTTTTTTCTTATCTTTTAATTCTTCCAATGTCTTTTTATTCTGATGATCTTTACGTAATTTTGAAGCAAATTCTCTGAGTTTCAAAGTTAGAATTTGATTCATCCTGGCAGAATTGCTACTGGCAAAGGATTCCGGCATAACAGCTTTGGGAACGACACCGTATTTTTCTACAATACTGGTGAACATATCCCATTGTCCGCCATCATTCAGCGGAGCATTTAGAAGCCACATTATAATTCTGGAATCTGTTTTTTCATCTAAAGTCTCCAGAATGTTCTCCAGAAAATAATTGGCTTTCTCAATTTTATCGAAGAACATCTGGTAAGTTTGGGAAAGTTCAAAATTCTTTAGATTGAGATCTTTCATAATTTTGAATCTCATTGTGTTTAATCCAGCAAAAAGCCAGCATCTGCCGCTCTTATTTTGGGATGTGATCTTGCCGGTTTTTAATTCCAAAGAAAATGTGTGCTGCATATCTGTTTTAGATTGGTGATTTAAAGCAACTTCATCAAGTCCAACATTCAGGATGCTGTTTCTGAGAACGTTATCGCTCTTTCTTGTTATGGCTTTTTCTTCCATTTCATTGTAGGTATCATTATCTATGATCATTCTTTTGTTTAACATTTTTGGCTCCTTCAAAACTTTTTTATATTCCATTTTTTCAATTTTATTTGAAAGATTTCATTTTATCACAATATGAACATCTTTTTAAAATGCAAAATTCAGGCAAATGTTAAACCCGTTTCATAACTGAATTACATTTCGAGCAGTGAGTTTCATAGCACGGAACACCTCTTTGGTGCGATTCTTTATGCCCGCAACTTGGACAAACACAGTAACCGCCCTGTCCCATCCCGGTACCTTGATTTCGGCCACGTCCTCCGCCAAAAGAACCACTTCCCATTCCACCACCTGCTCCTCTTCCCGAACCAAATGTTTGATTCTGATCACGACCAGTCTTGCCAAATGGCTCATTATCTCCGTTAAACGAATTAGATTTTACTGAAGATTTATTATCATCTACATTAATACCATCAATTATAATTGCTTGAACAGGACATGCTGCTGCTGCATCTTCGATACAATCTGCTGTCGGATCTTTGACTATGGCATAAGAATTTTCCATTGCAAATCCCTTAGGGCATACATTTACACAAACACCACAACCGATACACTTTTTTTTATCTATTTTTACCATTTTACTACTCCTTTGGTTTTTTATAACTTTTCTCACCCGCTTTGATCTCTACTTTCAAGATATTTTCAAATGGGATCAAGGGACAGACATAGTTATTGCTGTATGCGCACCAGGGATTGGTAGCCAAATTAAAATCCAAAATCCATTTATCATCAATTTTGTCTCTCTCCTCTTCTAGGTCAATGTATCTTCCTGCACCATAGGTTTCTTTCCCGCTGGTAGCATCCTTAAAAGGAATGAAAAGACGGGTTTCAGTTTCATGAGATTTATAAGCATATAAAATATAATCCTGCTCATTTATCTTGAAAGTAAATTTTCCCCATTTCAGAAAATTTCTTAGATTCCCGCCGGTATCTTCAATTTTCAAACTTTCTTTTTGATCAAACTCTTCTAATTCCAATTCAAACCGATAATTTAAATCAGGTTCAAAGTAATTTAATTTCGTAAAATCTTTCCGTTCTTCCTGCGGAATTGGAGATTGAAGATGTTCTTTGAAGAATTCATCTTTCCCGACTCTATCACTTTTAATTTTTCTTTCATAATTTTCTGTATTCATATCTCCTCCTATAATTTTATTTTTGCATATTAAAATTAATTAGATTTTTTTGCTTTAATAACAACGAAACTACCTTTTCCATAACCACTTTGAACTTCCTGAATTTCTTTTACTTCATTTAATTTTCCAAAAACTGTTTGATATGTTGTTTCAACTTTGAATCCCGTTTTTTGTATGAGATCATATATTTCTTCAGTTTTATAAAAGATTGCATCACGGTAGAATAGACTTTCATTTTTGTGCTTTAAGTAAATTTTCCCGATAGGACTGTTTTTATCAACAAAGCCGATAATAAGATGACCATTCTTTTTGATCACTCGATTTGCTTCCTGAAATGATTTAATAATATCATCAACAAAACAAATCGTGGTAACCATCAAAGAAAAATCAAATCTTTCATCAGGATAGGGAAGATTTTCGGCAACTGCATCAAAAACTCTCAGACCTCTTATTATAGCCTTTTCTCTCATTTTTGAAGAAGGATCAATTCCTTCTTTTATGCCAAGTGGCTTTGCAAATAAACCGCTTCCAATTCCAATCTCAAAACCATTTTTATCGTTTGGAATGGCTTTTTCTATGGCTTTCAATTCAGATTGATATACAAATTTATTGGAAACAAACCAATCTTCATATTCTGGCAAATTTTTATCAAACACTTCTGATTTTGGCAAATAATCTCCTCAATTAAATTAATAGTTTCCAGTTCATTTTGTAAAATTAAGGATGCAGCCATCTTCTAAATGATCATCATGACTCAACCTTGAACAGATCTTTTCGTGATATTTAAATCCTGATAATTCGATTTCATTAATAAGTTGATTTAAGGTTATATTTCGCAGTTCCATTAATGGGAAATTCCCAATAATATGTTTTGGATGAACAGAAAGGATTGAATTATTTTTTAAAATTCTAAGTATTTCTTTAAACAAGGTTTTTCTTTGCTGTAAACTTAGATAATGAAGTACATCATACAACATTATAAAATCAAAGAAATTATCTGCAAAATCAAAACTCAAATCTCCATTTGAATTGATGGTTTTAATGTTATCAAGTTTCAATAATTCTGCTTTATCAGCTATTTTTCTAAGGGAATGCTCATTTTCATCAATGGCAAAAACAATTCCATTTTCTCCGGCTATTATTCCTGCAGGAATTGTGTAATTCCCATCATTACAGCCAAAATCGAGAATAGTATCTCCTTTTTTCATCTCTGCCTTTTTGAGGAAATCTACACCTGTTTTCCTTTCCCAATCTGATAATTTGATCATATTTCGTTTAGAATGAAAGATGTTTTCTATCTTCTCCTTTTTCCCATTCATCGTAAATCTTGCCTATATTGGAGCAAATTTTATTCACACCATCTTCAATATTATCGTCTTTCACTATAACACACACAAATTTTTTCTTGATACGTTTTATATTCGGTCCGAATACCTTTGAAACTACCACCGAAATGTCTTCATCAAGAAGTAAGTGACTGATTCCTTTCGCTTTTTTGGGATCTGCGTGAACTTCTTCCTCTTCATCAACAGTATTATTGATCCTTTTAACGAAATTAGCTTTCATCTCGCTGATTTCATAAATATCATAGAAATCGGCATCACCAAAATGACGACCCATAAAAGTCTTACCGTTATCAGTAGCAAATGCCACTTTTACCTTATCCATATTAACCTCCATAGAAAAACTTCCGAAGTTTATGAAAACTTCGGAAGTTTTAAAATTCTAGAATTATTTCAATTCTCCATTTTTATATGCATCATAAGCTTCTTTCACGGTCATTTCACCAGCACCTACAAATACTTTTGTACCTGTTTGAGTAACAACTGCTGCTGCGTTTCCACCAGGCCCGTTGCCTGTTATAAGTACATTCACGCCAAACTCTGTCATTTTTTGTGCTGTTTTGGGTCCGGCTCCATGTGCTTCATTTGCTATTGCTCGATTATCATAAGTTTCTACTTTTTCAGTTTCTTCATCATAGATAAAGAAAAACTCTGTTCTACCAAATCTTGGATCCATTTTAGAATCCCATTCTGTTCCTTTTGCTGTTAATAGTATTTTCATTTTTTACCTCTATTATTTTTCTGATTACCAAGCCCCAGCTTAGCAACCTTGATTATGCAATTTTGCTTGTGTATCCAAGCTGGGGCTTGGATACAAGGAAGTAAACATATATCCTTCGATACAATTCAGCTAAAGCAGAATCACTCAGGATGACATCTTTTTTTTGTTCGTTTAGTTTGTTGCTGAAATCTTTATTTTTTCCCAGCTATTTTTCAAAATTTCGCCAATTCCGTCAGGATCATATTCAACAATTGTTTTGCCCATGGTCATGGCTTTTGTAAAGTTTTCATCATATGGTATCTCTGCAATTAATTGAATATCTTCGGTTTCTAAGAATTTATGGATTTCCTTTACTTTATTTGGATTTATATCAGCTTTATTGATAATACAACCGGTTTTAATTCCGAATTTTTTCACAAGTTCATAAACTCTTTTCACATCATGAATTCCCGAAACAGAAGGTTCGGTGACCAGCACAACCAAATTTGCCCCGGAAAGAGATGAAACTACCGGACATCCAATTCCAGGAGAACCATCTACAACTACAAAATCCTTCTCCAATTTCTCTGCTAAAGCTTTTGCTTCGTTTTTCACTTTGGCTACTAATTTGCCGGAATTTTCTGCACCGATCCCTAAACGGGCATGTACCATTTGAGTATTGGTTTTCACATCCGATACTATCCAATCACCAACATTTTGCTCATTCATACTAATTGCATCGGTTGGGCAGACAAGTGAACAATATCCGCATCCTTCACAATCGAGTGGCTGAACAACGTATTTATTGTCTACTATGGGAATTGCATTCCAGCGGCAAACGTTAGAACACTTTCCACATTTAATACATTTGTCCTGGTCTATTTCGGCTAAAACTCCGCTGAAAAAATCTTCTTTTCTGTCATTCTCCGGTTTCATCAAAAGATGCATATCGGCTGCATCTACATCGCAATCTGCTACCATTATACTTTTATCAGCCAAATATGCCAAAGAAGCTGTTATGGAAGTTTTGCCGGTTCCACCTTTGCCGGAAATTATTACAATTTCTTTCATAGATTCTCCCTGTGGCTTTGAATAAATCCAATAACTTTTTCCAGTTCTATTTTTACTTCCGGTAATTCTTTATATAGTAATTTTCCAGATGAATACAATTCGGCAATTTTTCTACTATTGGGGATTTTAGCAACAATCGGAATGTCATTTTCTGCGCAATACTTTTCTACTTTTGCATCACCGATCCCAAAACGATTGATGACTACACCATGTGGCTTTTTAAGTTCATTCATGGTCTCCACAGCGAGTTTCAAATCATGTAATCCAAAAGGTGTGGGTTCTGTTACCAGAAGTATCAGATCAGCATCTTTGGTTGCTTCGATCACTGGGCAGGAAGTTCCAGGAGGAGCATCAAAAAGTTTAAGAACTGATTCTCCAAAATTCTCATCCACATATTGAATTGTTTGTCCGATTAAAGGTACAGCTTGTTCTTCACCAATAATTAATCTACTCTCTATAAATTCCAAGTTTCCCAATTTAAAATGTTTCAGTTTCCCCATTTTTTTAGGTTTCATGGGAAGAGATTTTGTGGGGCATAATTCACTACAGGCATAACATCCATGACACAATTCAGGAAAGACCATTATCATTTCACCGAGTTTCATTACAGCATTGAAATTACACACTTTCTGACAGTTTCCGCATAAAATACATTCATCCTTTTCCCATTCCGGAATCATTTTATGTTTATCTTCCTGATGAAATAAATCCCCGGAAATGAATAAACCTGAATTTGGTTCTTCTACATCTAGATCGCAAAGAACTACATTATCTTTCTCTGCAAATAATGAAGCCAGATTTGTGGAAAGTGTGGTTTTACCTGTTCCGCCTTTTCCGCTGGCAACAGCTATCTTCATTTGTTTATGTCTCCTTCTGAGTGAGCAATCTTTATTGGTGATTATCTCTATATAGGTAGGCTATTTTCAAATTGATTGCTCCTTTTTTTTTATTCTTAATTATTGATATGGGGTGGGATAATGAGAATAGGAATCGAAGATTTTTTGATTAGTAAATTGTGTGTACTGCCAAATATGAGATGATAAAACTTGCCATGTTCATGTGAGCCTATTATAATCATTTCAGCTTCAACTTCTTTGGCAATTTTTAGAATACCATTAACGGAGGGACCCTCAATCAATATGCATTCAGCTTCAATTTTATCTGCCGACAATTCATCTTGAAGATCCTTCAGTTGCTTTTTGAAATCTTCTTTGTATTGTTGCATAATTTCGTCAGTAAGCTGCAAATTGTCTTCTACAACGATATGCTGAATGTAAGAATCTACTGATTCAGAATGCACAATATGCAGTTTAGCCTTGAATTCAACAGCCATTTTCTTGGCTATATCAACCAATTCTCGTCTTTTAATCGGGAATTCAATAGCAACAACAAGTGATTTCATTGAAACCTCCTTTTCATGATAATTCTGATTCCTTTGAATGCTTAAACAATATTAAATACAGACTTCCTGGGACTTTCAAAACCTGAATAGAGTATTTAAATCTTATTTTTAATGATCGCAAAGATTATCACCGGCTGTTAATCCTTCTGAAATATATGTTTCCACAAGTCCTTTAAGATTGTCAGATCGTAATCCGATAATTACTTCGATATTGTTCTGGGTAAAAAGCTGTTGTGCCCTACTTCCCATTCCGCCGGCTATAATGGCTGTACATCCGTATTTACGCAGAAAAGCAGGATGAGATCCCGGCTCGTGTGGGGGTGGTGAAACAAATTCTTCATTGATAATTTTGTCATTTTCTACTTCATAAATCGCAAATTTTTCACAATGCCCAAAATGTGCACTTAGTATTCCGCCTGTTGTTGGTATAGCGATTTTTTTGTTCATTTTTCCTCTCCATTTTTCAGCAACAAACAATTCTTATTGTTCGTTCGTATTGCTAGTTGTTGTTATTTTTTTATTATCTTCCACCGAATATTCAGCCTCGATGATATTCTTCTTATTATTTATATCTTCAATCTGTTTGGGACGAATTACTTTGCTGAAAAGTTTTTTGATCTTACTGTTTTCATTTGTCAGATCTTTTATCACAATTCCGGCTATACCGGTGATTATTGTTCCCAGGAGAGATTTTTTTCCCAACGGATTTACATTTCTTCGGTTTCGATATTTGAAACCACCAAGATGTTTTTCAGATCTCATTTTCTTATTCCTTTAATAATACTACCTCGTAAAAATAAAATGGCAGAGGAGGAGAGATAGCAACCCCTGCCATATTCACATTACTCGTCCTTTTTCAATTCGGAGAGTCGTGCTTCAATTGTTTTAAGTTCATTCTTCAATGTATCCATCTCAGTTTCAAGATATTTCTCTTCATCTTTTGCTGAATATTGAGGAACTGGATAATTTGGATAATTCGGAGAATAGGAAAATCCTTGATTTCTAAACCCTCGTCCGAAACCTCCTCCATATCCACGACCGAAACCTCTTCCGAAACCTGCGCCACCGCGTGGAGTACCTTTGGTAAATCCGGGACTGTCGTAACCGTTACAATATCCCAAACCTCTACCTGTCATTGGTCCCATTCCATCCGGACCTCTTCTGTCACCTCTTGGCATAATAACCTCCTTATTAATTTTGTAATACTAATTATCTATTTTTTCCTTGACCTTGGCCTCGTCCCTGTCCTTGACCTTGTCCTTTGCCACGACCCATATTGTTTCCAACAGATTTTCCTAATCCGCGTCCTGTTCTAGGCCCTTTTCCATCAGGTCCCGTTTTATCTCCACCTGGCATTGTTACCTCCTTGGATTTTGATTATGCCCACGACAACATTTGCCATGACCAAAACCACCGGCCAAATCCATTAAATCACCAGCACCACAAGCTGGGCAGATTTTAATGATTTCATCAAATCCAGTTTTGATCATATGCCCACAATGCTGACAACGCAAAATATTGCCACGAAAATGCACATTTCCACCTTCAATATTTAAGTGCTTCCCTTCAATTAAAAAACTAGCAACTTTAGCTCGGGATTTTTCAATTAAACGAGTGAAAGTAGAGCGCGATATCTCCATTTCATCAGCAGCTTCAGAATGCTCCTTTCCCAGATAATCAGTAAGTCTGATAGCTTCAAGCTCATCCAGATTCAGAGCAATTCGTTCCAAAGCATTTACTCGAACTCCAACTGGTTTAAAAGAAGTATGAAGTGGTGGTTGATAAATCATTCGCTTCTTTTTCGGTCGTGACATATTCAATCCTTTTTATTTATAATCTGAAGACAATATAATGCACATAAGTGCAAAAGTCAATAAAAAATTGTTTCTTTCTATTAATCATAATAATTTAATTGAGATATGCGTTACATAAAAGGTGTTCAATCCATGTTCGAGATTATTGAAGAGATCTAGAAATCTGAATATTGATAATTACATAAGTATCATTTTAAGATAAGAATATTTATAGCTTTACAACATTATTCGAAATATTTCTTTTTGTAATCGGAAGTGAGAGGGTTGATCAATTTGTTTATTTGGAGCTAAAATGAAACAAAAAATCAATCGAATAAAGAATCATCTTCATTCCAGAAAGTTAAAATATTATAGTAACAAGTCGTCTATGTTACGGTTCACAAAATATTGCAGAGTTTTTCTACATGTCAGTTAATTTTATTTCTAAATTAAAATCGGAATTATAGATTCCAGGAGTATCCGATTAAAAAAGTAATTTTATTTTCACTTATATTCTTCTGTTATTTTCTATCTTTATCGGCTCAAGAAATTGTTCGTATAGGAACATATGAAAATGCTCCAAAAATTTTTACTGATAAAAGTGGTGAGATCAGTGGATTCTGGGCAGACATAACAGAGCACATAGCAAAACAGGAAAATTGGGAAATTGATTGGATTCATGGAAACTGGGATGAGTGTTTAAAAAGATTGGAAAAGAATGAAATTGATATAATGGTTGATGTCGGTTTTACACCAGAAAGAGAAAAGAAATTTGCATTTTCAAAAGAAACAGTGCTTCTAAGTTGGACGAGATTATATACGATAAAAGATTCTAACATAAAATCTATCCTCGACCTGAGAGGAAAGAAGATAGCAGGATTGCAGGGAAGCGTCAATTTGAATGGCCCAGAAGGCTTGAAAGATATTATTCAACGATTTGAAATAGATTGTACAATAATTGAAATGGATAGCTATTTAGATATTTTTGAAGCTTTAGATAAAAACGAAATTGATGCAGGAATAACCAACAAGGATTTTGGACATCTTCATGAAAACGACTACAATATCGAAAGAACTCCCATAATATTTCAACCTGCAAAAATGTTTTTTGCTTTTCCCAAAACTTCTGAATTAACTCCTCTGCTGATCGATAGAATTGATCAAAACTTGATAAAGCTTAAAAATGATAAAAAATCTATTTATTATAAATCATTAGAGGCGCATCTGGGAGGTTTAGAGAAAATAGTAATATTTCCATTATTTCTAAAGATCATATTAATAATTCTATTGTTCCTAGTTTTACTTTTCATTGTAATTAGTAAATTAATGAAAAAGCAGATAGAAATAAAAACCAGAGAACTCCAGGATGATATTGCCTATAGGAAAGCAGCGGAAGAAGAATTAAAGATCAGCAGAGAGCGGTTTAAAATTCTGAATAAAATTATCCGGCATGATCTTTCCAATGATTTTACAGTTATCAAAAGTGCGATTAATATCTTTAAGAGAAATTCCAATGCAGATATGCTGAACGAGATAGAAAAAAGAATTACAAAAAGCTTAAAAGCAATTGAAAATTATAAAAAATATGAAGCCTTTATCGATTCCAATACCGATCTGCAGGAAATTGAAATCAGGGAATCATTAAATGATCTCATCACCGGATTTCCATATATCAAATTCCATCTGGCAGGAGAAAGCCGAGTTTATGCCGATAATGCTCTAAATTCCGTATTCTCTAATCTTATTTCTAATTCCGTGAAACATGGTAAATGTACCAGAATTGACATTAGCATTTCAACAGAAGACGATATATGCAAAATAAAGTTCATGGATAATGGTACCGGAATTTCTGATAAGATCAAAGGTAAAATTTTTGATGAGGGATTCTTCTTTGGTAAAACCGGTAATACAGGAATTGGATTACATCTTGTAAGAAAAACCGTCGA
>Ga0164315_10004741_pt1 | contig 10580 bp, 4 predicted proteins | sample GuaBasSedimGuay6_FD_113737 | JGI IMG/M metagenome (GOLD analysis project Ga0164315, IMG submission 113737) | Subseafloor sediment microbial communities from Guaymas Basin, Gulf of California, Mexico - Guay6, Core 4569-2, 0-3 cm | ecosystem: Environmental > Aquatic > Marine > Hydrothermal vents >...
CAATACCATTCACATGATTACGACCAAAGAAGTTTATGAACCTATTCTTACCATAAAAGCTTACCTCAAACACAATTCAAGGGATAAAGTAAAAATAGTTGCTGGTGTTTCCAATGATTTAGACAGTGATCAACCCGAAAATCTCTTGCCATTCCCATTATTCAATTACCAGGGTGGGGGACAATACATGCAGGGGGGTTACAGTGCTTCTGATAAATTTATTGAAATTGGACTGGATATAACCCCTTTGCTCAGTTATGTAAATCCTGGTGAAGATGCCAAATTTTTCCTGGGTGTAATTGAAAAGGATTTGTATAATCAGGGAGAAGGAGAAATTGTAAACTGGTCAATAATGGATTATTCAAATGGCGGAGAAGAAGTAAGTTGTGAGCAGGAAAATATTCCGCTGACAAATAACGATTCTACTTTTCTTTCAATTACAAAATCAGTAGTATTTGATAAGGTTGAGATTACATCAGATGAACTGCCGGTTGCAATTATTAATGAACCATACTCCAAATTTTTGGATGCAACTGGAGGCACAACACCTTACGCCTGGAGTATTAAAATTAATTATACAGAAGAGGACTTATCAACAACGCTTCCAAATGTATCAGAAGAACAACTTTTTCCATCAAATGACGATGATGGATTTGTCAGCCAGGGATTAGACTTTTCATTTCCATTTTACGGGCAGGAATATGATCAAATCACCATATTAACTGATGGTGCCATTGTATTTGAGGAGGATTTTAAATATATCAGGACAGAAGAATCTATTATTGGGAATAGATGTATCACTGCTTATTGTGCCGACCTTCAAATTTATCCTGCATTAAATGATGGCATTTGGTATGAAGGTGATGAAGATGCAGCAATTATAAAATGGCAAACCAGTAAATTTGATGAACCCTCTGTTTTTATTGAAATGGCAATTAAACTTTATGCTTCAGGACAAATTGAATTTTACTATGGAAGCGATATAACTGAAGGATTAAACTGGGCTTCCGGTATATCAAATGGTGATGGCGGTAGTTATACCATTGCCCAATTATCCAATGCTTTTTCAATACCAAATAATTATTCAACCAAATTTACTGCTACTGATTTCCCTCAAGGGATGTCTATTACCAGTGATGGCAATTTTAACGGCATACCACAGGAAAGTGATCAAATATGGGACATTACTTTTATCGTAACTGATTATGATAAAATTTTTGCATCCAAAACAATTCAGTTTTTTACCCTGACCACAAGTATTGATCATCATTTAACCAATGATGTTTTTGACCTGCTTGGATATCCGAACCCGGTAAAAGATAATGTCACAATTTCATTTGGATTAGAATCAGATGATTTGGTTTCATTCACTATTTACAACCTGAAAGGTCAAAAAGTGAACTCAATGATCGCAGAAAAAAAATTAATAAAAGGAGAACATTCATTCAGCTGGAATTGCAAAGATGATAATGAAAACAGTTTACCCCGTGGAATATATTATGGGGTATTATCATCAACTGGTTTTACTAAATCGATAAAGTTAGTTTTGGTTAAATAAATCCCGTTTCGGGTTTACCTTTAACTTAATTCATTCTACCATTAACTTATTTCTGCTTGATTATCAGCAAACAATTTATTATTTTGCATGCCGTTAAATTAATTGAAAATGAAGAAATTAATATACCTTTCTATATTTGTCTACTTATTTACATTCAGCATATTTGGACAACAAGTTTACAATTCATCATACCAAATCAATCAAACCGATTCAATCGTATTAAGCCAGGTACCTGAGCTAAAGGTTCCTGAACTGTATAAAGGTAAAAATCCACCTACACTACCTGATATACACGATAACAGTATCTGGCCTTTTTTACCACCATCGTTTTCTCAAAATGGATATTCATGCGGCCAGGCAAGTACTGTAGGATATACTTTTACATACGAAATAAACCGCGCCCGGAATATACCTGGTGACCAACCAGAAAACCAATATCCTCCGGATTACACCTGGAATTTTTTCAATAAAGGACAAAGTAATCAGGGAGTTTGTTTCTATTACTCTTATGAAGCCATTAAATCAAACGGACAACCTAACGTAACAGATTTTGGAGCAATGTCTGGCAGCTATTTAACCTGGATGTCGGGCTATGAAAAGTATCACAACGCAATGTTCAACCGTTTGTCAGAGATAAATTCAATTTATGTTGGTGATCCGGATGGAATTACCGTATTAAAAAACTGGCTCTACGACCATATGGAGGGTTCACAATATGGTGGGCTTGCTAATTTCTATACCGATTACTACTTTTTTGATCATTTGCCTGAGAATACACCCGAAGGTGGGAAATGCGTAGTTTCTGAATGGGGACCGGGAACAGGCCACTCAATGACAATTGTGGGCTGGAACGACTCTATCAGGTTCGATTACAATAATGATGGCTTGTACACCAATGATATGGATATCAATGATGACAATATCGTTGACATGAAAGATTGGGAAATAGGTGGATTTAAATTTGTCAATAGCTTTGGACCACTTTGGGCGGATAGTAGTTTTTGTTATATGATGTATAAAACTGTGGCAGAGGAAAAACAGGATGGTGGCATTTGGAACAAGTCAACATATATTATTGATGTTAAAGAAGATTACGAACCCCAATTGACTTTTAGGGTTGCATTGAAACACATTGCCAGGAACAAGTTAAAAGTGAGAAGTGGGATATCCACAGACACTACAGATTTATGGCCTGAGCACATTCATGAATTTGATATTTTCAATTACCAGGGTGGCGAAAATTATATGCAGGGGAACAATACTTATGAAGAGCAAAAAACCATTGAATTTGGATTGGATGTTACACCACTGTTAAGTCATGTAATACCTGGTCAGCCTGCCAAATTTTTTCTGCAAATTCATGAATTTGATCCTGACGGAAGTGCAGCGGGAAAAATTCTCAACTTTTCACTCGTCGATTATGCAAATGGTGTAGTTGAAATTAGCTGCCCTGATAATAATGTTGGAATCATTAGCAATGGTTTCACAAATTTGGCTGTCATCCATACATTAAATCCTGATTATGTTTCCATTGAAACAGATGAGCTTCCGGCATTCACACCCGATCAAACCTTTAATTTTCAAATGCAGGCAACAGGAGGCAGTCCTCCCTACGACTGGAATATTCTTACCTTATACAATGAAAGCCAGTTTAATGGGGAGTTCCCGTCAGTTGAGGATGAATTATTAAACCAGCAATCTTTAGTTTCTTCTGGAAGGGTAGTTCAAGAAATAGAATTTGATTTTCCATTTTATGGTGAAAGTTATAGTGAACTAACAATCCATGCACAAGGTATTATTGGGTTTCGGGATGAAAAACTACCCATACCATACCAGGTTGACCCTCAATACTTATTCCGGTATGCTCCTTATATTTCACCATTTTATAACAGAAACCTTGCGTTTAAACCATCTCAAAACAGTGATAATATCTGGTATTCCGGCAACCAAAATTTTGCTGCTTTTCGCTGGGATGTTACCCTTGAAACTGAGGATTCAGAATTTGATGTAGAATTTTGTACAGTCCTTTATCCTAACGGAAATATTGAATACTATTACAAAGATTTTGAAGACATAACAGAATCAGAATGGCTAACAGGGATTTCGGAAGGAGACGGAACAAATTATCAGATATCTGAATATTCTCAAACACTTGCAAAAGGGATTGATATTATTAAGTACATGCCGCAAAATTCGCTTTCATCCTACCAAATGACTTCTGAAGGATTGTTAACTGCGGAACCAACTGATGATGAAACAATTTATAACCTGTCGGTAAAAGTCTCAGATGATAATTGGATATCTTCAACCAGGCATTATCAATTATCAAGCGGGTTAATTTATAACTATACCATTAACTCAGGTGGTGATAACCAGGTGGATTATGGTGAGACAGCCACCCTGGACTTATCTGTTAAAAATATCAGCTCAAGCACTATCAATAGTACAGTATTTACCACCTCATCGGATGATCCGTATGTAACTTTTAATGATTATGCAGAAAATATTGGAGCTATTGGTCCGGGAGAAACACTTTTTTTCCCCGATGCAATATCATTTACCGTTAGCTCGCTTGTACCAGATAATTACTATTTACCTTTTGATGTATTGATAACTTCTGCAATAAAATCATGGACAGGTCAATTTTCGGTCAAGGCCAATGCACCAAATATTCGAATGGGAACACCTTATGTGATAAACACAGAACAAGGCTGGCTGAATCCGGGAGAAACAGGAAATATCGTCATCCCGGTTATGAATATTGGAAATGCTTTAGTATCGGATGTGTCGGGTACAATTCTAACGGACAGCCCATACATCACATTGAATAGTGCCCCAACCACTTACATTGGAGATCTTGCAACAGGGACAACTTTTCATGATACGATAAATATCACTATCCATGAAAATTGTCCCCAGGGAATAGAGGTTGATTTTAATTATAAAATTGAAGCATCCCCAAATATAATAAATGTTGAAGCGTTTGATTTGGTTATTGGCAGATACCCGGTATTATTAATTGATATGGACCCTGAACTGTTTTCAGGACCAATTATTAGAAACACCTTAGATGAATTGGATGTAATTTACAGATATGAGAATTATATTCCGGATGATTTTGCTCAATACCAAAACCTGATTGTTGTTTTAGGTAGAAAATACAATAATTATGTTTTAACAGATGCTGATGGACAACAATTGACAAACTTCCTCCTTACATATGGAAATATTTACATGGAAGGAGGAGAAACATGGTCAGAAGATCCGGCAACGCCTGTTCATGCTATGTTTAATATCGACGTTGAAACCAATACCTGGACTGCAATCAACCCTATACAAGGTGTAAACGGTACTTTTACAGAAGATATGGAATTTGATTTTGCTGGAGCAATACAGGTTTACAACAATCATTTAATACCTATTGAACCTGCTTATAGTATTTTGAAAAAAGTTGAAAATGATGATATTTTAGCAGTTGCTTATGATGAAGGAACCTATAAAACAGTTGGGTCGAATATTGATTTTGGAGGATTAGTAGATGAAGAACACCCCTCAACCAAAAGAAATTTATTGGCTAAAATCCTGATTTTCTTTGACCAGGATATTGTCATTACCGACATGGTAGATGCAACTATCTATAATGAACATAAGCTTAACTGTTACCCAAATCCATTTACAGGTTATTCAAACATAAGTTTTCATTTACAAAAGAATGATAATGTTGATCTTTCAATTTATAACATAAATGGACAAAAAGTCGCAAATGTCATTTCTCAAGATAATTTACCAGCCGGAACTCATAATTACAAATTAGATGGAATTACACTTCCTAGTGGTGTTTATCACATTATTCTTACAACCAAAGCAACTAAAAGCAATATAAAACTTGTCATAATAAATTAAAAAAGAAAGTATAAATTTGTTGTTTACTTTTTGTAAAAATTAAACCATTCTATACCTTTGAAGTCTATACTTAAGTAATTTTATGAAATAGTCATAAATGATAATTTTCTGATTAACGATATTTATTATTTCATAGAATATTCTACCGGATCCAGAATGCATTCAGGATTGGGAGTCGATTTAAAAAAATCAAAAAAACAAACACGTGAAAATTAAAAAAAACGTTGCTATTAGTGAATCCGGTTATGTCTTTAATCCATCAACAGGAGATTCATTTACAGTAAATTCCATTGGCATTGAAATATTCAACCTGATTAAAGCTGAAAAAACTTACGAGGAAATTAGTAAAACCATTCTTGCAAAGTACAATACCGATGAAGCTACTTTCGAAAAAGATTACAACGACTTTATCGGTTTAATGAATCTTCACTTGCTAATTGACAATGGAAATGAAAAATAAAATCACCATTGCAGTTACAGGGTTGAATGCCATTGACAGTCCCGGACCTGGAATTGCCGTTATACGGGGATTAAAAGAATCAAGCTCCTTTGATGCCAGGATTATTGGTCTGGCATATGAATCGTTAGAGCCTGGAATTTATATGCATGACCTAGTAGATAAAACCTATCAAATTCCTTACCCTTCTGCTGGTACAGAGAGCTTATTGGCCCGAATGGAATACATTCATCAAAAGGAAAAACTGGATGCTATCATTCCTAATTTTGATGCTGAATTGGTCCCGTTTATCAAGATTGAAAAGATCTTAAAAAAAATGGGCATCAATACATTTTTACCAACGGCAGAGCAATTTGAGGAACGACAAAAAATTAACCTGCCTGATTTTGGTAAAAAGTACAACATAAAAGTACCACACAGCAAAGCCATTTATTCAAGCAATGAAATACATGGTCTGGTAAATGAATTTACATACCCAATTGTAGTAAAAGGCAAATACTACGATGCCAGTATTGCATATTCGCCTGAACAGGTACAAGCCTACTTCAACAAACTTAGTTCAAAATGGGGTTTACCGATTATCGTACAACAATTCATAAAAGGGGAAGAATATAATGCCACTGGATTGGGTGATGGAGAAGGAAATACCATTTCTGTGGTACCCATGCGCAAACAATATATTACAGATAAAGGAAAAGCCTGGGGAGGAATCTCCATTGCTGAAGATGAAATCATTGAATTGACCCGGAAATTTATCAAAGCAACTAAATGGCGAGGTGGATTTGAACTGGAACTTATCAAAGATATCAGTAATGAGTTTTACTTGCTGGAAATCAACCCAAGAATGCCCGCATGGATTTACCTTTCGGTAGGTGTTGGACAAAATATACCAGAAGCATTGATAAACTTGGCATTGGGTAAAAAAGTAGAACCTTACAAGGATTTTAAGGTGGGGAAAATGTTTGTCAGATATGCCTATGATATGATTGTAGATGTTGAAGAATTTCATACTATTTCTACAATTGGAGAACTTTAATAAGGATTATTGAAAAATAAAAAAATGGAAAAACAACGATACGAAAGACCAGCAATAAAAAAAATGGACACCAATATGCCTAATAAGTTTGGATTGAGAACAGAATATAATCCAATTACCCATATTGATGGCGTTGCAGTAAAAGACCTGATAAAAGAATATAGTTCTCCCCTGTTTGTGATTTCTGAGCAAACCATTCGAAAAACATACCGGGAAGCAAAAAAAGCATTTACCACTCGATATCCTAAAGTTCAATTTGCCTGGTCGTACAAAACCAATTACCTGAATGCAGTTTGTAATGTTTTTCACCAGGAAGGTTCATGGGCTGAAGTAGTTTCAGGATTTGAATATGACAAAGCTTTAGGAAATGGAGTTGATGGAAGTAAAATAATTTTTAATGGTCCTGATAAAACAGATGACGACCTAAAAAAAGCCATTACCAATGATTCTCTCATTCATATCGATCATCTGGATGAATTATATTCTATAACTGAACTTGCCGGCAAACTAAAGAAAAAACCCAAAGTTGCCATTCGTGTCAATATGGATACCGGGATTTACCCCATGTGGGACCGCTTTGGATTTAACTATGAAAACGGACAGGCCTGGGATGCTCTGAATAAAATCATGCGATCCGAAAAATTGGAATTGATTGGATTGCATTGCCACATTGGTACTTTTATGTTATCACCTGAGGCATATGCTGCTGCTGCTTATAAGCTTGCCGATCTGGCTCTGGGTATCAAGAAAAAATACAAGCATGATGTAAAATACATTGACATGGGTGGGGGCTTTGCTTCTAAAAACACTTTGAAAGGTTCTTACTTACCGGGTTCTGATACCAATCCTACTTTTGATGATTTCGCTGAAGCCATTACCAGTACTTTGATCAACGCAAACTTTGAACCGGATAACATGCCTCTATTGATTTTAGAAACCGGTCGTGCACTCATTGATGAAGCAGGATATTTACTGGGGACTGTCATTTCCAATAAACGATCATCTACTGGTCAACGAACAACCATTATTGACATTGGTGTCAATATTCTTTTTACCTCATTTTGGTATAATCACAAAATTACCCCGGCACAACCCTTTACACATTACGCTGAAGATACCACATTGTACGGTCCGCTTTGTATGAATATTGATGTAATTCGTGATAGCGTAAGTTTGCCATTGATGAACAAAGGCGACAATTTCGTAATTCACCATGTAGGAGCATACAATATGACACAATGGATGCAATTTATTACATTGCGGCCTAATGTTGTTATGATTGATGATCATGGAAATACACATAAGATCAGGGAAAGTGAAACCCTTGAAAGGATCACCCAATTGGAAAAAGTACCTGATCATTTAAAAGAATTTGAATTGTAAAGATTGCCGGAAATTGAGATTGGCATTAGGGTCAGGATTTATAATGAAACTTAACCCAATAAAGTAGTAAATTCGTCTGTTAAATCAATGGTGGAAAAATTAAAAAACATATTTCCTCAATTTCTTGAAAGCACATTAAACAGCTATAGCCAGGTCTTTTTTTCAAACAACCGATTTTTTGCCATTTTATTAATTGTAGTCAGTTTTTTTGATTTAAATGCTGGTATCAGCGGTTTAATTGCCGTTTTAACAAGTAACATTACAGCTTACCTTATTGGGTTTAACAGGTTTAACATAAAATCGGGTTATTACGGATTTAATGCTTTACTGGTTGGGCTTGGTCTGGGCATCTACTACCAGATGCATATTGAATTTGTATTGATCCTCTTATTTGCTTCCCTTTTTACTTTGTTTATTACTGTAATGCTCGAAGGGATAATTGGCAAGTATGGATTGCCCTATTTGAGTATCTCTTTTTTGTTTGGTATCTGGATCGTAACCCTGGCTTCCCGTGAATACACATCTCTCAGTATCAGTGAAAGGGGAATATATGTTTCCAATGAATTGTTTACATTAGGAGGGGCATTTATAGTTGGCATTTACAACTGGTTTGTTAACCTGAACCTCCACGAATCTATTGTAATCTATTTTCGATCGCTGGGAGCTATCTTTTTTCAATACCATTTGTTTGCAGGGATCATTATTGCAATCGGTTTACTGATCTACTCACGAATTGCTTTCTTGTTGTCGCTGGTTGGTTTCTTTTCGGCATATTTATTTTACCAGTTTGTTGGTGGAAACATTTATGAACTGAGCTATAGTTACATAGGCTTCAATTTTATTCTGACAGCCATTGCCATTGGCGGATTTTTTATCATCCCTTCAAAATATTCATTTCTATGGGTATTTTTACTAACACCTTTGATATCGCTTACCATAACTAGCACAATGGTAGTTTTGAACCTGTTTCAGCTTTCAATTTATTCACTGCCATTTAATATTATTGTTATCATGTTTCTTTATATCCTGAAGTTTCGTGAACGATCAATCAATAAACCAGAAATTGTTGTACACCAGCAGTTTTCACCAGAAAAAAACCTCTACTCCCAACTGAATATCAAAGAACGATTCAACGATTTTAAATACATCTCCATTAATTTACCCTTTTGGGGAGAATGGACCATTACACAGGCACATCATGGAAAATATACCCATAAAGAAGGTTGGGCTTTTGCCTGGGATTTTGAAATTAAGGATGATGATGATTCAGCTTTTAAAAATGGTGGAAAAATCCGTGAAGATTATTACGCTTTTGACAAACCCATTATTTGTCCGGCCGATGGTTGGGTAGAAGAAATTTTAGATGGGGTTGAGGACAATGATATTGGCGACAGCAACCTGGAACAAAACTGGGGCAATACAATTGTTATAAAACATACCGAAGCACTGTTTTCGCAAATTAGTCACATTAAAAAAGATTCATTCAAAGTAAAAAAAGGTGACTTTATTAAAAAAGGTGACATTCTTGCACACTGTGGAAATTCAGGCCGGTCGCCCGAACCACATATCCATTTTCAAATTCAGGAAACTCCTTTTATTGGATCAAAAACGTTGGATTATCCCATTGGACATTATATACTTCATAAAAATAACAGCTACATCTTAAAGTCATATGACCGGCCTGCCAAAGATGAAATTATTTCTAACATTACCAAAAACAATACATTATACAATGCTTTTCATTTTATACCTGGGCAACAACTTAAATTTGAAGTTGGCAGTGGTTCTCAAAAAAAGAGAACAGTAATTTGGGAAGTACAAACAGATGTTTATAACAATACTTTTTTGTTCTGTATAAAAACCAAATCAAAAGCCTGGTTTAAGAATGATGGGAGCATTCACTATTTCACTCATTTTGATGGCAATAAAAACTCACTCCTGTTTTATTTCTATTTAGGTGCCTATAAAGTTATCAGTGGATTTTACAAAGGGATCAAAATCTCAGACAGCTACCCCATTCATATGCTAAACAATAAAGGACTTATTTTTATCCAGGATTTTGTCGCCCCATTTTATCTTTTTGTAGAATCGCGCTATCAACTTGAATATATAAAAATGAAAGATCAATTGACAGATAGTCATATACTTTTGCAGGCAACTTCTACCGTTATACATGCAAACAAAAAAAAACAGGAAATTAATTTTCAATTTGAAGTAGAATCAAATAGAATAAAAAAATTAAC
>Ga0164315_10004742_pt1 | contig 10579 bp, 9 predicted proteins | sample GuaBasSedimGuay6_FD_113737 | JGI IMG/M metagenome (GOLD analysis project Ga0164315, IMG submission 113737) | Subseafloor sediment microbial communities from Guaymas Basin, Gulf of California, Mexico - Guay6, Core 4569-2, 0-3 cm | ecosystem: Environmental > Aquatic > Marine > Hydrothermal vents >...
AGCCCAAATCATCGAGCGTTTTAGCCATATCAGTGGCATCATTGACGGGATTATTGAGCGATTCAAGAGGATATTTGCCAATAAAGGCGTTTTGATAGTTGCCCATGCCCATCACTAAGGCGAGACGTGATGCGTCATTGGAGGAAGTCGGTGGCGTTGAGAAGAGGGCACCTTTTCGGGGCAAGGTTGGTGTATCAGGGTTGAGGTAGTCGTAATAAGTGAGAAATCCGGCGGTAATGAGGAAGGTTATCAAAATCGTTGTTAAAAAACGTAACATGATTGCTTTCTCCTATTGTTGTCTCGATATCATTAAAAAGCGAAATGTGTTTAATAAGTACTGAACCATAAATTTTGAGGTATTTTAATTAAAAGAAACAACCAAGAAGAGGGGCATGAGCAAGAGGGGCAACCACAAGGGATTGCCCCTACGAACCGCCCGTAGGGGCAATCCCTTGTGGTTGCCCCTTGCGGTAAAATACCTGTTTATTTGTGCTTCAGTACTTATTAATGATAGCACACTATTTTTAATCTCACGCTTTTCGTAGCGACGCTAAGTTGTCAAGATTCGATTTAAACGCGCTTTGACGCTAAAGATGTTTTTTCGACTTTTTGCGCCTCTTGCGCCTTTTGCGTTATAAAAAAGAATAAATGGCTCAAAACTCAGCATCATTGTTTACACACTCACATCCAATTCTTCTCTGTTCTCAATACTAGAGTTCGTTACATCAAATAACCCGTTCAATATATCAAATACCTTTTGTAAGTCGTCTGTCGCTGAGACTGATGCCGGATCTTTTGTATACACATTATCTTTTAATTCAGCAAATTCCCAAGTTTTTCCGGTGGTGACAACGCCATAAGCTATTTTGGCACCTTGAAAAGAGGCCGCTACCATTTCAGCTAAAGCTTGCGCCCATCCCTCTTCAAATTTTTCTTGTTTGGCTTCTATAATACAAAGAGGGGGTATAGACATATCACCATATTGCGTTCTAGGTGCAATTAAATAATCCGGTTCACCTACTAAACCTTTTACTGTATCTACATTGTAAGAGACATGCGACCATATACGAAGCAACTCATATTTTACCTCTACTAAGTCTAATATCGGCCTAATAATTCTTTCACATATAGTCGCTTCATTAATGAAATTCATGCTATCACTTAATCGTGCCTTCATGTCAGAGAAGTAGAGTTCTGATATTTCAATGTTTAGGCGGTTTATGAAGGGTTTTTCCTTTACTTTGATCTTAAATTTTCTGGCGACTTCTGAAACTGATTTAAACGATCCGTATGACATGACTATTTTATTTTTAATTTCACGCTTCTCGCAAAGACGCTAAGGAACCGTAAGAGGGGCAACCACAAGGGATTGCCCCTACGGGCGCGGTTGTAGGGGCAATCCCTTGTGGTTGCCCTTTGCTACGGGCGCGGTTGTAGGGGCAATCCCTTGTGGTTGCCCTTTGCTACGGGCGCGGTTGTAGGGGCAATCCCTTGTGGTTGCCCTTTGCGATATTTAAACGCGCTTTGACGCTAAAGACGCTAAAGACGCTAAAGACGCTTTCACGCGAAAGTTTCGCACCGCGAAACTACGCTAAGAAAAAGATGTTTTTTCGACTTTTTGCGCCTCTTGCGTTATAAAAAAAGAATACGCCCGAAATTCACTCTATCGTTTTTGAGATTTAACCCAATCGAAAAATGCTATAGACTGATTCATTTATCATTCAGGTGGGGGGGATAAGGTATTTTTTGACCACTCGAATCGATTGCTGTGAACGTTAAATCATGTTGGCGCATGAAATTTTGTGCTTTTTGACGAATATAAGCGATTTGTTCTTCTTCTGACATTGATTCCGTATCTTGTCGCGACTTTTCTCGCCATTCAAGCACTTCAGCTAACGATTTATCAATTTTCAAAGTCATTGTAGCTGGCCTCCATTGGTGTGATGAGTTGTAATGGTTTAGTATAACCATTTAAGATATTGATTGCACTGACTTTTTGTTGGCGATGGATATTGGCAATATGGCGTAAATTCCAACTCACAACATAATCCAATTCATTGATAGTAGCCAGTGCAATATGCCGTGCATCATAAAATGCTTTGGGTGGCAAAACTTTATGATCTAGATAAGCCTTGACTAACTGGTTGACAGATGAGTTTAGCAACAGAATAGTGGGTTGAAATGGCTTAATAAAACTTCTTAGTTGGTTTTTTTTATCAGCCGAGGCGTTGTCAATTTCTTCTAAAACCACTTCTGAAATATAGAGATCATAAGGGAGATTTGGCAAGGCATCAAAAAATTCACGAGTGATGGCTTTTTTTTCAGGTGCATCATCGGCATAGTAGAAATTCCAGCTTGAGGTTTCTAAATAGAGTTTTATGTTTTTCATGGTATAGAAATAGAGATCGTGCGACATAAAGGTGATGATAGAACGCTGATTAAACTGATTATCATGATTTACACTGATTAATTTATCAAAATCAATTCAATCAGCATTCTATCCCGCAATCGCCTTTAAGCATCACGACATAAAGGGAGGATTACGATAAGCACTACAACAGATTATAAAACGCTGCTTTTCCAGGATAAGTCACATTCACGCCTAATTCTTCTTCTATGCGAATCAATTGGTTATATTTGGCAATGCGATCTGAGCGTGATAAGGAACCGGTTTTGATTTGCCCGGCGGATGTGGCAACGGCTAAATCAGCAATGGTGCTGTCTTCTGTTTCGCCTGAACGGTGGGAAATGACGGCGGTGTAGTTGGCGCGTTTTGCCATTTCAATGGCGGCCAGTGTTTCCGTGACGGTGCCAATTTGGTTGAGTTTGATCAAAATCGAATTGGCGACACCTTTTTCAATACCTTCTTTCAAAATGGCGGTGTTGGTGACAAATAAATCATCGCCTACAATTTGCACTTTCTTGCCCAGTTTGTCTGTGAGTATTTTCCAACCATCCCAATCGCCTTCTGCCATGCCGTCTTCGATGGAAATAATGGGGTATTTATCTACCCATGCGGCCAGGTAGTCGGTAAATTGCGCGGAATCGAGTTTTTTGCCTTCAGAGGCAATGTCATAAAGGCCGTTTTTGTAAAACTCGGAACTGGCGGCATCTAATCCTAACCAAATATCTTCTCCTGCCTTAAAGCCTGCTTTTTCAATCGCTTGCAATATGACTTCGATGGCCGCTTCGTTTGAGGAAAGGTTGGGCGCAAAGCCGCCTTCATCTCCGACAGCGGTATTCATGCCTTGGCTTTTTAAGACGCTTTTTAAGGCGTGAAAGACTTCAGCGCCATAGCGCACGGCTTCTGTGAGCGAGGGTGCGCCTGTGGGCAGAATCATAAACTCTTGTAAATCAACATTATTATCGGCATGGACACCGCCGTTGATAATATTCATCATGGGCACGGGCATTTGCATTGGGCCGGCCCCCCCTAGATAACGATATAGAGGCAGTTCAAGTTCACTAGCGGCGGCTTTAGCGGCTGCCATGGAAACGGCTAAAATGGCATTCGCGCCTAAACGGCCCTTGTTGGGTGTGCCATCCAATTCGATCATTAGCCGATCAATTTCAGTTTGTGCTGTCACATCGACACCGATCAGGTTGTCAGCAATTTCATCTGTGATATGCTCAACCGCTTTTTGCACGCCTTTACCAAGATAGCGGTTTTGATCACCATCACGTAATTCTATGGCTTCTCTGGAACCCGTGGAAGCACCGGAGGGTACGGCTGCACGTCCGACGGCTTCTAATTCGGTAATGACTTCTGCTTCAATGGTGGGATTACCGCGAGAATCCAGAATTTCACGCGCTTGGATGTTGGCAATTTCTGACATCTTGTTTCCTCTTGTGTTAAATAAATGTTGGATTGTTGGGTAATTCTTTTTTTAAGATTTAAATGGTGGGCAACAAAAACACGTTACCCACCCTACATTTAAGATGGGGCCGGCAACAAAAACACGTAGGGAGCCCTACATTGATTTAAATGGGGCCGGCAACAAAAACCCGTAGGGAGCCCTACATTTAAGATGGTGGGCTACATTTAAGATGGGGCCGGCAACAAAAACACGTTACCGGCCCCCTACATTTAAGATGGGGCCGGCAACAAAAACACGTAGGGAGCCCTACATTTAAGATGGGGCAGGCAACAAAAACTACATTTAAGATGGTGGGCAACAAAAACACGTTACCCACCCTACATTGATTTAAATGGGGCCGGCAACAAAAACCCGTTACCGGCCCCCGACATTGATTTAAATAATAATGTTTTGAACTAATGAACGCTTTGTTCTAAAAAACCCTGTTTTTTTACGGTGCGATCAAGCATTTTGAGCATTTCTAGTAAGGGTGCCATTTTGTCTAAAGGCCAAGCATTAGGGCCATCGCTTAATGCACGGTCAGGTTGTGGATGGGTTTCCATAAAGAGGCCCGCTACGCCTGCGGCTACCGCGGCGCGAGCTAAAACGGGGACAAATTCACGTTGGCCTCCTGACGCATGGCCTTGTCCACCGGGCAATTGTACAGAATGTGTGGCATCAAAGATAATGGGACAACCGGTGTCGCGCATGATTGCGAGTGCCCGCATATCGGAGACGAGGTTATTGTACCCAAAAGAGGCACCGCGTTCACAGATCATGATATTTTTATTGCCCGTCGCTTTGGCTTTTTCGACGACATGGCTCATATCGCCAGGGGCGAGAAATTGGCCTTTTTTGATATTCACGGGCAAGCCTTGACGGGCAACATTTTGGATAAAATCGGTTTGGCGACATAAAAAAGCGGGCGTTTGTAAGACATCGACAACGCTGGCAACGCTGGGTAACGGGGTGTCTTCATGTACATCGGTTAAAATGGGGACACCAATTTGTTGGCGGACTTTTTCAAGGATGCGTAAGCCTTTTTCTACACCTAAGCCACGAAAACTGAGGTGCGAAGAACGATTAGCTTTATCGAATGATGATTTGTAAATCAATGGAATAGCTAATTCATCCGTGATGGTTTTTAGTATGTCGGCCGTTTCGAGTGCCAATTGTTCGGATTCAATGACACAGGGCCCGGCAATTAAAAAAAAGGGTTTGTCTAAACCTATTTCAAAACCACAGAGTTTCATTGTGTAGCATTTTCCTTTGTTTTTAAATAAGGCGATGATCTGGTGAGTTAATTATAATACTCAAATTTTGAGCGTTTTGAATAAATTAAATCTTAGTATACAATTTTTCAAGGCATCATGAGAGAAATTAAATTATGGGCGCTCCACATAATCAAAATCGATACGGTGAATTATGGCCTCCTTCTCGAATTGAGATTGGCCTTGCAGAATTAGAGGCGATAAAACCTTTTATTATCGTTTCAGGTGGTTGGGCTTGGCATTTTATGTCTCCTGAGCATCATCGTGAGTATAAACATGCTCATGATCATAAGGATATTGATTTGTTTGTCTACCCTGAAAATGTGGCTACAGTTGTTAGCATTTTGAAGGAGAGAGGCTTTGAAAAGGTTTGGACAAAGTATGATAAATTGCCCAGCGAGCAGGATTTTCGGCGTTATGAAAAACGGGTTGAAGATGAAAACCAGATTTCGGTTAAAGTGACTATAGATTTTTTTGTTAAATCGGATATACCGTATAGGGATATTAAGGGGTGGCAGATTGTGGAACCTGAATTTCTGCTTGGTTTATATGGTAGTATCCATTCAAGTGATAAGTGTTTTGCGGTTCAAGCGGCTGCGCGGTTAATTGATAAAAGTATTGATCCTGTCGGCCGCCCTGAGTTGGTGGAAATTCCGAGGATAGAATGTTGATTTGATTTTTCCTTTGCCATCATCCTTACACATAAGACTGTAGAGACGCGATGCCTCGCGTCTCTAGTTAGGTTTTAAATATAAGACTGTAGAGACGCGATGCCTCGCGTCTCTAGTTAGGTTTTAAATATAAGACTGTAGAGACGCGATGCCTCGCGTCTCTAGTTAGGTTTTAAATATAAGGCTGTAGTATTTGCGCCGCAAAGCGTCTCTAGTTTACAAGGGCACGTAGGATTGCCTCTACACTGTTTAGAAATAAAAGGGCTGGGGCTTGCCCCTACTCTGAAGAATAATTTGTGCTGTATTTGATATAGGCAGCATCGCGTAGTTGGCGAAGCCAGGCTTGCAGTTCTTCTTCTTCTTTGCGTTGGTGAATTTGCCTTTTAGCGCGGGTGCGTAAGGCTTGTTGGGTGTTGTCATGTTGGCGGCGTTCGAGAACTTGGATGATGTGCCAACCGTAGGGTGATTTGAAGGGATCACTGATTTGCTTGAGGGGGATGGCGTTCATGACTTTTTCAAATAGGGGAATTAATGTTCCTGGATTGATCCAGTCTTGAAGTGCGCCGCCATTGGCGGCAGAACCGGTGTCGTCTGAGTGGGCGCGTGCGAGTTCGGCAAAGTCGTCACCGTGTTCAATACGAACTTTGAGTTCTTGTAGGCGGTTTTGGGCTTCAAAGTCGGATACCAGTTCGTTGGTTTTGATGAGGATATGGCGGGCTTTGCTTTGGGTAATGATGCTTTGTTCGCCGCCGCGTTTGTTGACCAGTTTGATGATATGAAATCCGCTGGCATTGCGGATGGGGCCTTTGATCTCGTCGATTGCCATTTGGTTGATCAGGTTGTGAAATAGGGTGGGCAGTTGACCTGCTTTTACCCAACCTAAGTCGCCGCCTTTAAGGGCTTGGCGGCCGTCGGATACGGCGACGGCAGTGGCTTGAAAGTTTGCGCCTTGTTTGAGTTGGGCTAAGACTTTTTCAGCTTTTTGTCGCTTGGCTTCAATCTCTTCAGGGGAGGGGGCTTCTGGGGTTGCGATTAAAATGTGCCAGATGTGGTATTCTGTGGTGACGGTGCCTTGTTGAACTTGATTGGCAAGTAGGTTATCAATCTCATTATCAGTCACGTTAATACGGTCTATAACGTATCTATGTTGTAGACGTTCAATAATGAGGCGGTGACGAACTTCTTCGCGAAACTGTATAAAGCTTTCGCCTCGTTGTTCGAGTTTTTGACGAAAGGTTTTTAAGTCCATTTTATATTGCGCGGCAAACTGCCGTACAGCTTGGTTTAAATGGCTGTCTTCTACTTTAATGCCTGTTTTTTCAGCCAATTGTAGTTGTAAAGCGATCAGAATCATGCTCTCAAGGACTCGTTTTTCGAGATTAACATTGGGCGGTAAGTCAATGTTTTGTTGAGCCAGTTTTTCTTGTTCAAAACGGAGTTGTTGTTGTAGGGCCGTGTTGACAATCACATCGTCGTTGACAATGACGACAATGTAGTCGAGTGTTTCTCGTTGTGCCGCGCTGATGTGGAACGAGATGATGAGTAAGCAGTAGAGAATGAGGGATTGGTAAGTTTTGTTCATGGTTTTTTTTCAGTTATCAGTTTTTGCGCGCAACTTTTGCGTGAGCCGAAGGCCAATGCCACCTTCGTTAAGCCTGGGCGAACACGCAGGTTCGCCCCTACAACCCCTGAATACGTGTGGTTTGGTAGGGGCAGACCTGCGTGTCTGCCCTTAACGAAGGTGGCATTGAGCCGAAGGCCAGCGAAGCTAAATGTGAAAATCAGTTATCACTTTATGCTTTAGTTATTAATTATAATTATAATTTGTTTATATATCGAAGGTAAAGGGGGGTTTATTATTTTCATTTTGCGACATCATTTGTGGGGCAATCCCTTGTGGTTGCCCCTCGTGTGAAATTTCAAAAAAGCGATAAATCGTGCCATGCCCCAAAAACCCCTTAACACAAATTGAACTGTCACTAAATTTTGGGTTTTACTGGTATTAACATCTATAGTCTAATGTCTTGTGAACACCTTCTGAATGGGTAGACGAATATCCATCACTTCATCCACAATTTCAGTATCCCGTTGTGGCTCAAAAGTTTTAGCCACGATTTTGGCTCCGGCTTGCGAATAAACTTTGATTATCTGTACAGAAGGCATCACCAACCAACACGATTTAACACCTAAGGCAAAATAGGCTTTAATCTTAAATAACAAATCATTGATTATTTGCTTTGGCGAAAGCACTTCGATGGCTAAATCAGGCATTTTAGTTACCCGTATTTCATCAAAACCAAGCTCATCATCTTCTTGATCAAGTGGCGGTTCAATATAAACACAGACATTTGACACCAATTCGTCTTTTGCTTTGAGCCCAAACTGGCTTAAGTCAATTGAGGAGGCATCTAAGCTTAATTCAACAAACGGTGTAAATCTCTTATCATTGTAGAGCAACCCAGTTATGTTGGTTTGTGCCTGGCTATGTTTCTTTGAAGGCATATCTATATTCTCCCCATCAAAAATCTCATCTTCAAATTCATTAACGAAGCTCATGTTTTTACCTCCTTATATAGCGTTTCCCGATTGAATGACGTACAAAATTCGCCCAAACCTGACAGGTTTAAAAAACCTGTCAGGTTTTATAGATCAAAATGTAGGGGCCGGTAACGGGTTTTTAAAGCCAAGCCAAACCTGACAGGTTTTAAAAACCTGTCAGGTTTTAGATTTTAACGAGATTGGCGTCGCGCCAGCGTTTCTTTAGCCATTTTCTCTATTTCAGCAACATCAACTGGGTTAGATTCACGGTAGCGTTGTTGTGAGGCACGAATCATTTTGAGATGTTCGTCAATATTTCTTGATGTGAGTAATACACCAAAATCATCGGGCACAACACGTTCAGGGTGTTGATATTCAAATACGCGATCCAATACGAGTTCACCGAGTGCGTTTTTGTAATGGGATGATTCCCAATACCATTTCATTTCCGTCTTGGCATCATCTAAGGGAGGAACTGTTTCTGTCGTTAAGCTGTTGTAGCCCGTAAAATCCCATAATGGAAAAGGGGGTTTTTGAGAGTGTTTGGCGACTTCTTCATTGATTCGCACTATTTCTCGTTTCCACTGCTCAAATTGGGGCCATAAACCGACAATATACAGTGCTTCCCAGAGACGAGCGTGAGAGGGTGAAGTGAGTATGCGTAAATCGACATTATCACGATAGGCGATGTTAAGGAAAGTGCGGAAGTAGTCAAGTGTTGATTGTCCTGTTTTTGGGTTGGTAAAGCGGTATGGGTTTCTGAGTGGATGAAACCAACCATAATTTATAGCGTTATTTTCAGTTGACTGAAAACTTCTTCTATGCCCACCACCTTGACGGATACCTTTAGAAGGCGCGTTCCAATGTAGTTGTCCATTGGGTAGATGCATTTCACTCAGAACAATTTTCTGTTTTTTTAACGTGTTAATGCTTCCAAAAAAGGTGTCAATGGAAATAAGCGTTAATAACTTCTCAGAAGACAACTGAGGATTCACACGGCCCTCGGGATCCACAAATAAACGGGATTCTTCAAAATCAAAGAGATTTGGTCGAAATATATCAAACATTAAAAAGTCGATAGCCAATATGACTTGTTTTTGAGGTTCAATCGCATGAGCATGTTGAAAATACCGTAAGGCTTCATACAGATTGCAACCAAAAAGAGCAAGATTATAGACTAGCTGAGAATCCCAGCCTAAATGATTCGGATTTAAGCCATATTCACTACGAGATGTTCCCAGAATAATACCATCCGGTTTTTGTTTATAAACCGCCCACGCTTTTGCCATACGCAAATGGGTGTAAAATTCCGGTTTGAGTTTATTCACGCCTTCAATTTTTGGACTCTCATAAATCCCATAAGGGTTCATGAACCAATTGAAGCTAATGGTAGCTATCACAAAAACGGGCATTAAAATCACCCACATTTTTAGATAGTTTTTCGACTTTTGCATGATTATCCTGGTATAATTTTGTAATTGTGCCCGCTTTGGCGCGCAAAATCTGACAGGCCCAAACATCTTTTCTTTTAAACTATAGAGGTTCATAAAAAGAATTTCACAAATCAAATTGGGCGAACACGCAGGTTCGCCCCTACACAGGCCCCGTAGGGGCGAACCCGCGTGTTCGCCCTTTTGAATTAAGTTTTCAATAAAAATACTGTCATAAAAAGAATTTCACAAATCAAATTGGGCGAACACGCAGGTTCGCCCCTACACAGGCCCCGTAGGGGCGAACCTGCGTGTTCGCCCTTTTGAATTAAGGGGCCGTTTAGAGCAATTTCAATTGGACAATGTGTAAAGATCGAGGCGAAATCTAACCTAATCCAAATCAGCAAAACGGATAAGGAATTAAGAATTAAGCATTAGCCCCTTTGCGCCTTTTGCGCCTTTTGCGTCTTTTGCGTTAAAAAGCTTTAAAATTGAAAATACAGAAATTCACTGACACGGGTTAGGCTCAGTATGGCAAGCGCGGCTATCATTGCGGTACTCGCCGCCCAAGCTCGTGTGGGTTGCCACTGTAATCCTGAATATTGCCAGGCTTCGCCACGATAAATTTCAAAAGCAGGTTGATAACGCGACATAAGCTGTTGAGTGTTTGGGGCATACCAAGTCAGTAGGAATGATAAAAATAGCCAAGAGACTGCAATTAATGGTGCGGCAAAAAGATTGTTTATCAAAATACCATCGGTGAAATAACCTTGTTCGATTAACCAAAAGCCGATATCTCCTAAATAACCTAT
>Ga0164315_10004745_pt1 | contig 10575 bp, 6 predicted proteins | sample GuaBasSedimGuay6_FD_113737 | JGI IMG/M metagenome (GOLD analysis project Ga0164315, IMG submission 113737) | Subseafloor sediment microbial communities from Guaymas Basin, Gulf of California, Mexico - Guay6, Core 4569-2, 0-3 cm | ecosystem: Environmental > Aquatic > Marine > Hydrothermal vents >...
CAGCATGAAACCAACACATTCGCCCCGCACAAGGCGGATTTTGAAGAGTTTGTGAAAGCCGATGGCTGGCCCGGACTGACGCAGGGAGATGCGCTTTTTACGGTGATGGCGGGGCGGAACCTCCCATTAGCGGGGTTTATCGATGCCGCGCGGCATAGCGGTCACCTTTTGTATCCCATGTTGTGGTGTTCTGCCGGACCCAGCAGTTATGTCACTAACGATGCCTTTGAACGTGTAGCCGATCTGTTTTGCGAGTATCTTCGATCCTTTGATGATCTCGATGCAGTATATCTCGATTTGCATGGTGCAATGGTGGTGGAGGATTTTGAAGACGGGGAGGGTGAGTTATTACGTCGCGTGCGAGAAATCATCGGTGCCGATATGCCGCTCATCGTCAGTCTTGATTTACACGCCAATGTCACCGAGGCGATGGTGCAGCACGCGACAGCGATAGCAGTTTATCGCACCTACCCACATCTCGATATGGCTGAAACGGGAGCCAGGGCAGGCGAGCTAATGGATGCAGCCCTGACCGGGGAACCTGTTTTCGGTGGTATGCGTAAGATACCGTATCTATTTCCGCTGACATCTCAATGTACCGACTTTGAGCCCTGTAAATCGATTTACGGGGCAGTTACGAAGGCTGCTGCGAGCGAGGCCTCACTATTAAATGCAGATTTTGCCACCGGATTTCCACCAGCCGATATTGCTGAATGCGGTGCCGCGGTTTTGGTTTATGGTACTCGACAGGATATCGTCGATAAGACCCTGGATGCCCTGTTTGAGCAAGTGATGGATGCCGAACCGCACTTTGTGAACGAGTTGCTATCACCCGATGAAGCGGTGCAAAAGGCAATGTCTGTGTCAACCGGCAAGCCGGTGGTGTTGGCAGACGCACAGGATAATCCCGGCGCCGGCGGTACATCGGATACGACCGGTGTACTGGAAGCCCTGATTCGAAATGGCGCCAGAGCAGCAACACTTGCGGTGATGTACGACCCGGAAGTCGCAGGACATGCCCATGAGGCAGGCGTGGGTGCACAGATCGAGGTTGCCCTGGGTGCGAAATCCGGATTTGAAGGTGTTTTGCCTTATAAAGGTCGCTTTGAGGTTGAGGTGCTCGGTGATGGCCATTTCGATTTTACCGGCGAAATGTATAAGGGCTCGGTGGCCGAGCTTGGTCGAATGGCATTGCTGCGAGTGCTTGAACCGGGTTGTGATGTGCGCGTAATTGTTGGTAGCGAACGCGGGCAATGTCTGGATCTGGCGAGTATTCGACACCTCGGTATCGAACCGACCGAGCAATCGATACTGGTGGTTAAAAGCTCGGTTCACTTTCGTGCAGACTTCGATCCAATTGCCGCCGAGACCCTGGTCGTCGCGGCACCCGGTGCCCACCCCTGTCAGTTAGTTGATTTGCCTTATCGAAATTTGCGTAAAGGGATTCGGCTTGAGCCGATGGGGCCCGAGCATTCGTAGCCGGAGTACCAGGAACCTAATCTTCAGCTTGCCAGAGCATAGGAAACCAGTCTTCGCGCATGCGGTCGCCTGATTGCATTCCATGATTGGTATAAGGCGGTGATGTTTCACCGGGTCTCTCGTAATAAACGACATCGTCTCCTATCCACCGGGAAGAGAAGGCGCGGCGCATGGATTTTATCTCGGCATTGCTGGTGCCGTGCAGGGTACGAAAATCAAATATAATCGCATCGCCGGGCTGCAGTGACCAGGCGGCGATATCAAAGTCTTCGGGGATAGCATCGATATCCGGAACAGCTTCCATGTTCGGATCGCGGTTACTGTCTTCGAAGTCAGCGCCGTCCAGAAATACGCGGGGATAGAAAAGTTTATTCCAGTGATGCGAGCCTTTTACAAAACGTACGGTGACGTCGGCCGCGGCCACATCGAGCGATACGTAAACACTGGCGGTCTGCGTGCCATCGATACAGTAGTAGGGCAGGTCCTGGTGCCAGGGCGTTGCATGCCGGGTACCCGGTGCTTTTAAAAATGCGTGCTCGTGGAAGAACTGCGCGGATTTACCACACATGAATTGCCCCGCCATCGAAGCGGCGCAGGAGTGGGTAATATAATCGAGGTATTCGGGAATGAGTTGCCAGTTGCAATAACTGTCGAAAAACCGTCCCGGTTTACCCTCCGGGTTACTTTCACAGGGAAAAGCAAACTGCTGGGGATTGTCCAAATTTCGCCGCAAGCCGCTGCGTAGCGACTCGACCCAGTCGTTAAACGCGCCGCGCAGTAAAACGACGCCGTCTCTCTGGTAGGTTTTAATATCATCGGCGCTTGCCTGGTAGTGTGGCACAGCGCTAGTGTCTATATCGCCCACGTTACCCTGCCAATCTACCGTTGTGTCGTTAAAGCCCTCAGTCTGATTCATGTTTTCCCCAGACGATTTATCTATAGTTATCTGGTTATCAGGCTAGAGTATTTGTACAGAATTGCAAGTTAGGTGTAGGTATCTGTTAGCGCCCCTCAAGCTTCCGCTCCTGCTCACGCCCCTTACCGGGACGCCGGACCGCTACATCCATGTAGGCAACCCTAACCCTCTCCCCGAAGGGGCGAGGGAGTTTTTACATTAGTCCATCAGTTTGCCGAGTCATACGATTAGCACTTTTGACCCCTTCTCCCCTCGGGGGAGGCAAATAAATACTCCTGCATTATTTGCATACTTCACATCCATGTGAATAAAGGCAGGGATGAGGGGGTTGAGTGTTAGCCACCGAGTGCAACATACCCAGAATCACTAAGTAATCAAAGGCTCCCTAATTGATATCAGTACTGATAAAGTAGTTTTGCGACATTTAAAACCCCGACCAGTGGAAACTAGCTTAATGCACGTTGCTAAAACAAACCGACTGCACTTGCGCCATATTGAGATTGAGGATGCAGGATTCATGTTGGGTCTGCTAAACGAACCTGATTTTATAAAATTTGTGGGTGATAAAGAAGTCCGCGATCTTGACTCGGCGCAAAATTATATTCGGCAAGGTCCAGTCGCCAGCTATGATGCCTATGGTTTTGGATTGTACCTGGCCGAATTGATCGACTCCGGCGAAGCTATCGGTATTTGTGGCTTACTCAAACGTAGTTTTCTCGAAAGTGCCGATCTTGGTTTTGCCCTGATGCCTGCGTTCTGTGGGCATGGCTACGCGTTCGAAGCAGCAATGGCGACGATAGGCCTGGCTCGCGATACCCTGAAATTGCCGAATCTCGTCGCTTTTACCGTGGACAACAATACTCGTTCGATCAAGCTGCTGCGGAAACTAGATATGTCGTTCGACAAAATGATAGCTCTGCCTGGATCCGATAAAGAGGTAAAATTGTTTAGCCTCAGGTTATGAAGAGCCAAACATGATATTAACTAATAGAACCGGTTTGTTTCTTGTTTTACTGGTGATGCCGATATTTTCTCTGGCGGCGGAGCTGTTGCTTATCGATGCTCACATCCACTATAGCCACGATGCCTGGGCGCGAACACCCCCCGCGGAAGCGGTTGCCATCTTACGCGAAGCAGGAATCAAAAAGCCCTGGTATCGAGTTCCAGCGACGAGGGTACGCAAAAACTCTATGCCATTGCTCCCGATCTTGTTGTTCCCGTACTGCGACCCTATCGAAAACGCGGTGAAACAGGTAAATGGCTGCACGACGAAAGCGTCGTCGACATGCTGGGCGAGCGGTTAAAAAAATACCGCTATGCAGGCATAGGTGAATTCCATGCCTCGGGCGAGGCGGTTGAATTACCGGTAGTGCAAAAGCTAATCGAACTAGCGAATCAATACGGTCTATTCCTGCATGCGCATTCGGATCGTGATGCGATAGAGAGGATATTCAAACACAATTCAGACGCCCTGGTTCTGTGGGCGCATGCCGGGTTTGAGGAGACCGATGAAATCCGCGTAGCCATGCAGAAATATCCGAACCTGTGGGCCGATTTATCATATCGTGACGAATTCTATCTCACTGATGAGATCGACCCCGATTGGCGTCGGTTATTCCTCGATTTTCCTGATCGTTTTTTACTCGGTACCGATACCTATACGCCGGATCGCTGGCACCTGGTGGTTGAACGCGCCGACGAGTCGCGTGACTGGTTAAAAATGCTGCCGGAAGAGGTTGCTAAAAATATTGCCTATCGCAATGCTGAGCAATTACTAAACAGGGCAGGGTGGGAGTGAGTCCGGGCTGGGAAGTATTATTCTGAGTCGTGTGTGTGCCCCCTCACCCCAGCCCTCTCCCGCGAGGGGAGAGGGAGTAATATTGTCCCCTCTCCCCTCGCGGGAGAGGGTTAGGGTGAGGGGCGCAATGCCCAGCTATTCTCATACCACAAGTTGAATTAAGATGAAGCTCGCCAGCTCCATATTGCGGAAACAAATAGTGCCAGCAGCCCAACCGATTCTATGATCTTGTCATAATGAATGTACATGGTGCCAATGACGATAAGCGCACCGATAGCGCTTAGAATCAATGGCCCGCGTATCTTGTTTTTCCTGAATGCGATGAAAACCATGGCAAGCGTAATCAGCGCCAACAGGCTGATTGCCGCGGCCTGGACGTGGGGATTAATCACCAGGGTAATTCCAAGTGCAGCAAAAACAGCGATTAAAATGAACAATCCATTGCAGGCAATAAAAGCCAGGACTGCCCCTAAAGCCGCTAGCTGACTGGGCCTGGTTGCCTTATCAGGTTTGTCGTCTGAATCGGGTTGCATGGTTTAATCTCCCACTTGAATAACGGGAGCGGGTCTTTTTGATACGAATTTTTCAGCCTCGATAAATATGCGCTTTATTTGCGGGTGTTGTTGTTTAATCTTGACGTCGATTTCGGCAACGCATTTTTCGATTTCATCGGCGCTGATATTGTCGTTAAAGTCGACACTGATATTCGCCAGTATATAGTCGGGTCCCATGTGCATCGTCAGTATTTCGTTGACGTGTTCAATATTTTTGCTGGTCTGCAAAATTTCGCGGATAGCCTTGATAATGGAACGGTTTGCACTCTCGCCGATCAATAAGCCCTTGGTTTCGTAGGCCAGCCAGATCGCGGTACCGATCAGGATAAGACCTATTACCATAGAGGCAATCGAATCAAACACCAGTATGCCGGTATACTGGCTCAGAGCGATACCGGCAAAAGCCACCGCAAGCCCGAGCATGGCGGCTGAATCTTCAAACAGCACAACAAAGATAGTAGGGTCCTTGGCGCGCTGTATCGCTTCGACATAACCCCATTTACCTTTCATCTTGCTGAACTCCTTGAACGCAAAAAACCAGGCCGCGCCTTCGAATACCATCGCCAGCCCGAGTACCACGTAGTTAATCATCGGGTTGCTAATCGGTTCGGGGTTTTGAAAATGCTTTATGCCCTCGTAGATCGAAATTCCGCCTCCGAGCGCGAAGATTAAAATTGCGACGATGAAGCTCCAGAAATAGATTTCCTTACCATAGCCAAACGGGAAATCATCATCGGCCGGTTTCGCCGCACGCTTGATGCCATACAATAATAGAATTTGATTACCTGTATCCACTAATGAGTGAATACCCTCGGATAACATGGCCGAGCTTCCGGTGAAAGCGGCTGCGCCAAACTTGGTGATCGATATCAGGGTATTACCGATGAGCGCTGCAATAATTACTTTTTTTGAGCCAGATGACATGGTGAACTCTGTTAGTTGTGAATCCTGGACAGGCTGAATTGATAATCCATTGTAAGCCAGGCTATTCGTTAAACCCTACTTTTTCCATATTGGCCTTGAATCGCGCCCGCTCGACTGGCTCCGAAGAGTTTCCGCGAACGATTCCGGAAACTTTGAAATCACCATCAAGCGCCCTGATTTCTTCTGCGATTTTATGAGCCTCTTCAGCCTGACCGTCCTTTAACAGTACGTCTATCAAATGGACTCTCAGCAATGGCGATTCCGGCTCCATGTCTATGCCCTGGCGATAGGCTACTTTTGCTTCTTGCAGTCGCCCTTCATTTTCATGGAGATAACCTTCGATCACTAGAAACCAGGGTGGACAGATCGGCGCGAGCCGAATCGCAGTCTGGTATAGCAGTAGCGCTTTTTCAGCCTCGCCCGCGAAGGCGCGGTTCCAGGCCGCTATCGCCTGGACCTCGGTATTTCCTGGTGCAATCGAAACCGCCTTTTGACAAGCTGAAACGGCCTGCTCTGTTTCGCCGCGTAGTTGCCAGATAGCGCCCCTCAGAATCCATGCATCTGCACTTTGCGGGGTGAGTTTCAGGGCCTTTTGAGCTGCCTCGTCGGCTTCATCGAGTGCGCCATCTATAGAATCTGTCCAGCTAAGAAAGGCTTCCTGCCAATGTAACCAGCCTAGTATCGTCCATGCATAGCTGTAATCTGGATCAATCTCCAGGGCCATTTTAACCAGATCGCGTGCCTGGTTAATGTTTTCCCTGATGTAGCTATCCTGGAGTTCGGCAGCCCGGGTACAAAGCTCCCAGGCCTTGACACTTTTAGTGCCGGCGCTCCGCTCTCTAGCCCTGTCACCGTCAGTGAGCAGCACCTTCATTTCGACCGAGATACTAAGGGTAATTTCGTCCTGCACCGCAAAAATATCGTCCAGTTCGCGATCATAGCTTTCGCTCCAGCAATTTTCCCCGCTGAGTGTATCGATCAGCTCAGCATTAACGCGAATCCGATTGCCGCTCTTGCGGATGCTGCCTTCTAAAATATATCTGACCTGCTGCTCGGCCGCGATCTCATCGAGAGAGGCCTGTCGTTCTTTGTAAACAAGCGTTGAATGACGGGCGACAACATGTATACCTCTAAACCTCGACAGGGTTGAGATTATGTCGCTGGTAATGCCATCACTGAAATATTCCTGTTCGGGGTCGCCGCTCATGTTCTCGAACGGCAGTACCGCGATCGTTGGCGTGTTTTCAGAGTGATCTTCGATTTCATCGCAGAGGCCTGCCTTTAACAGTGAATCGAAGAGTGCCTCGAAATCTTCTTCAAACTGGCAGGGGAAACCATCGGACCAGAGTGAGCGCCATTGCTCGACCGAGGTCGGATAGCTTGGCATTTGCTGACGTGCTACCTCGTGATAAACTTTCATTTCGGCCCGCGCCTGGTCGATACTGCCCAGGTTAACCAGGCAGGCGCCGATCTGGGCAAACAGACTGGGAGGTAAATGGGGAATCGATCGGTACGCTTTTAGCGCTTTTGCATTGTTGCCCGACAGGAAGTAAACCAGTCCGGCATTCCAGCCTGTGTAGGGATGGTGAGGGTCTAGTTCGATGGCACGTTCTGCCAGTGGTACTGCTTCGTCGAACCGACGCATGGTAGCCAGTATATAGGCCCGCATGGCAAGGCCGTCGGGCAGCATCGGATTCAGTTCTATGCATCTGTCGGCATGAAACAGGCTACGCTCAAAATCAAGCCTATAGTACAGGTTCTCGGACATGAAGGCATGCGCGATAGCGCTATCGGGGTCCAGTCCGAGCGCTTTTTCCGCATGCTGGCGGCCTGAATCGAGCGATTTGGCCGGATCCGTTGACCAGTTTTCATACATCCCGGAGTTATAAACGGCCACGAGCCCAGTATGTGCCTCGGCATTGTTGGGGTCGATTTCGATACACTTTTGAAACTGTTCGTTAGCCAATGCCCAATCGGTCGAGTTGATTCTTTCGCCATGGTACCAGCCGCGCATCAGGTAGTCGTAAGCCTTCTGGTTGATAGCCGGTTTTTGATACTTCGATAGCTTTACCTTTTTACCGATACGGCCATAGATGGTGGCAGCAATGGTTTGACTGAGTTCCTCCTCGAGCTCAAAAATCTGGTCGAGTTCGGTATCATAGCGTTTGCCCCAGATCTGATTACCGCTAGCAGCCTCTACTAGTTGAGCTGTAATTCGAACCTTGCTCGGCGAATTTCGAACACTACCTTCAACGATGTATTGAACCTCAAGTTCATCACCAATTTCCTTAATACTTTTGTCGCTGCCTTTAAAGGCGAAACTGAAATGTCGGGACTTGACTGTCAATTCTTTAAATGAACTGAGACTGAGGATAACGCTCTCGGTTATGCCGTCGCTGAAATACTCCTGTTGTGGGTCACCCGACAGGTTGTCGAAAGGAAGTACGATGATTGTAGGCAGTTGGGTTTTGTCGACTGGTTCAATTTTATCATCGATATCATCACATAAGCCCGCTTTCATCAGATACTCGATCATATCCTCGGTCATCTGGGTATCTCGATAAGGCAGATTATCTGACCAGAAGACGGTCCATTCAGCTCTGTTGATTGGTATTGACAACATGGAGTCTCGGTTGCTCTGTTGAAATTGTTGCATCGCTTGTCGCGCCTTAACCTCGTCGCCTGTTTTAAAATAAGCAATCACCAATAATGCCCTGAGATATGATTGGCTTGTATCCGCATTTAATATCGTAGCTATGGATTCGTCAGGTTGACCGCAGTACAGCTGCGACTCGGCGAGTATCCACTCAACCCAGGGATGATAGGGGTCGAGTTGAAGGCAGTATTTGGCAATTTCGAGAGCGGATTCGAATTCACCGATTGCATTTAAATTAAACGCCTTGCAAGCCAGAGAATTAGTATCGTTGGGATTCATCGCAAGAGCTTTTTCAATATGGTAAGCGGCGGCTTTATAATCCCTGCAAAATGTCATATGCATCGAGTAGTACATCTGCACCATGCCAACTTCGGGGTCGAGCTTGAGTGCCTTACGAATATACTCATCGGCCAGATTGAAGGCATTTTCGTAATCTATTACCCAGCGTTCCATCCAGTTGAGTACGTGGCATAGGTACAACAAAGCATGAGCGCGGACATTCCCTGGGTCTAATGCCAGGCAACGTTCTAATTTATCAATCGCAATTACCGTGTCTTCGCGAGTAAACTTGTTGCCATGGAACATGCCTCCTAATAGTAAATCGTAACTTTGCTGGTGGGAGGCATTTTTCGCAATGGCGATACGTTGTAAATCAGATTCGACTCGGCCAGTAACAGTCACCGCAATCGAACGACTGAGTTCTTCTTCGAGATCAAAGATATCACCGATGGTAGCATCGTATCGTTTCCCCCAAACCTGATTGCCATCGCCTGCTTCAATCAGCTGTACCGTAATTCTGACTCGATCATCAGACTTTCGAATACTGCCCTCGACGATATAGTCGACTGCTAACTCTTTTGATATTTCGCCCAGACTTTTGATTTGTTGCTTGAAGGCAAAACTGGAGTTTCTCGACTTGACCTGGAGCCCGGGAAACAGTGTCAGATTGAGGATAATGCTCTCGGTAATGCCATCGCTGAAGTATTCCTGATCAGGGTCACCGGATAAATTGTCAAAAGGCAGGACAGCGATACTGTGCAGTATCTGCTGAGAGGGATCTTCGAATGACGATTCGACAAATTGCCTCAGTCCAGCTTCACACAATGCCTCAAATGGGTAGTCAATACCTTCTTCGGGTCGGTAACTGGGAGAGGCCTTCCAGAGTTGCTCCCAGTCTTCGAGTGTTTCGGGAAACCGGGCCATATTCTTTCGCGCAATTTCGAGATAGAGATTCAGGTGTTTCGATGCCTTATCATGCTCACCCAGTCGCTGATAGCAGGCGGCCAGCCAGCCATCGATTTCGTCGGCGGGAATTGGCATGTTTTTAAATGTAGCTATCGCGTCTTCATAGCGCTTGCCGCGGTAGTAGGCCACACCCGCGACCCAGTCAATCCAGGGATGAAAAGGATCAAGAGTATGGCAGGCATCAGCCAGTTCGATAGCCTTACTCACATTACCCAGTGATGCCTGTGCTGCTGCGGCGGTGGCGAGGGTTTCAGGATCATTTGGGTTGAGCCGCAGGGCACGATCGGTATGCAACTCGGCCGCATCCCAATCTTCAGTAAATAGCAAGTACTCGGCGAAATCCGCCTGTATCAGGGCAATATCCGGGTCGAGTTCCATTGCCCTGCGAACATGAAACCCGGCGTTATCTATAGATTCTGATCTGGGGTCATGCCATCCGGACAACCAGTCGGTAACATAGGCCTGGTAGATGTGGTTATGGACTATGGCGTTATCGGGATCATTTTCCAGGCATTCGAGTAACAAGCCGATGCCGATCGCATTATCTTCTGGATTGAAACGGTTGGTATGGTACAAACCTCGCATCAGTAAGTCATAGCTTTGCATGTCCTTTGCGGGTTTACGAATGGCTATATCCTGATCGGTGATGTCGATCTTGCCCTTGATGGCCGCGACAATCGCCCGGGTAATCTCATCTTCGAGGGAGAAGGTTTGTTGAATGTTATTGTCGAACCGCTTGCCCCATATCTGTTCGCCGTTTTCAGTATTCACTAGCTGGGCAGAGATTCGAACCTGGTCAGACGATTTACGCACACTGCCTTCGACCACGTATAAGGACTGGAACTCCTGCCCAATCTCCTTCACCGACCAGTTTTTTTCAGCGGCGGCGAATGATGAATGTCGTGAATGTACCCTGAGCGAGGGAAAAAGCGAGAGGCCCATGATAATGCCTTCGGTGAGGCCGTCGCTGAAGTACTGTTGTTCGGGATCATCGGAAAGGTTA
>Ga0164315_10004747_pt1 | contig 10574 bp, 13 predicted proteins | sample GuaBasSedimGuay6_FD_113737 | JGI IMG/M metagenome (GOLD analysis project Ga0164315, IMG submission 113737) | Subseafloor sediment microbial communities from Guaymas Basin, Gulf of California, Mexico - Guay6, Core 4569-2, 0-3 cm | ecosystem: Environmental > Aquatic > Marine > Hydrothermal vents...
GCTTTGTTACAAATGCACGTGCCAGGGCCACGCGTTGCTGCTCTCCTCCAGACAGTTTCATCGGTGTATGAGTTAAACGATGACTCAGACCAACTCTGTCCAACAATGCAGTTGCTGATTTTTTTGCATTTTTATCAGCTCTTAATTCTAGCGGTAACATGACATTTTCTAAGGCAGTTAATCCAGGCAATAATTGAAACGACTGAAATACGAATCCGACCAATTGATTGCGTAACTCTGCTCGACCATCTTCATTCATGGCTGTTAAATCTTTACCTTTTAATTTGACCAAACCTTGTGTAGGCGTGTCCAAACCAGCCAGCAAACTGAGTAAAGTAGATTTTCCTGAGCCAGAAGCGCCAACAATCGCTATACTTTCACCCAATTTGATAGTTAACTTAACTGATGACAAGATGCATAAAGGGCCGTCAGATGTGGGAACGATTTTCCCCAGGTTTTCGGTTTCAATAATATTTAAGTGAGTTTGAGGCATGATTAAAATCTGTTTAATATTTGTAATAACGCTATTTTCATCAACACTGATGGCTAAATCAATCGTTGTATTAGGAGACAGTATAAGCGCTGCTTATGGTATGGCCGCTGACAAAGGCTGGGTTGCAATATTACAGCGCAAGTTAGAACAGCAAAGCCAAGTTTATACTATTTTTAATGAAAGCATCAGTGGAGATACGTCTGCTGGAGGACTAGCCCGAATAGATAATGCACTCAATCAGTATAATCCTGAATTAATATTATTGGAGTTAGGGGCTAATGATGGCCTACGTGGCTTATCCCCTAAGAAAATGAAAAGCAACCTGGCGGAAATTATTAATCGTTCTCGAAAATCTGGTGCAAAAGTTTTGTTGTTAAGTATGCGTATCCCTCCAAATTATGGCAAACGTTATGTAGACATGTTTTATAATGTATATCCACAATTGGCTGAAGAAATGAATGTTTCCCATGTTCCATTCATTCTTGAAGAGGTGGCATTAAGCAAAGAAATGATGCAAAAAGATGGCTTGCATCCTAATGCCAAAGCCCAGGCAATTATTGCAAATAAAATTTGGCAGTACTTATACCCGATTTTAGAGCTATAATTAACGGAACTATTAAGTTCACGGTTTGTTTTGATGGATAGCTGTTTGTAGAGCGGACTTCAGTCCGCTATGATTGTGGCAGGGTGTGTTTTACGCACCATTGCAGCTGGTTTGGTGCGTGCAACGCACCCTACAGAAATTTTAAAGTATATGAATAATATCCGGGGGAGCTCGAATTTTGTTTATTCATCAAAGCTAAACTGTCTGACTACCTGGCTATGTTGAATTTATTCTACTTTCTAACAGCAATAATACTGAGAAAAAATGTCTGTTTTAACACTAAAAAAAGCAAATCAAATTATTAATGGCGCATTAGCTACCGCACGGCATTTAAATCTGGCGCCTTTAACGGTAGTTGTTTTAGATGGAAACGGTTTTGTAAAAGCCATGCAAATAGAAGATGGTGCAACTAACTTAAAAAAAGACATTGCCATGGCAAAGGCCTGGGGTGCAGTGAATATGGGCATGTCCTCACGTAGTTTAGCTGTGGTGGCAGAACAACGCCCTGCTTTTATGAATGCTTTGGTCGATATATCCGAAGGTAAGGTTATGCCTGTTCCTGGCGGCGTGTTGATTCGAAATGAAGATAATAAAATTATTGGCTCTGTCGGTATCAGTGGTGATGTTTCCGATCAGGATGAACGCAGTGCTGTTGCAGGTATTAAAGAAGCCGGGTTTATAGCGGGTATTTAGTAGTTTACATTATCCTAGAAAAATCAGTTGACCGCTCAGAGCAACAATAAAGTGGTGAATTATATGTTTAATAAGATTTGTTATGAGCCACCTAGCTGGTGAGATGCAATTGCTTCACGGTTTTGTGAAGATTACTTGGAAATGGCTGCCTGCTAAATTTTTGCTGAACACGGAGACCTCAGAGTTTCAAATTCATTAAGATGTTTCTCTGCGGCCTCTGTGTTTAACCCTCACTCCTGTCTATTTTGTTTTTTCTTCCTCTTTTTTAACAGCTTCTACTGTAGGCGCCATATCTATCTTGATTTGGCTTTGCTCTTTCTTTATAGCTTCTGCTGTAGGAGTCATATCAACTTTGTTTGGGGTTGGCACTTCAGTCTGTGTTGTACTTCCATTTTTCTTCTGTTGCGTTGCTTCACCAAACATGACGGCAGCACTCATAAACAAAACCGACGAAAGTGCCATAATCGCTATACGTTTAGGTTTCTCCATCCAGAATAATATCCAGTGAGGCTTAATCATCCCCACAATAAGAAGACCTATAGCTAAAACAAGTAGGTTAATCGACCAAACCATCATGACTCTTTTCCTTTATTTCTTTTAATTAACAAAAGATACATTATTATTAGTTCAATCAATATTTGCAACAAAATAGAAAAATATTATCCTAGAATAATCTAATTAAACTTAAAATTTAACAATTTGTGTAACAGTTTAGCGTTCGACTGATTATTCTAGGATTATGGCTACTTTTGTAATAGCCATTTTTGGTTTTGCCATTCTCATGATCTTTATGAGCGTTAAATCAGTTCCTCAGGTGGCAGGAATATACTGTGGAGCGTTTTGGTCGGCCCATTAAATCCCTGAGGAACGCACGTTCCTATTTACCTAAGATACCCTTAACAGCTTGTAGTAAATCTGAAGGAAGCACAACTGTTTTAGAATTATCTGATTCAGAAAGTTTTTTCATTGCTTCAATGTATTTTTCACCTAATAAAAATGTAGCAGGTAATTCTTTATCTTTTATTGCACTGGAAATACTTTCAATCGCCTTACTATTTGCTTCAGCAAGTAAAATTTTTGCTTCTGCATCTCTACGTGAGGCTTCTAATCTTCCTTCAGCTTCTAAAACAGTGGCTTGTTTAGCACCTTCTGCCCTGGTAACAGCAGCTCTTCTTTCCCGCTCAGCAGCACCTTGCTCTTCCATCGAGGCTTGCATGGTTTGTGAGGGGTTAATATCCTGGATTTCAACTGTTTTTAGGGTTATCCCCCAATCGGCTATATCGTCAGAAATACTATCTTTCAATTTTGTTTTAATGTGTTCTCTTGAGGATAACACTTCATCTAAAGCCATTTCACCGATAATTGACCGAAGTGACGTTTGAATTAGTTTTTCAATAGCCATGAAAAAATCTTCAACACCATAAACGGCCTTCTCAGGAGAAATAATATTAATATATGCAATGGCGTTGGCTACAATAACAGCGTTGTCACGAGTTATTACTTCCTGGCTGGCAATATCTAGAACAATATCTTTTGTCGTCAATCTGTGAGTAACTGAATCTACATATGGGATTATATAATTCAGACCAGGTGTTAAGGTACAGTGATATTTACCCAAGCGCTGCACGATGTGCTTGTATCCTTGTGGTACGAGTCGAACGCCTTTAAAAACTGTTACTGCAACCACGATAAAAAAAATTACAACAATAGACAATCCTTCCATTTCTAACACCTCTTTATGAAAATTAAAATTATTTAAATTTTGTAACGATTAAAGCATTACCCGAAAATTCTTTTACTACCACCCGAGAACCGACCTCAATAGTATCTACACAGATAAATTGCCATTCATCATCACCCAGAATTGGCGCAGGAAAACGCAGTTTTCCTCTCCCTTCATGGCTTAAATTCAACTCAATTACAGAACCCACCTGACCAATCATTTTCTCACGAGACATACCTGACAAAGTTTTGGTTTTAAGTCGAGGTGAAACCCATTTAAACCACGCGAAAACGTTAAAAGAAGAAAATAATATCCACAACAAAATTTGAATAGTAATTGAAATTTCAAATACCAATAATAGGAGGCCAACTACAATTGCTCCCAGACCAAACCATAGTAATACGAAACTCAATACAAAAATTTCGCTTACCGACAGGATTAAACCAAATATAATCCAGTGCCAATAGGTAATTTCGCCCAACGCTTCAAGCATTATATGTACCTCATAAAATTTTTGTTAATATTGTTAGTTTATTCTAGTCTAAAGCGATATTTTATAATTAAAAATGAAATCGGATACAATTTTTAGTTTTGACTGTTCTTTCTCGTCAATTAATAAAAATAACGCTACTTTTTTTGCATCTAATGCTCGAGTTTTTAAGCTTAAAATCCCCCAATTCTTTTTCAGCAAAACAAAATCTTCGTCTGCCAACTCTTTTTGATAACGTACCTTTATAAAAAGAGAAGTAATTTTATTAATGTCACCTCCCAGCTCAGTTCCCTGGAAGTATGGCCGAATATTTCAAAGTAGCAACCCGACATTTAGACAAAGTGAGGTTTATCCCGCTTGCAAAGTACAATAATGATATTGCCGAATAAATCAGGATTCTATAGAATTTAAACAAAGGAATTCAGTTTAGAATATGAAATAAGAGCATTCCAGATAAAATACCTTGAAAAGCCAAACATTATAGAGGAAGGATTGTGGACGAATTTAAGCAAATGCGAGAAAACCTGATTGATATGCTGGAAGATCTGGACCATAGACTGGGAAAGATTACCGATGATGTAAAGCATCTTGAACAGCCTGTTTCCAAAGGTTTTACTGAACAGGCGACTGAAACAGAAAATGATCAGCTTATTGATGCTTTAGGGAATCAAACACTTAATGAAATGAAAAAAATAAAGTTAGCCATTTCACGTATTGACAGCGGAACTTATGGTCTATGCTTAAGTTGTGGTCAACCGATAAAACAAGAGCGATTAAGTGCAATCCCCTTTTCCAGTCTATGTATGCACTGTGCGGAGAAAAAAGATGTCTAAACCTGAAGGTAGTATTACTAGTGGAATGTTATGGATGTTATTTATATCAATACTGTTATTTTGGTTACCCATTATTGGGCCATTAGTTGCGGGCATTGTTGGTGGTAAAAAAGCTGGAGGAATTGGGGCAGCAATCATGGCCGTTTTTCTGCCTTCCATCATTGTCGGAGTTGGTGCATTTGTATTGGCTTCAATTGCAAGTGGACTGCCTGTATTTGGCATGGTAGCCGCATTAGGTGGAGTCACTCTGGCATTGATGAATGTGGGGCCATTATTAGTGGGTGCAATTATTGGCGGGGTTTTAAGCACGTGATAGATCTATCAGCTTTAGCTGCAAAGCTAACCCAACTGGATATAATTGTTCTTAGTATTAATCTGCTGATTTTTTTGTGTTCCCGCTGGATAGTTAAAGGCTTTAAAAAACCTACTGAAGAAAATAGTTCCGACACCAAGCTGTGGGCATTAAGGACAATTAACCTGATATTATTCGGCTTATACTTTATTGCATTTTTTGAAACAAAACTTATCCGGCAAATATCTTTAACCGGTCTGGATCTCTTGTTAGCATTCATAGTGGTGCATTTTTACCAGATGTTTTTGCTGCATAAATTTGGCAGGGTTAAAGAAATTGAAGGCGAAAAATACCGGGTGGAAACTTATCAATCTGAAGTTTTTAGCCTGTTAGGAGTGCTTTTAGCTATTATTGTCTCCATCCTGGTGATTATCAATATCTGGGGTATGACCAACTGGTTACAGGCCACCAGTGTATTAGGGGCTTTATTATTACTGATTTACTCAACCAAGGATGTCTGGGCCCCAGATAATATCAACGGTTTGATGTTGTTATATAATGGCGATGTAGAACCTGGCAGTGTAGTAAAAATAGAGGAACTAAATTTATTGGGCATTGCCATCCAGACCACCTTAACGCAAACAGTTTTCAGAGACTTAAAAGAACGTCATCGAATTATTATACCTAATTCAAAAATCAGAAATGCAAAGGTAGAAGTATTAACAAAAGCGCCAACATCAGGCCTTAGGCAACACCTTGATTATAAAATTGGATATGGCTTTACTAGTGAGCAAATAGAACAGTTTTTATTAGCGGCCTGGAAAAATGCGTGTGAGGCGGAAGCGGCTATTAACCTGGATAAACCTGCATCAGTCAAATTAGTGGAAGCAGGTGACCATGCAGTTACCTGGCGACTGGCTTATTCCGTAAAAAATGTATATCGTCTGATTGAATCACGCTGTGCCGTTAATAAGGCCACTTATGATTTGTCGTTAATTGAAAGCATTGGATTAAACACCCCGTCTACACATGAAGTAGAGCTGACTACAAAAGTAGACGAAAAAAGAGATCTTTAAGTTTTCTATCCCTGTTGGACTTTGGTCAGCATTTATAATGTTTTTGTAGAGCGGACTTCAGTCCGCTATTAACATAATACCTCGATCATGGCGGACTAAAGTTCGCTCTACAATGTTGCAAGCTCTGTTAAAGAAGTAGAAACAAGTTAGTGTTTGCTTGATGTCGCTGATGTTTGCCATTATTCAAATCTCCCTTTTATCCAGGCTGGCTTTTTTCGACAGTCGAGTACTGCATAAATAACAATATCTTCATTTTCAATGGTGTAATAAATAGCAAAGGGGAAGCGTTTTGAAAGCAGACGATGGTATTTTATAAAAAAGAGAGGATGTACTCCATGATAAACAAGTAAAGAATCAATATCTGAAAATAGACTATCCAGAAAATAGCTTCCTATACCTTTTTCCTGTTGCTCATAAAAATGATAACCATTCAGCAAATCTTCGTTGGCTATCGGTAATATTTTTATGTTCATTAAATTTTATCGAGTATTTGCTTCTTGGCTTTATCCCAGTCCATAGGGCGTTGATTGCCTTCAACACGCTGCTGTTCTCGTGATGTTAAAACAGATTCATGCCAATCTGGTGATTCAAGTGTGCTGTGTTGGCATAAGTCATTCCAAATGGTTTCCATGACGGATATTTTTTCAGCCGTTGTCATCTCTCTGGGTGATATTGCAATCATATTTAATTCTCCTGCTATGCTACTTTGTATATTTCTAATTCTAACTCTGTGAGTGCTTTGAGCTACTGTTTTTTGCCGCAAAAGAGTTTGACTATTTCAACTGGTGAACCAAACTGATCCAGTGGATTGACCGCAGTATTTTCATGTCTTCGATGTTTTCTATGTCTTCATCGGCGTATTTATCCAGAGGTCATCTCATAACTATGCTTCAGCATGAATTGCGGACTGATAGTTACCCTCCAACTTTGTTATAAGCTAATTCTATATATTTCTTTATTTCATCAAATTTATCTAACGATGAAACAGTAAACTCAACATCTCCTGTACCATAGTGCCCAATATTACTTACATCTCTATAACAATTAGGTGCATCAGTAATCTCAGTAGATTTTAATTTTAAAAAAAGCTTTATATTTTTGCTTTTAACTTCCATGCAAACAATATTCTGAGAGGCTTTGTAAGCAACATAAAACTTTTTTGGTACTTCTTCAATTGATAAATCCAATCCTGTGTCAAACTCACGAATACTATGAGCTAGCTCTTGAATTTGTTTTGTTTTTCCTTCTAAGTGTTCTTTAAATGTATAAGTTGCTGTAGCTCTAACTTGCGCAGCTTTTTTCCCAGCTTCAACCATCACAGGATTTTTTCCTGATTCTGTAGGCATTCCCGATGAAGTAACTTTCGTATTATGAAACACTTCTTCAAGATAGAGAGAGTTATTTGTAAAAAGACGATACTTCCAAAGTTCAATATTTGCACCCATAACTTGAACTGCATGAAGGTCGTATTTTTTATAATTCGGTGCAATACAAATTACACGAACACTAGACCAATCAACTTTTACATTGTCACCTAATTTTTTTTGAACTGCTATTTCAAAGTCACCTTTGTGATCTTGAATCCAATGTAAATAGAATAAGCTCTGATTGATAAGTTCTGACGATTCAACTTTTTTGTATTCGACTATAACGGGATTATCCTCTTCGGACAGTGCAAGCGAGTCAATTCTGCCTGCATGTTGTGCTCCAGTTGAAAACTCCGAAGCAATAAATCGGCAGTTGAATACTGTATCTAAGTTAAACTCAATTAGTGTTTGCAATCTTCTTTTTCAAATGCAAAATTTTTCTGCTCAACAGGTAAAGGCTTGTCTTTTGAAATTTCGAATATTGGCAATTTAAAATATTCCTTTTGTTGGAGCGAATTTCAAACGTATAAGCAAAAGCCTTTTCCAATAATGCTGGCTAACATTATTGGAAAAGGCTCCTTACCTTTGTGTTTAGCATTTCGCTGGTATTTGGTTTTGTCTTTAAATACCTGTGCCTTGTTAAATTGAAAAGCAAATTTTGCTACCGGATTTTTGATCTGCTTTACGCCTAATTCCTTTATCTTCTTTCTTTTTTTCATAATAACACCTTAAATAAATTGGATTAATCACCATATACTATTAATATAGCCTGTTATTTGGTATATATTCAGCTCCCATAGGTATAGCATAAACCTCCCCCTTTGAAAAAGGGGGATTGAGGGGGATTTATTTATAAAATCTCCCCTACACCCCTCTTTTTCAAAGAGGGGGACTGAATACTTTCGTTATTTGAACATAGATTAGTTGTGAATTTCCAGAAAAAATTTGATGTTATTATCGTCGGCGGCGGTCATGCCGGTACTGAGGCTGCACTTGCTTCTGCCCGTTGTGGTGCTTCCACATTATTGCTGACTCAAAACATCGACACTTTAGGACAAATGAGCTGCAACCCTGCTATTGGCGGGATAGGTAAAGGTCATTTGGTTAAAGAAGTTGATGCACTGGGCGGCGCAATGGCTCAGGCAGCCGATAAAGCAGGGATTCAGTTTCGCACTTTAAATTCCAGTAAAGGGCCTGCGGTTAGGGCAACACGCGCTCAAGCCGACCGCAGTTTGTATAAACAAGCGATCAGAAGTACGCTGGAGAATCAGGAAAACCTCACTCTATTCCAGCAAACTGTTGCCGATTTAATTGTAGAAGGCGATCGGGTTGTTGGGGTTAAAACCCTGATGGGACTCGATTTTTCGGCAAACGCAGTGGTACTGACTACAGGGACATTTTTAGGTGGCCGTATTCATATTGGCCTGGAAAACTATAGTGGTGGCCGGGCGGGTGACCCGGCATCCATTGCTTTGGCTGATCGCTTGCGAGAATTACCCTTTCGGGTAGACCGACTGAAAACTGGCACGCCTCCTCGTCTTGATGGCAGAACTATTGATTTCAGCAAACTGGAAGAACAGCATGGTGACGAGGTGTTACCTGTCTTTTCGTACATAGGGTCTCGGGAACAACATCCACGGCAGATTCCCTGTTACATTACCCGAACCAATAGCAAAACCCACGATATTATACGTTCCGGGATGGATCGATCGCCTATGTACACGGGTGTTATTGACGGTGTCGGCCCACGTTACTGCCCTTCCATTGAAGATAAGGTGGTTCGTTTTGCAGATCGGGATTCGCATCAAATATTTGTTGAACCGGAAGGCCTGGAAACCCATGAAATCTATCCTAATGGTATTTCAACCAGCCTGCCTTTTGATATTCAATGTCAGTTAGTTCAATCCATGCTGGGCTTTGAAAATGCGGTTATCATTCGTCCGGGCTATGCTATTGAGTATGATTATTTTAATCCTATCGATTTAAAATCATCTTTGGAAACCAAGCATATGAATGCCCTGTTTTTTGCTGGACAGCTGAATGGAACAACAGGTTATGAAGAAGCCGCCGCCCAGGGTTTAATTGCAGGATTAAATGCTGCACGATTAGTCAAAGGTCTGGAAAGCTGGTGTCCGGGGCGTGATGAGGCATACATGGGAGTAATGATAGATGACTTGATTACCCGAGGCACACAGGAACCCTATCGTATGTTTACCAGCCGCGCCGAATATCGTTTGATTTTACGGGAAGATAATGCTGATTTGCGTTTAACTGAGAAAGGCAGAGAATTAGGTTTGGTTGATGATACACGTTGGCATGCGTTTGAACAAAAACGTGAGGCTATCACTCAGTTGCAAACAGACCTGGGCAAAAAATGGGTAAGAGTTGGTACTGATGAAGCCCAAAAGGCTGAAAGTTTGTGGGGCAAGGAAATTAAAAAAGAAGCCAGTATGATGTCATTATTGCGTCGGCCTGAAGTTGATGTAGATAGATTGCTTGATTTTGCAGAAATCGATGATGTACCCGAACAAGTTGCCGATCAGGTTGCAATACAGGCAAAATATGCCGGTTACATAGACAGACAACAAACTGAAATAAACCGGACTAAACGCTATAATCATTTAAAGTTACCCGTCGATCAAGATTACAGCAAAGTTTCAGGGCTTTCTAATGAAGTCAGTGAAAAGTTAAAATTGCAAAAGCCTGAAACACTGGGTCAAGCTTCTCGTATACCCGGTATAACACCTGCAGCAATCTCTTTATTGCTGGTTTATCTAAAAAAGAAATCAGCTTGATGAAGATGTGTCAGCAAATATTGCAGGAAGGTTTGCAAGAACTCAATATAAGCGCAGATGAACACCAATTAGAGTCACTACTCGCTTTCATTAAACTGATCGAAAAATGGAATAAAGCTTATAATTTAACGGCTATACGTAAGCCTGAAGATATGGCGAGTTTACACATATTAGATAGCATGGCCGTTATGCCTTTTATACGGGGTGA
>Ga0164315_10004748_pt1 | contig 10572 bp, 8 predicted proteins | sample GuaBasSedimGuay6_FD_113737 | JGI IMG/M metagenome (GOLD analysis project Ga0164315, IMG submission 113737) | Subseafloor sediment microbial communities from Guaymas Basin, Gulf of California, Mexico - Guay6, Core 4569-2, 0-3 cm | ecosystem: Environmental > Aquatic > Marine > Hydrothermal vents >...
ACTCGGAAATGTTCCCGGTAATCATCCATTACAGCCTGAAGGTCTTCTGCAGAAAGCCCGCGAAGTTCCCTCTTCAAGGCTTTCAGATATTGTTTTTCAGTTTTCCTTTCCTTCATACCTTCACCTCCCGGTTCTCACTTAATATCCGGCCTATTCTCTCCAGGAAATCTTCCCATTCCAGGCGTACAGCCTCCGCACGATCCTTGCCCTCTCCGGTAATCCGGTAGTACTTGCGCGGGGGTCCGCCGTCTGATTCCTCAAGGTAAGTTTCAAAAATACCTTCCTTGGAAAGCCGGCGTAGTATCGGATACAACGCCCCTTCCGAGATGTCGATATCCCTGGAAATCTCCTGAACCAGCTCATAGCCGTAAAAATCTTTCCGGCGCACCAGATCGAGAACACAGAGCTCCAACACCCCCTTCTTGAATTGATTGTTCATCCTTTCCTCCTCAACCTTTCGCCGAGCGTTTATACATACTCTAGTACTATTCATCGTATAGTACTATTCATAAGATAAACCTTTCCCGAAGATTGTCAAGTCCCTTATTGGATAAATTTGATAATTGACCTCTGCCACCCTGAGGATGGCCGATTATCTCCTCAAAACAGGAATACCTTGTATAAATCTCCATGTAAATGGAGTTTTTCCTTGCGTATATCTCCATGTTCATACATATTTACCACAGAATGAAAAGAAATATTGAAAAGACATTGATTGAGTGGATACAAAATAATAACCGAAAACCACTACTCCTGAACGGGGCAAGGCAAGTTGGTAAAACATTTATCCTTAAAGAATTCGGGAAAAAGCTTTTTAAGAATATCCATTATTTCGATCTGGAAGAGCAGAAATCTGTTTTGAAACCTGTTTTTTCTGAAGGACCTCTGAATCCTAAAAGTATCATCGATAAATTGAGCTTTATCAGTGGTAACCTGATCGATATTAATACTGATCTTTTAATTCTGGATGAAATTCAATCCATACCCAGAGCCATTACCTCGCTGAAGTATTTCAACCAGGACATGGGCAGGTTGGCCGTTACGGCTGCCGGATCCAACCTCGGAATCGCCCATGCTGAAGAAGCCTTTCCAGTAGGAAAAATAGATTCATTATTCCTATACCCGATGAATTTCGAGGAATTTCTTATCGGCATAAATGAGAATAGGGCCGCCGAATTCCTTTCGACTTTCAAGGGAGGAAAAACAGATGATATATATCATACCCGATTATTTGAACTGCTTAAGGTCTATTTCATTACGGGAGGGCTGCCGGAAGTTATACTTGAATACAAAAAAGAACAGGATAATCCTCTCACAGCTTTCAGAAATATTCGCAGATTACAGGACACACTGTTACTTCATTACAGGAATGATTTCGGGAAGTACTCAGGAAATACTAATTCGAGGCATATTGAACGTATATTGAACTCAGTTCCATCACAACTTTCTAAAGTCCAGGACAGCACGACCAGGAAATACACGTTTAAGGATGTTGTTTCCAAAGGTTACAGAAGCTATGAGGATCTGGCAGATCCCATTGACTGGCTTGTAAAGGCCGGGTTGGTAATCCGGTGTGATATAACAGAACACCCGACGATTCCGATTTATGGAAATACTCTGGAAAACAGTTTTAAACTATTTCTATTTGATATCGGGATTCTCGGAGCGATGGTAAAACTCCCGCCGGAAAGAATCATGCAGTATAACTATGGAACATATAAAGGCTATTTTGCTGAAAACTTCATTCTACAGGAAATGATTTCATATGGCTTCAAGGATGTCGCAGCCTGGAGAGGAAGAACTTCGGAAATCGAGTTTATCTTTCAGCTGGGCGATCAACTGTTGCCTGTGGAGGTTAAAGCCGGGACCAATACAAAGGCAAAAAGTCTCTTAACCTATATCAATAAATATCAACCTGAGAGGTCGTTCAAATTTACCGGAAATAAATTTGGAGTTGACCGGATAAATAATATCTATAATTACCCTCTGTATATGGTGTCACAATTTCCACCGAGGGACATGTAAGCCCGGCAGCGATCCCATGGCTGTATAGACTTACAGCTACACATCAATTTCTTCTGGAATCCCGCCGATAATTTTTTCGACTTTAATGGTCAGCAGAAATCCGGCACCCGGGGTATTCAGATCGATACCCTCTTTTATCAGCAGCTTGTTCAAATAATCGATCTGATTCGAATTGTCCATAATGCCGATGAAGGTTTTTGAATAGGGGGATTTGCCCTTGAAGTGAGAGAGACCGGCAAACATGGGGATATCGTAGGCCATCTTCTTTTCCAGGGTTTCACTGTCCAGTATCAAAGATGTTTGAGCCCCGATTTCCACCAGGCTGGAGATAACTGTCTGCATTTTCTTCTGGTCGGATAAAGCCAGAATAAAGAGGTATTCGCCATTGTTCCCCTTCTGAATGGGGATGACATCATTTTTAGCAATTTCAGCCCGGAACTCCTCACTGGATTCGGAGAGTATAAGTTTATTCCGGATATGTTCATCGCTGAAAAGCCGGGCCGTCTTAGCCAGAACCTGCAGGTATTCCTTGTTCTCATTTCCTGGAAAGATAAAAAGTAGAAGTATATTTACGGGCTTATTATCGATCGAATTGTACTTAATTCCGCTGGGCATGGTAGCCGCCAGTATTATCCCGTGAGGCACAAGATCCGTCTTGCAGTGAGGAATAGAAATACCATTACCAATTCCGGTAGTACTCTGTTGTTCCCGGTCCATTACGGCGGAATATATGGCCTCAACCTTATCCGCAGGTATTATATTATTCTCAGAAGCCTGCTTCAGAAGGCTTGAAATAATAATCTTCTTGTTCTTTCCTTCCGCTTTTATCTGAATGCCTTCAGGTTTCAGATAGTCAATAATATACATTTCAAACAGCTCCTTCCCGGATGTAGTTCTGATGCCAGAGGATGAGTAACTCGATGATATTCAGATCGCCGATCAACCTTTCATTTTTATCAACAACGGGAATCTCCCCCGCTTTGTTGCTGAAGAGAAGATTAAAGGCTTTCTCTATAGGGTCGATATCAAGTACATAGTAAATCTCAGGATCCATAAGATCCCGGGCCGTATTTTTATTCCTTGATGAGGCAATCTTGTACCCGAAGGAATTTGATTCAGAATAGATTGATGCCATGGAGGAGAAGTCAATACTGATTTTTTTGAGTATATCCTGCATGGTGATAATACCCACAAGCCGTTCTTTCTCATCTATAACATAAACAGCCCTGATAACAGGGTTATCAATAAATATTTTAATCACGTTCTCAACCTGTTCATCTTCCAATACAATGGCCGGTTTAACGGTTATGAGTTTCCGGATTTCACCAACTTTTGTTTCTTTCATACATCATCCTTTTCTTTAAAGGCCCACTTGAGCAGGGGCGGGGTTATTATGGCCGATAAGATTACGATCAGTACGGTTGTGGAATACTCGGTCTGGGTAAAGATACCCCTGGTTAATGCCATGGCTGAAATGATAAGGGCCACTTCCCCTCGGGGAACCATCCCGACTCCTATCCTGGTTGACTGCCGCAGACTGAACCCGCCGATTTTTGCCCCGACTCCCGAACCAAGGATTTTACCTGCAATGGCAAAGAGAATAATAAAGATGATAAAACCGGGATTCCCGGAGATATCCCGAAGCTGTGTTTCAAGCCCGATATTGATAAAGAAAATAGCGACAAAAAAGGACTGACCCAGGGTTTCCACACCTTCACTCACGGTTCTTTTGGATCTGGTCTGCCCCACAAACAAACCGGCAATATACGCTCCTGTTATTTCCGCCATTCCCGCTTTCTCAGCAGCCCAGGCAAATAAGAAACACAGGGATAAGGCCACGGCAACTACACCGGATTCCACCTCGAGCTTTCTGGTAAAACGGATAATCGGTTTAAACAGAAAGAACCCCACAAGAAAGGACGCAACAAAGTATCCGAGAATTTTTGCCATGGATATCAGGATGTTGTTTTCCCCGCCGTGAAGTCCGAACACAAAGGTGAGCATCAGAATACCGATAACGTCGTCAATAATGGCCGCACCGAGTATTGTGGTACCCTCAGAGGAATGGAGTTTCTTGAGGTCAATTAAAGTCATCACTGTAACACTCACACTGGTGGCCATCAGGACCGTACCGATAAGTGTTGAAGAAAAGACATCCAGGCCGAAAAAACGGGAAGTAAAAAAGCCCAGTGCAAAAGGAACAAGCACCCCGCCGGCGGCAGTCATCAGGGAAGCCTTGCCCTGAGATTTCATTTGTGCAATATCCGTATCCAGCCCGGCGGTAAAGAGAAGGAGTATCACCCCGAGCTTTGCCAGCCACTGGAGAACAATATCGGTTTTGACGATATCAAGAACTGAAGGCCCAAGAAGAATACCCGTAATTATCATCCCCAGAACCGGCGGCATCTTGAACTTGATTGACAATGCCGCAACATACTTTGATAGAATAAGAATGATCGCCAGATGAAGAAGGAAATGCGGATGAACCATAAATTCATTATAGATAACAGGTCCGATAAAGCAAGAAAACAGGAAGAAAAGAATGCTTGATAAAGGAAAAGAGGTTGATATCTACTGGTTTTCGGGCACAGGCAACACCCTGCTTATCGCTCAAACCCTTGAAAACTTTCTTAAAACCAACGGATTCAAGGTAAATCTCAAAGCAATGGAGAAATCAGATGCTTCTCAGATTAATTTAAGCCGAACCCTTGGGTTGGCTTTCCCTGTAGCGGAGCAGGGAACCTTCCCTCTGGTCTGGGATTTCATCAAGGGGCTTCCCTCCCCTGGTAAACTGGGAATCCGAGATATGGAAGTTTTCATGGTAGATACCAAGATGGTCTATTCCGGCGGTATAAAAGGACCGATTAAAAAAATCCTCAGGAAAAAAGGCTTTCAAACCCTGGGAGCCAAAGAAATTGTTATGCCGAACAATCTGATGAAGAAGAAAAAACAGCCGGAGAAAGACCGATTAAAAATAGAAAAGGGCAAAATGGCAGCGGAACAGTTCGCCCGTAATCTGATATCAGGAAAAGTGGTCTGGCGGGATATTCCGATCTACTCGGATCTGATGGGCAGCTTCAGTAAAATGGAATTCAACTGGAAGCTGTTCCGCAATATACTCCCTTTAAAAGTTGATAATGAAATCTGCACCCGATGCAGACTCTGCGAAAAGAACTGTCCGACTGAAAGCTGGCGATTTAACAAGGAACAGAACAGAATGATCTGGACGAAGGACGAATGCATCTACTGCCTGCGCTGTTTTTCCTACTGCCCGGTGCAGGCCATCAGCTATGGGAAGAAGGGATATGTACAAAATAAAGGGGTTTCCTCCGGAGTGATCGGGAGGTTCCTCAAATCGTAAGATCCCAGGACTCCTGCATTTCATTTTTGAAATTTCACAAATCCTTCCTTGAATCCCCATCACACCGGGGGTAAGATTAACGTTCATTTATCCGACTTCCAGATGCCCCCGGAGAAGGAGGGATTATGGCGAACGATCCAATGCGGATCCTTGGAATAGATGCCGGCTCAGTGGCCGTCTCAGTTGTGGAAACTGATGGTGATGGTGTGATTCTCCGTGAGGAGTACCGCTTTCACAACGGGCATCCCCGGGATGCTCTTCGAACTGTTATAGCCGAGTGGTCTGCTTTGGAGGCCGGATTTTCCGGGTGGACCTCCATCACTGCATCCCGTTCCGCCGCCCCCTATGTGCTTTCACCGGATCTGATAGCCGACGATCATGTGGCGGTTATGACCGCTGCAAAACGACTCCACGGCCGTATCGGTTCTCTATTGTCCATCGGCGGAGAGAAATTCGGCCTGTTCTCCTGGTCGGGAGAGGGGGAGTACCGGAGTTTCAAGGGCAATACTTCCTGTGCGGCCGGTACCGGGGGGTTTCTGGACCAGCAGGCCGAACGCCTGGGTCTATCCTGTGCCGCCGAACTCTCCGCCCTGGCGGATTCCAATGTGAAGGAAGCTCCGAAGATTGCCACCCGCTGTGCGGTTTTTGCCAAGACCGACCTCACCCATGCCCAGCAGGAAGGATTCTCTCTGGACTCCATCGCCGACGGCTTGAGCCGGGGACTGGCGGGAAACCTTCTGGATGTGCTTCTCGATGGAAAACCGCCGGCTGAACCTTTTATCATCTGTGGCGGGGTGGCATTGAATAAAGCGGTGGTGAAGCATATTGCCGATCTCACCGATACGAATCCAATAGTGGATGATTCAGCTCCCCTATACGGAGCTATGGGTGCCTCCTGGGCTTTACTGGAGCAGGAAGAATCCCTCAAAGAAAACACCCGAATCCGAACTGACGCCTCAGAAATAATCGGGGCGCAATCGGAGGTCAATCTCGAAAAAGGATTCCGGTATCCTCCACTCACCCTGAAAAAATCCTCATACCCTGATTTTTCCAGCTACGACTCATGGGAAGTTCCGGTGGAAGGCCGCAAAGGACGCTACCCGGTGGAAGTGGAGATTTTTGAGAAGCTCCCCACCGCAGGGAATGCCACATTGGGGATCGATATCGGGTCTACCAGTACCAAAGCCGTTCTGATAAGTGAGGGCGGCAAAGTGCTGCTGGGACTCTACACCCGGACAGCCGGACGACCGGTTGAAGCCATGAAAGGCCTGCTGATGGCCCTGGAAGTAGCCCTTGAAAAACACGGACCGGAAATCGAAGTGCTCGCCTGTGCCACCACAGGATCGGGACGGAAACTGGTGGGAGAGATTCTGGGAGCCGACCTGATACTGGATGAAATCACCGCCCACGCCAGAGCGGCGGTCCACCTGGACGAAGAGGTGGACACCATCATCGAGATAGGGGGGCAGGACGCCAAGTTCACCACCCTCAAAGACGGCCGGGTAACCGGGTCGGTGATGAACAATGTCTGCGCCGCAGGAACCGGCAGCTTTCTTGAAGAACAGGCTGCACGCCTGGGATGTGTGGTAACCGACTACGCGGAGCGCACCGAAGGCATCTCGGCCCCGGTTACCAGCGACCGCTGTACGGTCTTCATGCAGCGGGATCTGAACCACCTGATGAGTGAAGGTTACTCGGTGGAGGAGGTGCTGGCGGCTGCGCTGCACAGTGTCCGGGAGAACTACCTGAACAAGGTGGCGGTAAGGCCTCGGATCGGGAAAAAAATATTCTTTCAGGGAGCTACGGCCAGAATCAGAACTCTGGTGGCCGCCTTCGAGCAGGCCCTGGACAAGCCCATTCTTGTATCCCGATTCTGCAGCCATACCGGCGCCCTGGGAGCGGCACTTCAGCTCATCGATGATGAAATTATCCCGGGAAAATTTCGGGGTGTCGAGATCTGGAAGCAGGAGATTCCTGTTCGAACTGAGGTGTGTAAACTCTGCAAGAATGCCTGCAAACTCACACTGGCCGAAGTGGAAGGGGAGACAGTGGCCTACGGATTTCTCTGTGGACGGGATTATGGCACAGATAAGTACGTGGCGGTGGCCGGGGAAGGCGCCGAGCCCATGGACGAGCAGGCCAGGTTATTCCGGGTTCAGAAGCCCGGTGGGAAGGGGAAGCCTGTTGTACCCTACACCCTGGGACTTCCTGCCGCCCTCTACATGGCCGCCGAACTTCCCTTCTGGGAGAAGTTTTTCGCCCTGTTGGGTATCCCCACGATCACCGACTGTAATGTCGATCCCATCGAAAGCGGCAAGGCCCTCACCGGAGCTGAGTTCTGCGCCCCGATGACTGCCCTTCACGGCCGGGTGGCCAGACTTGCAGAAAAGGCCGACTACGTTTTTATTCCCTTCTACCTGGATGAAAAAGGCCCGGATGGAGATAAACACAGCTACTGCTACTACAGTCAGTTTGCCCCCACCCTGGTAAAACAACTGGCTCCCGAAGGAAAGGTAATCACCCCCCTGGTGAAAACAGCCTACAGGGATTTCCGGGGCAAAGCCGCCGTCTATGAAGCTCTTGATAAGCTCCCCGGAACCACCCCGGATCTGAAAAAAATGGAGCAGGCCTGGAAGGAAGCGGGGGAATGGTTTGAAGAGAAACGGAGGGAACTCAGACGGTTTCACGCAGATCGGGCCCGGGAGGATGATATCAATGTGGTTCTCCTGGGACGGCCCTATGTTGTTGCCGATTCGAAGATGAACAAAGATATCCCCCGGCTGTTTTCTGAAACCGGAGCCAGAGTGTTCGATATGGAAATGCTGGACGCCGAAGGAATCGACGATCTGCCCTGGAGCTACGCTTCACAAATTATGAAACACGCCGAACGCATCGCCGATATAGAGGGAACCTATCCCGTCCTTGTAAGCAGCTTCATGTGTTCACCTGATTCTTTCGTTATCCCCTATGTCCGGGAACTCTGGGAGAAAAGGGGAAAGCCCTACCTCATTCTGGAACTGGACGGTCATGGTTCCAGCGTGGGTTACGGTACCCGGGTGGAAGCCGGGGTCCGCTCATTCAGAAACCATTTCTACAGCAAGGAACGCAAACAGCCGGAAGACAGTAAACACGTTATTCCCGTATTCAAACAGGGGAGTGCCGCGGATATCAGAGGAAAGGTGATGCTCATTCCCAACTGGGATTCTGATGTGATGACCCTGGTTACCGCCAACCTCCGCCGGGAGGGGGTTGATGCCAGGCTGCTGGAGGAAACCGATGAGACCATACGCCAGGGAAGCCGGGATTCCGCAGGCCAATGCCTGCCCTTGAGCATCATCGCCAGGGAGGTGGCCCAATACGTCGGCAAGCACAAACTGGACCCCCGGAACACCGTTCTCTGGATGCTCAAAAGCAACTGGACCTGTAATATCCCCCTTTACCCCCGGCACATCATGTTTCTGCTCAAACAGCAGGGCGGCGGACTGGAACATGTTCAAATTCATATCGATAACATCGGGCTCACCGCAACAACCCCCCTCTCCCTGGTTAACACCTATTACGCCTACATGTTCGGCGGTCTTCTCAAACGTATCGCCTGCCGTATCCGTCCCTATGAGGACAGCCCCGGAGAAACAGACCGGGTACTCTCCATGGCCCGGGACCGGCTGTCAAAGGTATTCATGGGCCGTGGTGAAAAAATGGATGCGGTGAAGGATATTGTCGCCCGTTTCGAGGCTATCCCGATGACACATACCCAGCGCCCGAAAGTGGCCATTTTCGGTGATGTCTATGTACGGGACAACGAGGTGATGAACCAGAACCTCATCCGCTACATCGAAGCTGCCGGGGGAGAAGTGGTTACCATGCCCTACACCCGGTACGCGAAAATGATATCCAACACCCATTTCAAGCGCCTGTTCAAGGAGAAACGCTACCGGGCCGTGGCCGGCTGGAAAGTGTTCCTGGCCGCCTTGAAGCTCCTGGAACGAAGCTACGACAGGCTTTTCACCCCATTAGCCGGGGCAGAAGAGGTTTTCGACGATGATCCCGAGGCCATTCTGGCTCCCTACGGGGTTACCCTGGAGCATCACGGTGAGTCCATGGAAAATCTACTGAAGGTTCACTACCTCTCAAACCGGCATGACGACCTGACTCTCTTTGTTCAGACCAGCCCCTCGTTCTGCTGTGCCGGACTTATCACAGAGGCCATGCGGAACAAAATTGAAGAAATCACCGGAGTGCCTGTGGTATCCATCACCTACGACGGTACAGGCGGGGACAAGAATGATGTGGTAATCCCCTATCTGGCCTTTCCCAGAACCAAGGTGAGAGAAGCAGTTCAGGAGGCTCCCGCCGGATAAAGCCTTATTTTGCATCTCAGGCTTCCGGTGAACTAGACTTCTACTTTTAAGGAGTCAGAATTGGCGGACAACAGAGAATGTATCATTCTGGGCGGCGGATGCTTCTGGTGTATTGAAGCTGTTTACAAGCGAATACCGGGCGTTATATCCACACGCCCGGGGTATGCCGGAGGCACTGTCAAAAATCCTGATTACAGACAGGTATCCACCGGAAAAACCGGGCATGCCGAAGTTGTGGAAGTGTGCTTTGATACAACAGCAATCTCCCTCACAGCCATCCTGGAAGTTTTCTGGCGTGCACACAATCCAACCACTCTCAACCGCCAGGGAAACGACATCGGCTCCCAGTACCGTTCCGTTGTTTTTTACAACAACGAAGCCCAGAAAGAGGCGGCCGAAACTTCCCTTCAGGGACTGATACACGCCGGTATATACAAGTCTCTGCCGGTTACCCGGATTGAACCCCTGGAAACCTTCTGGCCCGCCGAGGAGTATCACAAGGATTACTTCGAAGCCAACCGCGGTCAGAGTTACTGCCGTATGGTTATAGAGCCCAAACTTCATAAACTGGCTCTGATGGAAGATTGACCTCCAAAGGAGAACAGTACAATTCAACACCTGCACCCGGCGGCCATTCCCGGTAGGTGATGAATGGAATCAGCCCGGATAGGCATCTCCCCGGGCCTTGCCGTATCCCCCTGCCCTGTTGTATATTTTCACCGCAACGGGCGATTAACTCAGTGGCTAGAGTGCTACCTTCACACGGTAGAAGTCACTGGTTCGAGTCCAGTATCGCCCAAACTTAAAGACCTTCCGTCAGGAGGG
>Ga0164315_10004750_pt1 | contig 10571 bp, 10 predicted proteins | sample GuaBasSedimGuay6_FD_113737 | JGI IMG/M metagenome (GOLD analysis project Ga0164315, IMG submission 113737) | Subseafloor sediment microbial communities from Guaymas Basin, Gulf of California, Mexico - Guay6, Core 4569-2, 0-3 cm | ecosystem: Environmental > Aquatic > Marine > Hydrothermal vents...
CAGGTGCTTCTTCAGCAACAGGTGCTTCTTCAGCAACAGGTGCTTCTTCTTTGGTTTCTGCCTCTGGGGCTTGTTCTTCGATTTCAGCTTTGGGCTCTTCTTTGGCCACTGCCTCAGTTTTTTCCTCAGCTACTGCATCCTTTGCTGCTGCTGCGGTCTCTTCTTTGGGTTCATTGGCATTCACCTCAACTTCGTTGGGATCTACCTTTTTACTCTCGTTAGACATTAGTTAATTCTCTTAAAATTAATAAGTTAGACATTATATTTGTTTAATCAAGCCGCAAAGTTAACAAAATGCATGTAATTGCCCAAAAAAAGAGAGATCTAAACCCCTGAAAACCACCAAAGGTAATCCATTGGCTCATACCATATCAAGAACTTCAGCGACCTTTTAAAAAACTGAGAAAGCAGCATGCGATGGTATCCATTAAAAATTTAACTTTACACTTCAATTAATAAAAGCCTCCTGAAATGAAGATTGCTGTTGTTGGAACAGGTTATGTTGGACTGGTATCGGGTACTTGTTTTGCTGAGACAGGCATTACAGTAACTTGCGTGGATATTGATAAAAAGAAGATCGAAAACCTGAAAAAGGGAATCATTCCCATCTATGAGCCGGGACTGGAAAATATGGTCAGGCGCAATGTGGAGAGTGGCCGTCTTTCTTTTAGCACCAGCCTGGAAGAGAGCCTGGTGGATTGTGAAACTATATTTATTGCCGTTGGAACTCCTCCTGATGAAGATGGTAGTGCCGATCTGCAATATGTACTGGCTGTTGCAGATGAAATCGGAAGCTATATGCAAGATTACCTGGTAATTGCAACCAAGAGCACAGTTCCGATCAAAACTGCTGAGAAGGTAAGGGAAAAAATATCTTCTGCCCTGAAGCTCAGGTCCAGTAAGCTGGAATTTGATGTGGCTTCCAATCCGGAATTCCTGAAAGAAGGTGCCGCCATCAATGATTTCCTGAAACCCGACAGAATTGTCATCGGTACCGATTCGAAAAGAGCTGAGAAAATTATGAAGAGGCTCTACAAACCCTTTACTCTGAACGGGCACCCCATTATTTTTATGGATATCACTTCGGCCGAAATGACCAAATATGCAGCCAATTCCATGCTTGCCACCAAAATCAGCTTTATGAACGACATTGCCAATTTATGCGAGGTGGTGGGTGCTGATGTAAATATGGTCCGTAAAGGGATTGGAAGTGATACTCGCATTGGGCACAAGTTTATCTACCCCGGGGCAGGTTATGGAGGAAGTTGTTTCCCCAAGGATGTAAAAGCCCTGATTCGCACAGGTGACGAATACCAGCGCTCTCTGGAGATATTGAAAGCGGTGGAGCTGGTTAATGAGAAGCAAAAAGTGGTAATACCGTCCAAATTAAGGGAGTACTATGGATCTTCATTGAAGGGGAAAAAAATTGGCCTCTGGGGACTCTCTTTCAAACCCAATACAGATGATATGCGGGAAGCTCCCTCCATTCGCATTATTGAGGAACTGACCAGGGAGGGGGTACAAATCAGGGCCTATGATCCGGTTGCCCTGGAAGAAGCCAAAAGGATTCTGGGAGACAAAATCGAATACTGCACCGATAAGTATGAAGTCCTTGTAGATACAGACGGATTAATTGTTGTAACTGAATGGCCTGAATTTCGTGTGTTGAACTATGGCGTGCTGGAAAAACTGATGCGGGAAAAGGTCATATTTGACGGACGTAATATCTACGATCCTGAGGAACTGAAGGAACATGGCTTTACTTACTACAGCATTGGCAGGAAAGCTGTTAAACCCTGATTAAAATGAAAAGAATCCTTGTCACCGGTGGAGCCGGTTTTATCGGATCACACCTCTGCGAAAGATTGCTTGAGGAAGGAAATGAAGTGCTTTGCCTGGATAACTATTTCACCGGGTCCAAAACAAACATCGCCCACCTGCTTGAAAACCCATATTTTGAACTGATCAGGCACGATGTTACAACGCCCTACTACGTGGAGGTAGATGAAATCTACAACCTGGCCTGTCCGGCCTCTCCCATACATTATCAGTACAATCCCATCAAAACTGTCAAAACTTCGGTGATGGGAGCCATTAATATGCTCGGGCTGGCCAAACGGATCAAATCTAAGGTACTGCAGGCCTCCACAAGCGAGGTTTACGGAGACCCGACAGTACATCCACAACCTGAGTCATACTGGGGAAATGTAAATCCCATTGGCATTCGCTCCTGTTATGATGAAGGAAAGCGTTGTGCCGAGACCCTCTTTATCGACTATCATAAGCAAAACCAGGTGAGAATCAAGATTATAAGGATCTTCAACACCTACGGTCCAAAAATGCACCCCAACGATGGCAGAGTGGTATCCAACTTCATTGTGCAGGCACTTCAAAACCAGCCTATTAGCATTTACGGAGATGGATCACAAACAAGAAGTTTCCAGTATGTTGACGACCATCTTGAGGGAATGATCCGGATGATGCAAACGGGCGACCAGATAACAGGTCCGGTGAATCTTGGTAATCCTGTAGAGTTTACCATCCTAGAGCTGGCCAAAAAGATTATTGCATTGACCGGCTCTAAATCAGAAATATCCTTTCTGCCCCTGCCCCAGGATGATCCGATCCATCGCAGGCCCGATATCAGCCTGGCAAAGGAAATGCTGGATGGCTGGAGTCCCAAAGTGGAGCTGGAAGCCGGACTGGAAAAAACAATTACATATTTTGATCAATTATTAAACAGCTAATATGAAAGGTATCATTCTGGCAGGAGGTGCAGGGACACGACTTCACCCCATCACCAAATCCATCTCAAAACAGATCATTCCGGTCTACGACAAACCCATGATCTACTACCCCCTCTCTGTACTAATGTTGGCGGGCATCAGGGAGATTCTAATAATCTCCACCGCGGAGGACTTGCATCTCTATCAAACTCTTCTGGATGACGGGGCAAAGCTGGGACTCTCCCTGAGTTATACCATTCAGCCTTCTCCCGACGGACTGGCACAGGCTTTTCTGATCGGTGAAGAGTTTATTGAAAATGAACCCGTATGCCTGATTTTAGGTGACAATATCTTTTACGGACATGGTTTTGGTAAGACTTTGAGACAGGCTGCTGCTCTTGAAGAAGGCGCAATGGTTTTCGGCTACTATGTCACTGACCCCGAGCGTTATGGTGTGGTTGATTTTGACAAAAGCGGGAAAGTGGTGAGCCTGGAGGAGAAACCCTTACATCCCACATCAAATTATGCTGTAACGGGACTCTATTTCTACGGAAATGACGTGGTAGAGAAAGCAAAAACACTGAAACCATCCAAGCGTGGCGAACTGGAAATCACCGATCTGAACAGGCTCTATCTGGAAGAACAAAGGTTAAAGGTGCGGATCATGGGAAGGGGCATGGCATGGCTTGATACGGGCACACAGGAGAGCCTGTTACAGGCTGCCAACTACATTCATACCATTGAACAACGACAGGGATTAAAGATCTCCTGCATAGAGGAGATTGCATTCGCGATGGAATATATTGATAGCACACAATTGCTCGCACTTGCCGAAGAGATGCGTAACAGCTCCTATGGTCAGTACTTGTTCAGTGTTGCAAATGAAAAACTACAGGAGACAGATTTTTAGTAATTATGATTGTAAAAGAGACAGGGATTGAAGGGCTACTGATACTTGAACCAAGGGTATTGAAAGATCCCCGTGGATTTTTTTATGAGAGCTATCACAAAGAAGAACTAGCAGGGCACGGAATTGAATATGAGTTCATTCAGGACAACTCGAGTCGTTCAAGCTATGGGGTAATCCGCGGCCTACACTATCAAAAAGAACCTTATGCACAGTCCAAACTGGTGCGTGTAACTGAAGGTGCCATTTATGACGTAGCAGTAGACATACGGCCCGGTTCTCCTACTTATGGGAAGTGCTTCGGTGTAGAGCTTAGCGCAGAAAACTTCCTGCAGTTGATGATTCCTGCGGGGTTTGCTCATGGACTTTCAGTCCTGTCAGACCATGCTACTGTACAATACAAGTGTGATAAGTACTACAAGCCCGAATCCGAATCGGGGATCCGCTTTGATGATCCTGATCTCCATATAGACTGGAAGATCGATTCGGGAAAGGCGGTCATTTCGGAAAAGGACAGGATTCTGCCCTATTTTAAACAACTTTAAATTTTATACTATGAGTCAAGTACTGGTAACCGGGGCAGATGGTCAGCTTGGAAGAGAGATAAAAAAAATGCGTAATAGATTCCGGCAGATCTACACCTTTACGGATGTGGAAGAACTGGACGTAAGCGATCTTGCAGCCCTGAAATCATACCTGGCATCTAATCCTGCTGACTTTATTATAAACTGTGCCGCCTACACCGATGTGGAAGGCGCCGAGTCAGAGCCTGATCAAGCCATGAAATTAAACCGTGATATCCTGGTCAATTTCAAAGCATGCATGGAAGAATTCAGAGCCGTCCGTATCATCCACATCTCCACAGATTATGTTTACCGGGGCGAGCAGCCACGGCCCATCAGAGAGGATGATCCAACTGCACCCCTGGGTGTCTATGCACGAACAAAACTTGAGGGAGAAAATGCATTGCGGGGACATCCCCGGGCCCTGATCATACGTACTTCTTGGCTCTACAGTGTATTCGGAAAAAACTTCGTAAAGAATATGATCAACCGGATGGATCTAAAAAGCGATCTGAAGGTGGTTTACGACCAGGTGGGCACCCCCACCTATGCTGAAGACCTGGCAAAAGCCATTATGCAGATTATTTCTGATGTAGATTCCGATATGCTACAATTTGCACCTGGCATTTTTAACTACTCCAATAGCGGGGTTTGCAGCTGGTACGACATGACCATGGAGATTTGCAGGCTTATAGGCTGCAGAGCCAAAGTTGTGCCCATCGAAAGTCACGAATTTCCTGGGGCAGTAAAGCGTCCGGCTTACAGCGTAATGAATAAATCCAAGATTCAGGAAGTTTATGGAGTCGAGGTCCCTTACTGGAGAGACAGCCTGGAGAGGTGCATACATAACCTGATGTAATCCTATTTTTAATACCATATTTAACTCCATGGAGAACCATAACATACTCATAGAGGTCAAAAAGAAAGCAGAAGAATGGCTCAACAGCCCCATCGATGAGGCATCTAAAACTGCCATTCGCGACATGCTGGCCAACAACGAGACTGAGTTAATCGAAAGTTTCTATCGTGATCTGGAATTTGGTACCGGCGGATTGCGTGGGATCATGGGAGTGGGAACCAACCGTATGAATATCTATACCCTAGGGATGGCTACCCAGGGTCTATGTAATTACCTGCTGGATCAGTTTAGCGATCGCAAGGAGATCAGTGTGGCAGTAGCACACGATTGCCGCAATAACAGTCCCCTTTTTGCTGAAATAACGGCCCAGATCTGCATTGCCAATGGCATCAAAGCTTATCTGTTTGACGGACTGCGTCCCACCCCCGAGCTCAGTTTTGCAATACGGCAGCTGGGATGCCAGAGCGGAGTTGTAATTACAGCCTCCCACAATCCGAAGGAGTACAACGGCTATAAAGCATACTGGGAAGATGGAGCCCAGATTATCAACCCTCATGATGTAAACATCATCAATGAGGTAAAAAAGATCAAATCCATCGGGGATGTGAAATTCGACGGAGACAAGGAGAAGATTATCACCCTGGGTGAGGAAATGGATAAGCTCTACCTGGATGAAGTAGTTAGGCAATCCATTAACCCAGAGCTTATTGCAGCCAATCCGGATATTAAGATCGTATACACACCCATCCACGGTACCGGCGTGGAACTTGTCCCAAGGGCGCTGAAGCTTATGGGCTTCACATCTATCTATAATGTTCCTGAACAGGATGTGGTAGATGGGAATTTCCCCACCGTGATATCTCCCAATCCTGAAGAATCTGCCGCACTTGACATGGCCCTGAAGAAAGCCGATGAAGTGGGTGCAGACCTGGTGATGGCCAGTGATCCTGATGCCGACCGTGTTGGAATCGCCATCCGGGACGACCAGGGGAAATTAATGCTTGTGAACGGTCACCAAACCGCCTCCCTGCTCTCCTACTATCTTTTATCACAGTGGTCCGAACGGGGAAAACTTACCGGCAAAGAGTATATTGTAAAAACGATTGTGACCACCGAATTGATTGCCGACATGGCCAGGCATTACAAAGTACCCTACTGGGATGTACTGACCGGTTTTAAATTCATTGCTGACATCATCCGGAAAAATGAAGATAAAATGACCTTCATTGGAGGTGGTGAGGAAAGCTATGGGTTTATGATCGGAGATTTTGTAAGGGACAAAGATGCCGTTGCCTCCTGTGCCATCCTGGCCGAACTGGCTGCCTGGGCTCGTAGTCGCGGCAAGAGCATGTATGATATTATAATGGAGATGTATCTGAAGTTTTCATGCTACCAGGAGTCCCTGATCAATGTGGTCAGAAAAGGAAAGTCCGGTGCTGAGGAAATACAGCAGATGATGGCGGATTTCAGGGCTTATCCTCCTGAAAAGCTGAATGGATCACCAGTTGTGACCATCCGTGACTACCTGGAACAGGTAAGCACAGACTGCGTCTCCGGGGCAAAGACTTCCATAGATCTGCCCAAATCTAATGTACTCCAGTTTTTACTGAAAGATGGCAGTAAGGTCTCTGTCCGACCTTCGGGAACCGAACCCAAGATCAAATTCTATTTCAGTGTCTACGACCAACTGGACAACAGGGACGATTATAAGCAAGTAAAAGGGAAACTGGAGGAGAGGATAGAGGCCATTAAAAGGGAGTTGAAGTTAATCTAAAACAAAGCACGTGATGAAATCATACCGCAAAGAACTCTGGTTCGAAATCAAACAGCGCAGGGAGTTGATTAATATCACCCCTCAGATTGAAGAGTGCCTCCGCGACAGTGGGGTTCAGGAAGGTCTGGTACTTGTAAACGCCATGCATATCACTTCATCTGTTTTTATTAATGACGATGAACCTGGTCTGCATCACGATTTCGAAGTATGGCTGGAGAAACTGGCTCCGGAGAAGCCATATAGCCAGTACAGGCACAATGGTTATGAAGACAATGCCGATGCACACATCAAGCGCACCCTTATGGGACGCGAAGTAGTGGTAGCCATTACCAAAGGACGCCTGGATTTTGGCCCCTGGGAACAGATTTTCTACGGAGAATTTGATGGAAAGCGACGCAAACGCGCTCTGGTGAAGATTATCGGGGAGTAATAGCTTTCAGGCGTTTTTCAAGTTAAGTCTGAGTTCTGCAATTCCAGGCCTTTTCCCGTGCATTAGCATATGCATCCTGAAAATCTTAATTGAAAGAATTAATCCAAGGGTAATTGAAATTACCATTACGCCGATGCTGGTCAATATCTGCCATGCAGGGATGTCCGAAACACCCAATCTTAACATTGTCTGAACAGGTGCAGTGATGGGGAAAATAGACATGAAAACCCAGATAGAACTATTTGGGAAGGCCATAAGCAAGGAGGAAAACCAGAGCGGTACAAACCCAAACATCACGTAGAACATAGATAATTGACTGCCTTCCCTGGCACTGGAACTGATGGCCCCGATACCTATGGAAAGAACTGCGAAGAGCATGTACCCTAAAACGAAATATATAATCCCCAGTATCAGGAAGTTGACCGGTAGCTGAATACTACTCATAAAACCACCAAAAGAGGATGAGGCCAGTTTAAGTATTAAGGGGGCTGAGATCAGCCATACCAAAACCTGTAAAAGACCGGCAATACCCAATGCCAATATTTTACCTATGAGCAGTTGGCGAATGGAAACCGAAGAAAATAACACCTCTATGAGGCGGCTCTCCTTTTCCTCTCCCAATCCACTAATTAAAGAGGTGGCTCCAAACATAAGTGCAAGAGACAGCAGAAGAGAAAATATTGCCGGGATAATTACATTACCAACATTACTTTTTTCAATAGCAATTTCTCCTTGCTCTGTGATGCGGGAAACTTCCAGGTTTAATGGGGATACGATAAGTGTGATAATATCGGGTGGCACTTTTTCTATCAGAAGGCTCGCTGTAAGAAAACTCTTAATATAAACTTCAGTGGCGGGATGCGTTTGAGCTTCTTTCTTGAGCGTGTATCGCTTAATAATGCCTGTAGAAATATAGTCCGAAGGGATAATGATGAACTCCGAAATTTCCTGTGTACCCAGAGCCTCGCCGGCCTGTTCCACAGATGAATAAGGGACAAGTCTGTCAAAACCCTCGGTGGTTTAACTATCAAAAATCCCAACTTCATCCACATATCCAATTACAGTAATTTCATTTGCAGGTGCATCAGACAGACTACTTACTAATTTAATAATACCGATGCCCAAGAGGGCCATTACCGGTACAATAAGGGTTAGAATAATAAAACCAGGCCTTCTGATGGCAAGTAAAAATTCGTGTTTGAATATCAAATAGGTCTTATTCATGATCTGCTCCTGCTAATTTTAAAAAAATCTCATTCAAGGAAGGTGTTTTAACTTCGAAGCGATTGATGATTATCCCCCGTTCTCTCATGTGATCAAGAATGATCTGAGATGTTGTGTCCGTTGCCAGAACCAGTTCTACAGAATCTTTATTTAGCTTTTTCTCAATAACTCCGGGCAAGTCACCGATTTCCCCCTCAACATTCACCTGAACCGAGTGTTGTCTGAACCTTGCCTTCACCTCCTCAATACTACCATAAAGAACCTCACTCCCGTCGTTTACCATCAATACACGATCACAGATTTCCTCCACCTGATTCATTTGATGGGTGCTTAGAATAATTGCTTTCCCATCATTCCTTAAATCACTGACTATGTTTTTCATAAGCTCAGTGTTTACGGGATCCAGGCCTGAGAAAGGTTCATCCATTATGATCAACTCCGGATCATGAATAATGGTTACGATGAACTGTATAACCTGTCCCATTCCCTTGCTCATCTCCTTGATTTTTTTCTTTCTACTCTCGAACATACCTGTTCTCCTGAGCAAGACATCCGCTTTTTCTTTGGCTGATGACTTATCCATCCCTTTTAAAGAGGCAAAGTAAAGAATGAGGTCAATGGCCGTCAGTTTTTAATACAATCCCTTCTCTTCAGGCAGGTAGCCAATCTGATTTTTAAGGGCTTCATTCATCTGTTGACCAAAGATTTTCACCTCACCCGAATCGGGTTTCATAAAATCCAGAATTATCTTGATAGTACTGCTTTTACCTGCTCCATTGGGACCGATAAGTCCCAGGATTTCTCCCGGATCCACAGAAAAGGATAAATCCTCCACCGCCCTCTTGCCAGTATATGATTTGTATAGATGGTTTACTTCAACTGCTTTTATATGACTTGATGTGATTTGATTTCAAATATCATCAAATATATAGTAAATCGAAATTTTTACCGGGGAGTAAACTGCTTGGCGAAATTCACCAGGTAGAGTTTTTCAGAAGCGCGGGTAAAAGCAGTATATAACCAGCGTAAATAATCAAGCGAAAGCATTTCATCGGTAAAATAGCCCTGATCCAGGAAGACTGATTTCCATTGTCCACCCTGGGCCTTGTGACAGGTCACGGCATAGGCAAACTTCACCTGTAGAGCATTATAATAAGGATCGGTGGATATTTTTTCTGCCACCTTCCTTTTACTTGGCTCGTTCGGATAATCCTCTGCCACAGAAAGATAAAGAGTTTTTTGCTGATCATAATTCAGGGATGGGGCCTCCAGATCTATCACATCAAGGAGTACCTTCACCTCCATCTCAATATCCTTGTAATCGGGCAATGAGATCAGGATAATGGCAAATTTATGTCCGTGGACCTCTTCGGTGGAGAGGACCTTCTCCACCCTGATAATATCTCCGTTTGCAATAAAATCAATGCGCTTATCTTCATCCTTCCAGAAATAGTTGTTTTTCACTACCATCAGTAGATCTCCGGGAGATAATTGCTCCTCGCGCCATAAAATCTGGCTCCTGATTCCCGCATTGAACTTATTGGCCCGCTTATTTGAACGCGTCACCACAATAGTATCGGAGGTGCCGTAACGGTCATAGCTCGAGGAGATGGTTTCAAGCAGTTCAGCTCCGCTGATCATGGTAATATCGGGGAATGCATCAAAATTAAAGCGTGGATAATCCTCCAGACCATCGGTAATCAGGTTTCTTATGGAAGTGGCATTGTGAAGTATGCCTGAATCCTCTGCCTGCCTGACAACATCAGTCAGTTCAATCTCTCTGACCCTGTATCCAAAACTTTCAAGGCGCTCACGGCTCAGAGCCGGACTCATTTCAAGCCCTACCGGCGGCAACTGTGCCGTATCGCCAACCAGGACTAACCTGCAATGAGATCCTGCCTCCACATAATCCACCAGGTCCCGGAGCAAATCGCCCGATCCGAAAAAAGCTTCCGGTGAACGGTCTCCAATCATGGAAGCCTCATCCACAATAAAGCAGGTCTGTTTATGGAGGTTGCGATCGAGGACAAACTCTCCTAAACCATCACTTCCAGACTTTTGGCGGTAAATCTTTTTATGAATGGTCCA
>Ga0164315_10004752_pt1 | contig 10570 bp, 4 predicted proteins | sample GuaBasSedimGuay6_FD_113737 | JGI IMG/M metagenome (GOLD analysis project Ga0164315, IMG submission 113737) | Subseafloor sediment microbial communities from Guaymas Basin, Gulf of California, Mexico - Guay6, Core 4569-2, 0-3 cm | ecosystem: Environmental > Aquatic > Marine > Hydrothermal vents >...
AGTGGGTGCTGTGCAAGGTAAGTGTCCCAAACCCAGTCGTCAATGTAGAAATTCCGTTGGCTTTCATGTACTTTATGATCATAGGCACTGTAATATTTACCATCTTCGTTTATATTCACCATACGTTCATATGTGCGGTATAATGAAGTATATAATGTTCGTTTCTGTGCTTTAGTCCCTCCTTTTACCTGAATACGGTCAAGCTTGTCCATCCATACTTTTTCCCCCTGGCTTTTCAGTATATCAAAGTCCCAGAAGGGGATTTCACTATTGAGGTTGGCTTTAGCCTGCTCTACACTGATGTAAGAAATTCCGTATTTAAACTCTATGGGTGTGTTTTTATCTGTAAGAAATTCAAAAAGGGCAACAGGTTCGATTTTACTCGTATTCCTTCTGGTATTTATTCGGGTTTGCTGGTTTAAGGAAGCTTTTCCCGGGAGATTAAATTCTCCATACACATAGGCTTTCATTCCTTCAAATACTTCTTCACCTGAAACGGAGTTCCCTGAGATAATTTGCCATTCACCGCGCTGGTTGATCTGAAGCTTAACTAATTTGTTACTTTCTTTCCGAAATTTAAACCTGAAGTATCCAGTCTTATTTCCAGGAACAAATTCTGTACTGGATTCCGAATCATATAAGTAAGTAAAATAGTAATAAGGACGGACAATTTCTAAATCATGGTCATACATTTGTTTGTTTTTCCACAATTCATCATTAGCAGAGCATGAGTAAGGCATAATCCCAAAAAGTTCCCCATTCCGGTGTGAAATCATACTTAAAGGGAAAAAGCTGATCTGGTCATCGAGATAATCGTTACGTAAGGGATGCATACGTATCATCTGGTTTGGGAGCTGAACATTCGGCCGGGTAGGATGGAGGAGATGTCCCATTCCTCCAATATAGGGGTCAACATAATCCAGGTTGGATATTGTTTCAGTCCCTGTTTTGCTAATGCAGCCAGTGATAAAGAGACATGTGATAACACCGGCAATCAGTGTTTTACTAAATTTTGTTTTAATCATAATTTATTTGATTTAAAGACAAACATTAATCATGCAATTTTTTTGCTTTTAAATATTTTAATATTGAGGCTGGTTCATCTGTTTGTATGATATTTGCTCCATGCAAAAGTAATGAATTCATTGCTGTTTCAATAGCCCCTTTACGAATCATTTCATCTGCTTCCCCTAAAGCATTGATCCATATCCGGGCATTCTCAGTGCGGATAAGACTTGTTACGTCACCGGTATAAAATGACGGATCGATATGAACTACAGGTGGGCTAAACAATTTTAGAGCTGAGTCTGCCATCTCATAAGAGTAAGCCCTGGGCATAAGCAATGAATTTTTATCCAGATAGCGGATTTCTTTTAATGCATTATAGTCATTGTCAAAATAGAATACCTGTTTTGCTGTTCCTGTTTTCTTAACAACATCAACAATTGGTTTTACCATATCGGTTTTCAGATCGATGTCAACCATAATATTTCCATGAACCACTTTGAGGGCTTCCTCAAAAGTTGGGATGGTATTGTCTGTGAGTGTTCCATCCTTCATTTTCAGCCTGAATGTTTTTAGCTCGAGTAATGTATAATTCTCCAGTTTACCTGAACCGTTTGTTGTCCGGTCAATAGTCCCGTCATGCATCAAAACCGGGATGCCATCTTTGGTAGTTTTTACATCCAGTTCTACAATATCAACACCTAATTCAATTGTGTGTTTAATTGCAGATATCGAGTTTTCAGGATAGCCATTATGAGCTGCTCTATGGGCTGCAACCATCACGTAACCTGAGTTCGTATCATGGAATTTTTCAAGAATACTTTCCAACTGTCCGGAGTTTTCAGGTCTGGCACAGGCAACCAGGAACAGAAGTAAAATGAGCTTAAGATGTTTTAGACGTATCATGTTTTATTAGTTTAGTTAGTTGAGTTGTATAATATGTATTAGTTTCTAATTTTTATGCATTCATTTTTTATGAAATAATAGTTCTTCTGGTATTTTCTGTTTAGTTTTTTCAGGTCCTTCCCACAAAACATTCAACAGGCCAGCCCCTCCAAGCTGGAAATATTTTACTTCAATTTTATGCATTCCCGTCTGTAGCGAAATTGAAGCAGTTTTTTCATAGGCCCCGTGTGCTCCGTCATTATCGATTAATTTATATCCATCCAGCCAGAATACGCTCCCGTCATTGGACTCAAGATAAAAAGTGTATTTTCCTTCTTTTGGAACCTTAATAAATCCTTCAAAAATATATGCAAAATTGGTGCTTTGCGGACTGTTTTCTATGGAAATATTTTGAGCGATCCCAGATTTGATGAAAGGAATATCTTCAATACTCTCAGTTGTGTTTATTGGCCCTTCAAAATATTTATAAATTAGGCCCTGCAGAGGATCAGTTTCGAGCTGAAGAGATTTCTGAAAAATATTTGTACCAACTTTTGCTGAAATAATTTTACTGGGTGTTTTACCCGGTTCAAAAGCCTGCATAAACAAAGATGCAGGATGTGTAATAATGATAGGTTTTTGAAAAACCAGGCCGGTGGAGGGAGTTGGAAGGCTTCCATCAAGTGTATAGAGATTCCGGGCATTTTTATCAGTACAGGCCAGAGTAGCTTTGCCATTGGTATCTGATTTTATAAAAGGGTTAGCTGTTGCATCCTTATAAATCCAATCCAGGCTTAAGCGGGTAATATGTATTGTTGATAAACCATTGTTTGTTCTTGTATCTCCTGCACAATGCCCCAATAAGACATACTTTTCAGTAAATTCAATTGCTGTATAGCAGTACCAGCCTGCAGGATCGCTTTCAATTGTCTTTATTTTTTGCCAGGTCTCCCCCTCATCTCTGGAAATAGCCAGATTAAACGGGGTCCGTTTACCCCCGTCCCTTCCTTGTTTGAAATTGTTATTCCAAACAAGTAGCAGGTCACCGGTTGAGGGAATCCTTTCAATGGATGCAGGAGAAAGTGGGGACCTTATATTACCTGCTTCTATGGGTGTCCAGGTCATACCCTGGTCATCTGAGAAAGAAAAGTATTGTACACCGGAACCTGTTCTGCAAAACATCATTAACTTACCATTTTTCAGTTCAATTATTCCAGGCTCCTGTAAGACAATATTTTCAGGGTTGGCAACTTGCTGTGAGCTATTCCAGGAAATGCCACCGTCATCAGAGTAATAACATATGATTTTCCCATTTGCCCATGCTGGAGCCTCATGCAATGAAGAAGGGAATATTATCCGGCCATTTTGTAATTGCACAAACCTGTCATTATTTACTACATGATAACCTTCAGTATCCATGCACCTAACTGGCTCGCTCCATGTTTTTGCCTCATCGGTGGAAATTCGCATAAAGGGAATGCAATCTGTTTCGGAGTTTTTGCGCAAATAGAATAAAGCTATTTCACTACTTTCTAATCGTAATAATGAAACCGACATAATATTCATACTGCCTTCATTGGAGAGAATTATTACATCTTCCTTCGTCCAGGTTTTACCGTTATCGTTTGAATACCGGCCAGCCAGATGTGCACTTGCATTATCACCGGTTCCACTTGTAAAATGTGTATAAATAAACAGGATCTTCCCATCTTTAAGCTTAATAAAGTCTCCTTCGCTATTGCGTGGATTTCCCTCTTGTGGTTCAAGACGTAAAGTTATTTCTTTTCCGGGTTCTTTGTTTGATATATCGGTTGAGCATCCCATAAAGAGGATTGGAATAGTTAAAATGAGGAGGATGATCTTAGGACTAAATTGTTTCATTTATTTGGATTTTAGTAATTATGTATAAAATTTACCTTCAATTTTCTTTGACCCAGTTTTCTTTAAAAGAAACATGTATTATTGATTTCTTTTCACCGGGTAAACGATAAGTATAAGTTACATGTATCCTTCCGTCTTTAGTCTGAATAACAGAAGGGTAGGAGAAGCTTCCTCCTTCGATATTCTCAAGATTTCTTTTCCATTTCCATGTTTCCCCTTCATCATCTGAAATGGCAACTGCTATGCTGTACCTCCCGTCATCCACATCATTATAAACCAGAAGCCAGTGACCATTTTTTAGTTTTATCACCTCAATACTGGCACCAGGATTTGGAATTTCTGACTTTTGTGCATAAGTCCATGAATACCCCTCGTCATTAGAATGGCTGATCATAATTCTACCTGGTTCATCTCCATCATCCCGCATATATGCATCAATGGAACCATCATTACGTATAACAAGACTTGGCTGATTTAATCCCCGGCCAACAATAGGAAGGCTGCTTTTCCAGGTTTCTCCATCATCTTCTGAGATTGCGATCAATCCAAAATTAAATCCATCAGAGTAAAGTGGTAATAGTATTTTCCCATTCTCCAAAATAGTTGGATGTGTTCTGGGCATCCACCCGGTCTCCCGTTTCTTGGGGTCTTTTGCCGCTTCTATCAGCATTTCTTCATAAGGTAAGGCATATTCAGCCCATACCAAATCCTGTCTGCCATATTTATCAAATTGCTCCTTTACTCTTTCTTCAAATTCCACACCGGGTTTCATCAGTATAATATCCTGCCATTCCCAATTTGGAATTCCTTTGTTATAATTCATTGTAGTTTTAACTTTTAGGATAGAGGCTTCCCACCTGTTGGCTTGTACTACAATCCATACCAGAAATAGCTTACCACTATTGTTAAGGAATAATATTGGGTTGCAATCCGGTTGACCGGGAGAATCAGCCATTAAAAAGGGTTCGCCCCATTTTGTTTCGCCTTTTTTTAGTCTGGAACCATTAATCACCACATCATTTGCAGTTCGCTCACCGCTTCCCTGAAACCAACAGGTTAAAAGATCACCATTAGGCAATTCAACAATACTGCTGGAGTGTACATGTTGTTTCTGGAATGGGAATATCAGTTTACTTTGAAGATCCTGTTGAGCTTGAATAATAGTCCCGGTTACCATTATTAATAATATTGTTAAGAGCTTTTTCATGTTTTCTAAGTTTCTAAATTATTATAAATACATTGTTTAACCAATCATTCAATTTTATGAAATAAAACCGATGCCGGGATTTCCTGTTTTTCAATCCCAGGACCTTTCCAGCTTACCTGATTCATGAATCCTCCTCCCATTTGAAAATACTTTTGATCAATTTTATAGATTCCTTTTTTAAGGGCTATTGTTTTAAATGCCTCATGTGCAGGATGACCACCATCCATGTTAATGAATTCTTTCCCGTCCAGATAAAGAATACTTCCGTCATTGGTTTTATTATAAAATGTATAAGCCCCATCCCGGGGAATTTGGATGTATCCATTGTATTCATATCCAAAATAATCGTTGGTTTTACGATTTTCAATTGAAAAATTGGAAATAATACCTTTTTCAACTGGTTTAAAAGTGGCCAGTTCCTTTACAAACATAACATTTTCATCATAATACTTAAATTTTAAGCCTGGTCTCATCGGGCTGGCTGAATAATTTTGGAATTTTTGGTATTTTAATTTGATTAATTTCTCAGAGACAGTAAGGCTGTTTAATAATCCATCTTTCACAGCTTTAAACTTAACCAAGCTTGTGTATCGTAAAATAAAAGTGGCAGTATAAAGTTTGGACTTTTCAGTTGGTTCACTGCCATCCAAAGTATAATAAATAAGAGCGCCAGGAGTTTCACATTTGAGGGTGATTTTTGTCTCGTTTAAAAAATTGGGGTCCAGTTTAAGAACATAGGGCATGGCTACAGCCGGTTTTAGTTTTGGAGTAGAAGGTCGGTCTGCATTTGGTTCTCCCCAGTTTTTGTTAGGTGTTGCCCCCATTTCAAATACAAACTTACCTCCATTTGTGATTACATCGTGACTGAACCATGATTTTGTGTATGGTTTCCCGTTTAAGGTGGCAGATTGTATATAAATGTTCTGAGCGGATTGATTTTTGGCTTCAATTGTAAACTCTTTTCCATTTTCAAGATGAATAACTACTTTGTCAAACAGGGGTGTTCCTATAATATATTTTGCATCACCTGGATTCACAGGATAGAAACCCATTGAGCTCAAAATATACCAGGCCGACATTTGACCGCAGTCTTCATTTCCTTTTAGGCCATCCGGCTTATCATCATACATTGTATCCAGAATTTGCCTTACTATCTTCTGGGTTTTGGGAGCAGCCCCTACATAATTGTACAGATAGGCCATATGATGGCTTGGTTCATTGCCATGTGCATATTGACCAATTAATCCGCTTGCATCTTTAACTGTAGCATCGTGTTCTGATTTCATGGTAAAAAGCTGGTCTAACCAAAGTTCGAATTTTTCATTTCCTCCCATTAACTCAATCAGGCCTGAAACATCGTGTGGGGCAAACAGGCTATATTGATATGAATTTCCTTCTACAAAATGCTCGCTTCCCTCTGCCGGATCGAAAGGTTCCATCCAGCTACGATTCGAATTTTTTGGTCGCATAAAACCTGTTGAGGGGTCATACATGTTTTTATAAAACTGTGCCCGCTGTTGATAGATCAGGTTATCCTCAACATGACCTAAGTTTTTTGCCATCTCAGCAAGACACCAGTCATTATATGCATATTCCATTACCACAGAAACGGAGCCTCCGCTTTTATCTGCAGGTATAAATCCCATTCGTGAATAATAGCCACTATGATCCACCTGGTTTTTCATTGCTTTGTAAGCCAGGTCAATATCATAATCCCGAATGCCTTTGTTGTAAGCATCTAAAATTACCGGAAGCGAGTGGTGTCCTATCATGGAACCGGAGTGAGTCCCCCATATCTCCCAGTGAGGAAGCCTTCCCCCATTTTTATATATACTAAGAAATGTCTTAATGAAATCATTCATTAGTGAGGGTTCAATGATGGTATAAAGAGGCATATCGGCCCTGAACACATCCCACAATGAAAAAACGGTATAGCGTGTAAAGCCATCTGCTTTATGCACCTTGAGATCGACACCCCGGTAGCTGCCATCCACGTCATTAAACAAGTTTGGAACAACTGCTGTATGATATAAAGCCGTGTAGAATATACGGTTTTGTTTTTCCGTTCCACCCTCAATTTCAATTTTGGATAATTGCTTGTTCCAGGCATCCCGGGCCTGGGTTTTTATTTTATTAAAATCCCAATCCGTGATTTCTGCTTCCAGGTTCATTTTTGCATTTTCAACGCTAACGGCAGAGATACCTGTTTTAACAAGTATCTTTTCATTTTTCTTAGTGTTAAAACTAACATAAGCTTTTATGTTTTTTCCTTCAGCATGGTTTATATTATCAATGAGAGTATCATTAATGGCAATACCGGATTTGGAAAATGGTTTGGAAAACTTAGCATAAAAATATACATATTGGTCTTTAACCCATCGGGTAGATCGTCTAAGTCCTGATATTTCAGTATCGCTGATTATTTGAATATTGGATTCAATAACCCGGTCACGGTTTTTCAGATCAATTATAATATTTGAATTGCCGGATTCCGGGAAAGTATATTGGTGAAATCCTGATCGTGCTGTTGAGGTTAATTCCGCTCTTACATTATAATCATCAAGCAAAACACTGTAATATCCAGGGGAAGCTGATTCATTGTTATGACTAAATGAGGAGCGATAACCCGTTTTAGAATCATTTTCATCTCCCACCAATATTTGTACCTTTCCCACGGTGGGCATAAATAATATGTCACAATATTCAGGGGCCCCTGTGCCGCTTAAGTGTGTATGACTAAAGCCCATTATTGTTTTATCTGAGAAATGATAACCGGACGAGCCATCCCAATTCTCCATCCGGGTATCCGGACTAAGCTGTACCATTCCAAAGGGGACAGTTGCTCCCGGAAATGTATGCCCATGCCCTCCGGTACCAATAAATGGATCCACATATGTTGCCAGGTCATGTTTGTTTGTGACATTACAGGAGGAGAGGATCATGATACCTAAGGTAAAAAAGATTAATTTTTTAAGCCCGGTTGTTCCATTTAATAGCATATTTGAAGGTGTTCTCATCACAAATTGTTTTTATAAATATAATAAATATTGTTAAAGCTTTGTCAATCCTTAATTACAAGTTCCCCAATTGCCGGTTTATAATCCACATAACCAAAATATGATAGTTTGGCAACCAGCCATATTTCATTTTTATTTATGCTTCGTTCAATATTAGAGTTTAGCTCAAAGGATAGTGTTTTTGTTCCCAGTGGAGGCACCTCAAAAAACTGTTTCCACGGTGAAACACTTAATAAGCTGGTCGGGTTTACAGCTTGTAAGCCCCAGGTTTCCACTGGTCCGATGATCGAAAGATTGCCTTTGACAGCCTGTGCAAATGGATTAGAAATAGTTATGTTTAATTTGCCATTTTTTTCATTTATATTCCAATTCAGCCCTGGGACCTCAGCATCTTTATTTGAATTGTGACCAAATTGTTTTTCCGGCATGTTATATTCCAGAACATCATATATGGCATTACCATCATGTTCAATTGTTGCAATAATGAAACCTGGTTCTGAACCAGCCTTTTCAGGAATGATGGCAACATTGTAAAAGCTTTCATTATTGGCTTCTACCTGATATTCTATTTCGGAGGGTACTGCCCGAAGTCCTGGTGGTGTTTCAATTTTCAATTTTCCAGATACGGAAGAATCCGTATAATCATTAACCACTGCTACCTGAATTTGCTGTATGTTTTTAGGAAACTTGCTAAGTCCAAAGGATTTTAATTTCCCGAGAATATGTACACTTACAGGCAAGTACCCGGTTGGAGCTGCACCCTCATTATGTTGCCAGTATTTGGCATAAACCGGTGATTTTCTTTTGACTTGCTGTGCATTAGGATTTTCAGTGCTTTTAAGTGATAAAGCAAATGTTTCAATTGCATTCGGACCAATATCAAATTTAACCACATCCTGAGTGAAAGTTAATTTTTCCGGTTTTCGCTCCATCAGGTTAACCTTTTCGGCATAATTTATGGTGAAACCTGACTTAAAAGTAACTTTTTCATTTTGCCCATGTGGTTCATACAATCGGACAATTACACCATTAGCTACATCGGTAGCTGTTTTTGCCTTAAAAGCTTCGTTACCATTGGTTCTGGGTTTTAAAGCTGTGATAACCGTATTTTCATCCTGTGTTGAGAAAAACGAATGTACTGAAGGATAAGTACCTTCATGCTGCTTAGCCTGAATAGCAATCAGGGGATTATTGAATTCATATCCTTGTTTTACCAGTTTTGCTTTACGCCAGTTCCCATTGTGGGGCAGAATGGAGTATTCAAATACATGTGTTTTTCTTTCAGGGAAATCGTGGGTCCAGTCTAACAAAGGTGACTGCCAGGGAACGGTATGCATCAAAGCCAGTACCATGGTGCCGTCAGGTTCAACACTTACTGTCATGTTCCCCTTATTAATTATAGCCAGGCCATAATCCGGTACATTATTATTGATTTTAGAATAACATACAGAAGAGGGGAAATTCAATTTGGCACTATCACTTAACTCTGTCAGTATTTTATCAATTGCTGTTGCTAACATTTGCTCATTTTCCCCCACAATCATTAATACTGGTAAGTCAAACCAGCCTCCTTCAATTTTATTGTCATAGGTGAAAAGGAAAGTGAAGCCATTATCTTTAAGCTGCCTTTTGTACTGTTTTTGTTGATCTTTAGAAAATCTGCTGATGAGTTTGTTGTTATATGCATTTTCACCATCAATACCTAATGAAAAACTAAACCTGCGGTATTGGATATCATAATCACGCACAACATCATCAAAAGAAGGAGTTGCTGTAATTCCTTTTTTAGCGAGCATTTCGATTAGCCTAAAACCTGTCTTCCTTAATTTCCCTTTTCGTGGAGTAAGTACTTCTACCGGACCAAGGGCGATGCTTCCTGCTTCACCAAAGTTTATGCTTACTGAATTGCTGAAATCAATCCACTGGTTGCAAGAGTTCATGGAATGATGTGTGGTCCATTCTGTATTTGTACTGGAATAGGACAAATAATCTTTACTTTGATAATAAGTTTTGGTTGCAAATCGATCTTCAAGTACAGGAACTCCACCGTCAAGGTTGGCAGGAAACCCAATGCAGTAAAAGTCTCTGTCATTCCTCAGTTCACTATCTTCATTTTCAATTATATTTTTACCTTTCAGTCCTTCGTATCCAACCAGGGAAGTGCGAAAATCAATGCGTTTCAGGTCATTATAAACAATAATTTCCTGCACGCGTTTTTCCACACGGTCCATTTCTCCTGAAACTAGTATTTTCGTATAAACCGGGTTTTCATATATTTTTATATCGCAAGATTTATTGTTTGAAAAGCTCTTTTCCCCTGTTGTGATAAATCGCCAGGCTGGTTCAAATCCATCACCTTCCTTAAGTAATATTAACTCATTACCAGGATGACCTGTATTTGATTTTATGAATTCCTTTCCGGATTGTTTTTCTACCAAACTCGTAATTCCACCTCCCGCATTTTTATCAACAGTAAGTTTGTAAAATGGACTTTCCACGACACTTGTTCCTGATTTCTTCATAATTGAAGTGGAAGGTTTATTCTTTGAAGGATTGAGCCAGAAAGTTTTATAGC
>Ga0164315_10004753_pt1 | contig 10567 bp, 12 predicted proteins | sample GuaBasSedimGuay6_FD_113737 | JGI IMG/M metagenome (GOLD analysis project Ga0164315, IMG submission 113737) | Subseafloor sediment microbial communities from Guaymas Basin, Gulf of California, Mexico - Guay6, Core 4569-2, 0-3 cm | ecosystem: Environmental > Aquatic > Marine > Hydrothermal vents...
CGCGTGACGCGAGTTCCTCGACGATGCGCTCCGCGTGCGACGGCTCGAAGCCGGGCAGCAGCGACGAGCTGCGCAGATCAAAGACGATGTCGTCAAGATCGACCTTCGCACCCCTGGCCCGGCAACGTGCGCGAACTTCGCAATGTCGTTCTGCGCGCCGTGGTTGCCGCGGAGGGCGCGGAGGTCGATCTTGACGACATCGTCTTTGATCTGCGCAGCTCGTCGCTGCTGCCCGGCTTCGAGCCGTCGCAGGCGGAGCGCATCGTCGAGGAACTCGCGTCACGCGGCATCGAGCTTCATCGGCGCCAACAGGCAGCAATTGCACGGGCGCTGACGCGCGGGAAGCTCGCCTTCTCCGAGTACCGAAAATTTTTCCGGGTCTCGAAGTCCACAACTTCCAGGGATCTGGAAACGTTACAGCGGCTCGAACTTCTGGAAAAGCGGGGGAAAACTCGCGCCACGGTCTACCTCCCCGGTCCGCGTTTGCGCGAAATCGCGAAACGAATCGGTCTCAGGTAGGCCAATGAGCCCAATTCGGGGCCCCTGCCCCAACAGCGCGCCATCCATCGTGGCACGATCTTGTTGGCACTAAAGGCGTAGGGCCCGCCGTCCCGATATGGGTCGCAGCGATGGAGAAGCGTTTGCATAGCGTCTCTCCCGTGGTGATCTCAGTGTGGGCAATGTCTTGAAAGGAAGTATGTGATGAAGTGGATTGGCAGGATCCTGCAGACTCGGCGTGCGCTTGTCGCGCCGATAGCGATTGTTCTCTTTGCGTCCGTTGCGGTTGCCGCGACGAGCCAGTTCAGCCTTCCGGGCGGCAACTACGACGTGGTCGCGGTCGTCACCGCGGACGCCAACGGCGCCGAGGTCGTCTTCACCGGCAACATCTGGGAAGAAGAGGTTGATCTCAGCATTGGCGTTGACGGCAGTGGCGACATCCTCGTCAATGGCGTTTCGATCGGCAGTGCGAACGGGACGAGCGTGTTCCGCATCATCGCCATGTTCGAATTGCAGTCCAACGGCGACTACCTCGTCGATGTCTACGTCGCGAATAGCCAGACCGGCGCACTCTTGTGCTCGAAGCTGGACGTCGCCGTTTCGGGCGACGTGTCGGATGTCGAGGCCAGCGGCCTGGTCGTCCACTCGCTTTCGGCGAGCTAGCTCACTGGTTCGACCGCGTCAGGCGTAGACGAGAATCACGGCCGCGCCGATGGGTGCGATCGTGAGCTGGAGATACATCAGCCCCCACGATGCGTGGGGGCTGCCGTTCTCCGGCGGCGCAGGGTTGCGCATCAGTAGCAACGCCGCGCATGCGCCCAGCGTTGCCAGTCCGATGCCGAGCACGGTCCAGGCAACCGTTCCGCCGGCGAGCCAGCCGAGTTGCGCCGCGACCGGATAGACCAGGAAGGGCAGCACGAGAAACGGCGCGACAAAGCGCGCGGCGCGACGTGCCCCCCACAGGATCGGAAGCGTGACGCAACCGGTTGCGTGATCGCCCTCTACATCGCCGAAGTCCTTGGTCGTCGCCGCGCCGAAGATGTAGAGGAAGGCGACGCCGCCCAGAAGCCATGCCTCGGGGCGCAACGCACCTCCGCCCGCCGCCCATCCGGCGACGACGAGCAGCAGGCCGCGCGGCAGGGCGATGGTCGCGTTGGCGAGAAACGGAATGCGCTTGGTGCGCAACGGCGGCAGCGAGTACGCGGCCGTCACCGGAAGCGTGACCGCGACGCAGACAAAGAACGCGGGGCCGGTGCGCCAGGCGAGCGCGAACGACGCGATCGAAAGGGCCGCGAAGATCCACCACGCCTGGCGCAGCGTGAACTCGCCGGCGGGCAGGGGCCGGTCGGGCCGATTGATGCGATCGGTTTCGACGTCGGCGATCTGGTTGACGACGTTGCTTGCTCCGGTGAGCAGAACCGCACTGGCCACGGCGCATGCGAATCCGACCGGATCGCCCGGCATGCCGCCCGTCGCCGCGACTGCGCCGCCGGCGACGCCGGTAATGGGCGCCGCGATCGTGGCGGGCCGGAGAAAGCGCAGAAACGACACGGCGCGAAATGCTACCCGCGGTGATTACGACAGCGCAGGTTTCCTACGTCCGCTCGCTACGCTTCGTGGGTGGTGGGTGATGGGTTTTGGGTTTTGCGTCGCACCCAGGCCGCCCACCGGCATCTGCGCGCCAAGGGGCCTCGGAAGTCCTGTGGAGGCGCCATCACCGACCGCGGCCCCATGGCGGGATCTGGTCGCGACGCAAAACCCATCACCCACAACCCAAGACCGATCTCCGAGAGGTCGGCCGCGCTTTCCGGCGTGAACCAGAGCCTGGTCGGGCGTGATCAATCCGCGGCGACGCTCGGGGCCTTGCCGAAGCGAGCGTCGAGGAAATTGATGATCAGCCGCTGCATCGCGACCACGCCGGCGTGATTGCCGTCCTTCTGCCAGAAGTGCCCCATGAGGTGGAGCACGCGCGAGTTGCGGGCGGGACGGAACGTGACAACGACGGCGCCGCTTCCGTACAGCTTGCGCATCTCCTCGCTCCGAACCAGTATCTCCGTCCGCGAACCCTTGGTGCTGAAGAACTTGCTCGCCTCTTCCAGCCACCAGCGCGTGGTGGCCTCGCCCGAGCGAGTCCGCGCGAAGACATCCCTGAGCAGCGGCGAATTGGCTTTCGTGGCGCTGACCGTGATGGTGGTATCGGTCTGGCGCTTCTTCGGCGTGAACTCACGAATGTGCGAAGGGAACGCCTCGGTCAGGTAGGGGGCCAGCGCCCAGTCGCTGGAAATGATCCAGCCGCCGCTCTTGGCGAACTTGCGCACCTTGTTGACCAGTACGTTTTTTTGCAGGGGGGTGGGTGAGCGGCCACAGTTGAGGCAGAGGATCTTTGCGCCGCGCAGGTTGTAGCTGACGAGTTGGCGGCGCTCGATCAGGACGTAGGGGATCTTGTACAGGTCGAGCACGCGCTGCATCTCGTCGAACTCGCCGCCGACCACCACGATGCGGCTGGCGGGCTGCCCGCGAAGTCGGCGCAAGGCGTTGCCGTGCCCCTTGGCGACGATCGCCCGCGCCTTTTCCTGCGCGCCCTGGATGTTCTGGCGGTCCACCTTCACTTCGCCGTCGTCCAGCGACTTGCCGATGATCTTCTTGGCCTTGATCCGGTAGTTGGGATTGCGCATCAGCCCGACGGGATCGATCTCCGGCTCGACCATTTCCATCGGCGCCGATTCCTCGGTCTTGTCGACTTCCGGATCGACGTCGTCCTCCGCGAACTCCTCATCGGGCTCTTCGGCGATGAGCGATTCGATGTCCGGCTCCTCGTCTTCGGCGTCGTCGAGCTCCGAATCCGCCTCGCGCATGACCGCTTCGAGACCGGGCATGTCCTCCTCGACTCCCACGTCGACGGGAATGGTCCAGAGGATCAGCAAGACCAGCGCGTGAACGATGGCGGAGATCAGGTACCACGGCGCCTGGCTCAGGACGCGCCGCACCTCGCGCCCGAAGTCGGCCGTGTGCGGCGCCGCGATGGGGGAGCCGGAAGGCCCCTGAGGAGGAGCCGGCATCGTTCCGGCCGCCACCGGCTGCCCAGTGGGAGCTATCGGAGGAGCTACCGGAGGCGGAGGCGGGATCGGCGGACTCGCAGGCGCGGGCGCGCCGCCCACCTCCTCGACCTCGACCAGAACATTGCCCAGCCGGAAGGCGGAGCCGACCCGCAGTCTTGCCTGGCGAATGACCTGCCCCGCGAACTGCACCCCTTGGGGGCTTCCCAGGTCAACCAGCATGAGCGCGCCCTGGTCGGATCCGCCCTGCACTACGCGCAGGATGCAGTGGTTGCGCGCCACGTCCGCGTCCTCGATCCGCAAATCGGCCCCTTCGCGGCTCCCGAGGAGAATCTCGGTTCGGTCGGACACGAACGTCGACCGTCCCGACGAAGTAGTAATAGCCAAGCGGATCATGGGGTCCTCATTAGAATACGCGAGCCACGACGTGCTGGAATCGTCGAATGGCCCTTTCGCCCCATGCCGACGCTACTTCGCATCCTTTACGTGCTCCGACGCGGGCCGATGCCGTTGCGGATTCAGGCCTGGATTGGGGTGGTTCTCATACTCGGCGCGGCTGGCTGGGTAATCTTCAAGGTTCTGTGGGACATCGTTCTGGCTACGATCCTCTTCGCGGGCGGGGCATTTCTCGTCATGCGGGCTGTACGGGACTCGTCGCGTTCCTCCTGATTGCGGCGTCGATCACCGCGGCCCAGTCGGAGATAACCCGCCCGGACTGCGAGATTCGGCACCCGCCCGGGAGTGAGCGAGCCGCCGAGCGCCTGCGCCGATGGTTTCCCAAGTCGCGGAGGACCGCCGCGGTCTGGCTGGGCCTGCCGCCGCGCGGCACGCCGATCCTCGAACTGGTCGATGGCATCGATCGCATGCGCGCGGTCGCCGGGCCCTTCGTGCCCGAGTGGGCGGCCGCCGTCTGCCTGTCGAATGACCACATCGTCTTCCGGCTCGATGTGGTCGATTCGCGACCCGCGAAAAAGCTCGAACTCGTGCTCGACCACGAAATGGTGCACCAGTTCCTCAACCACCTGGGCGGCCCGCGATTGCCACGCTGGTTCGAGGAGGGGCTTTGCGTTACCTACGCGGGCCTGCCGTTCGTCGAGTCGAACTTCGATCTCCAGCGGTCGGCGGCGGCGGGGCGATTGCCGACGTTCGAGGAGACGCGCCTGCTCTTTCGCGGCAACGCGACCCAAGCCGCCACGGCATACGAAGTCGGCCACCAGGCTGTGCGCCATCTGATCGAGCACCACGGGCACCAGGCGCTGCGCGACATCCTTCGGCGCGTAGGGAACAAGCAGACCTTCGAGCAGGCGTGGCGCATCACGACGGGGCAGTCGGTGGAAGCGTTCGAAGAGGCTTGGCGCAAGGAGGTCACACCGCCGCTGCCGTTCTGGCTCTACGTGTTGGTTTCCGACTTCGGCCTGACGCTGCTCTGGTTCGCGGCGCTGCTCGTCTTTGTCGGCTGGGTCGTACGCCGCATGCGCCGCGAGCGCGAAATGCGCTCCCTCGAAACGGACCGCCGCCCGCCGGGCTGGGAATAGGCTCGGGCGAACAAGACCACGGCCGAGTTCTTTGGGATCGGCTTTGGGCTGTGGGCCTTGGGCTTTGCGTCGCGACCGGGCCGCCGGATGGCGCAGCGGTCGCTGTTGGGCATCGGTTGGCTGCGGCGCCGCCACAAGGCTATCGAGACCCCGTGGCGCGCAGATGCAGGTGGCTGGTCTGGTTGCGGCGCAAAGCCCACAGCCCAAAGCTCACAGCACGCGAAGCGCAGCTAGCGGTCTTCCCCGGAGAGCTCTCTCAACCGACGCATGAGTTCAGCGGTAAAGGCCTGCTCGCCGGCGCGGTTGGGCTCTTCTTCGTAGCGCATCGGTTCGCCCACATGTAGCTCGATGTTGCCGCTCAGACGGAGCTTGGTCTGGACGCGCGAGTAGACCTGCGCGGCGCCGCGAATGCCGATCGGCAGCACCGTCGCGCCGGTCTTGCGTGCCACCAGCGCGACGCCGCGTTGACCCGTGGCGCTCATGCGACCGGTGTGCGAGAGCACGCCCTCGGGGAAGAGGCAGATCGCCTCGCCCGCGCGCAGGGCGCTGAGCGCCGCCTTGATCGCCGCGACGCTGGGCCGCCCATCGCTTCTGTCGCGAATGGGCCGCGCGTTCATGGCGCGGAAGTAGATGCCCAGGATCGGCAGATCGTAGAAGATCTCCGACATCAGGAAGGTGAGCTGGGTCGGGAAGACCGCGTACTGCACCAGATAGGCGTCCAGCCACGATGCGTGGTTGGCGCAGACGATCAGGCCGCCCTCTCCGCGATGGAAACGGCGGCCCGTGACGCGCACGCGCCAAAGCAGGCGCGACAACGGCAGCAGGACGAGGGCCTGCCCGTAGAAAAGAAGTCGACTAAAGACCTTGCGGATGGGCGCGATTCCGGCGAAAGGCCCGCTAGTTCTTCTTCTTCTTTTCGGTGCGCGCCTTCGCTTCGAGCCACCCGGCCTTGTTGCGCTTCCAGACCTTGCGGGCGCCGCCGTTCTTGTACTTGAGGCCCGCTTCGCTGAGCAGCTTCATGCCGCTGATGAGCAGCTTGTCCGCCTTCGGCTGGTCGCCATCCGCGACCGCTTTCTCGCTCATGTCGATGAAGCAGTTGCCCGCGTTGAGCAGCGCCGCGCCGCAGTAGCCCGACTCCTGCGGGTAGAGGGCGGGAACGCGCAGATAGGGGAAGCGCGCCTCCTCGATCCGCTTTTGCGAATAGAGCGCGTCGCCGAGCGTGACATTCAGGAACGCCATGGTCGTGGCATCGACGCCTTTCAGGTCGAGCGCGTCCTTGAGCAGCTTTTCCGCCTTCGGGTAGGCCGCCTCGTCCTGCGCGAACGTGATCGCCTGCGCCTCAAGACACATCGCGAGCGCGCGACTGGTGGCGTCTTCCTTGTTCTTGCTCGCCTCCTTGGCGATGCCGCCGGCCATCTTGCGGGCCTCGGCGTACTTGCGCTCCGCGATGAGCACCTTCACCAAGCCGCAGCGCGCCTTGTACTTCCACTCTTCCGTGATGTCCGGCAGGTTGGAAATGCGCTCGTAGGTGGCGCGGGCGGACTTGAACTTCTGGCCGCCGGTTTGGATCTCCGCCAGCAGGCGCAGCGCCTCCGGCGTGTAGACCGACTTGCCGCCGTCCCACGCCGCGAACACCTTGCTGGCCGACTTCTTGCGCCCGAACATGAGGTGGCTGAAGCCGAGGTAGAACTTCGCCTCCATGCGATCTACCGTGCGCGCCTCAGGGTTCTTGGCGCACGTGCCGAAGTTGCGCAGCGCGGCGGCGAGGTTGCCGGTGGCGAGGTCGCCGTGGCCCTGGTCGAGGTTGGCGTCGCGCTGCAGCGGGGCGAGCCCCATTTCGACGACCTGCGACTTGGGGTAGGTCTGCGTCTTCTTCGTGCTGGCCTTCTTCTGCCAGACGACCGAGTCGTAGTTGTCCTCGACGATCACGCCGGTGCTCTGGTTGAGGAACAGGCGCCAGTTCCTGGCGGAGACCTCGGTATCTCCCACCTTGTCCGGGAGGCCGTGGACCTTGACCTTTTTGCGGCCGGACTTGACGACGAGTACGTCGGCGGGGGAAACCCCAGCCGTGAGTCCGATAAGCACGACGATTCCAAGAATGCGCGACATCTGATTTTCTCCAAGTCCGGTCATGGCCGGTGCAGGCAGGAAGTCCCTCATCCTACCCCTTTCGCCAACCGAAGAGCCACATCCCCGTGAGGGCGGCGACGGTGCTGCCGGCAACGTCGGCGGCGAGGTCGGCGAGGCTGCCGTCGCGATCGGGGTTGAGCGACTGGCCCCATTCGTCGAGGCCGCCGATCAGCAGCGCCGCTCCCATCCCCCAGAGCGCCGCTGTGCGCACATTGGCGGGCCGAGCGGCTGCGGCCACGAGCAGACCCAGGATCCCGTAGGCGCCCGCGTGGGCGATTTTATCGCCAAACGCGAACGATCCCGTATCCGGGAGGCTGTCGGGGGGGCGGCTTCCCAGCCAGAGCAAAACGGCCGCCCATGAGACGGTCGCGGCCCAACGGACCTTTGCGGCGCTCAAGCCAGTGCCCCGCGGGCGCCGAAAAGGTAGGCGCCTGGTCGCCAAGTAAGGGGGGCGATTAGGAACGAACTACCGTGCTCCACGTCCCATTCTCCTTACCTTGATCATCTGGGCGACGACCGAGACGGCAATCTCCCCAGCGGAGAGAGCCCCGAGGTCCAACCCAATGGGGGCGTGGAGCCTTACGGACGCTTCATGATCCGCGTCGAGGGCCTCCTTGATCGTGGCCGCCTTCTTCCGGGAGGCGAGCATGCCGACATATTTGGCCGGCGACGAGAGCGCCGCGCGGCAGCAGTCGCGGTCGAGTCCATGACCTCGGGTCATGATCACCACGTAGTCCTCGCTCGTGGGTTCGAGTTGCGCGAAGCCCTCGACGAGCGGCGCGCAGACGACTTCGTCGGCCTCGGCCCGCGCCGCCTGCTCCTCGCGATCCTCCACGATCGCCACGGCAAACTCCGCCGTGCGCGCGATCGCGGCGACCGCCCGGCCGACGTGCCCCGCGCCCAGGATGACGCAACGCGGTCGCGAGAGCGGCTCGATGAAAAGATCGTCCTCGAGGCGCGCGTCGTCGGTGCGCAGGTGTTTCGCGGCCGCGTCGCCGCGCAGCAACGCGCGCTGGATGTCGTCGCCGATGCGAGCGAGCAGCGCGCCGCTGCGTCCGCTGCGCACGAGGTCGGCGGCTTCCTGCGCCCAGTCGGCGGCCCCCTCGATGCGCTCCACGAGGATGTGGACGGTTCCGCCGCAGATCAGGCCACCCTCGTCGGCGAGGTCGTCGTCGAGCGTGAACTGCAGGATCTCGTGCGGCGCGCCGCCGAGCGCCTTCGCGGCGCAGTCGAGCACTTCCGCCTCGACGCGCCCGCCGCCGACGGTGCCGCTGATCCGCCCCTGCGGGCCGACGATCATCTTCATCGCCTGCTGGGCGGGGCTGCTGCCCTCGGTATGAATCACGGTCGCGAGCGCAATCGACTCGCCCGCCTTCGCCCTGCTGGCGATCTCTTCGAAGATGGTCATGACGGTTCCCTATTCCAGTTCGCCCACGAAGATCTTGCCGTCGCCGATGCGACCGGTGCGCGCGGCGTCGCGGACTTTTTCGATCGCCTCTTCGACGCGATCGGCGGGCACCGAGCACTCCAGTCGCAGCTTGGGCAGGAAGGTGACGGGTTGCCCCTCGTCGCGATAGTGGTCGAGGTGCCCTTTTTGCCGGCCGTAGCCCCGCGCCTCGCCATAGGTGATCGCCTCCGCGCCACACGCCAAGAGCGCGCGCACGGTGGCCCCCACCTTGAAGGGTTTGATGACGACAAGCAGGCGTCGGCTTCCGATCGAATCCACGGTGCCCGAGAGGTTACTCTTTCGTTGATGCGTCCGCGCCTCCTCGCCTCCGCAGGGGTATCCCGTCGATGACGAAGAAGCGCCGCCCGCTCCGCTGGAAGCTCGGCCTGACCATCGTCTTGGGCCTCGCCGTGATCGCCACGTGGCTGATCGGCGGCCATCGCATCCTCGAACCGAGCCTGCGCGCCGAGTTGGCGGAATCGATCGGCATCGAGCCGCGCATCGGCTTCGTGCTGCTCGGGCCCGACCTGAACATCTACGCCTACGACGTGCGATTCGACGCGCCGGGGCTGCGGGCGCGGGTCCCGTGGATGAAATTCGAGATTCCGGTGCAGAAGCTGTGGGGCTCCGGCTCGACGCGCGCGGTGCACTTCCGCGATCTGCATGCGGTCGTCCGGGAGGAGACCGACCTGAGCTTCATCGGCAGCCCGAAACCCGACGACCGCGCCGACGAGCGGGAGCAAGACGCGGACGGGGGCCTGCGGGAGCTTGTCGGGGAGCGCGTGCAGATCTTCCTGGAGCAGATCGAGGGGGACAAGCTGGTGCCGCTGCTGGTCACCGACCGGTTCGAGGCGCGCCGTCTCAAGCGGCGCAGCATCGCGGTGGAAATTGGCCCCGGCGAGTCGGGCTGGGTGCCGTTCCGCGGCGCCACCATGCGCGTCGTGCCGACACCCGGCCACCTGATCGTGTCCGACTTCAAGCTGCGCGCCTTCGGCGGCCTGGTGGGTGGCCTGCTCGACCTGCACCTCGAACACGCGGGGCGCTACAACGGCGAGGTCGAGTGGCACCTGTTCGACATTCGGGAAATCTGCCGCACCTACGCCGTGCCCTACGCCGAGAAACGACGCGGCAAATGCGCGGGCCGCATTCGTTTCCACGCGTCGGGCCCGCTGCTCAAGCAGTGGCGCGGGAGCGGCGAGATTCGCATGCATGACGCCCACTTCTGGTCGCCGATCACCTTCAAGGTGTTCGGGGTGCTGGGCATGCCGGCGCGGCAGGAGTCGTGGCTGCACTCGGGCGAACTCGGGTTCACGGTGGAAAACGGGCTCGTCTATCTGGAGCGCGGCACGCTGCGCGGCGGCGAGTACGTGCTCGACCTGCAGGGGATCGCGGACCTCGACGGCGCCTGCGACATGGAGCTGAGCTATCGCGGCACGACCATCGCGATTCGGGGTACCTTCGACAGCCCCGTGGTGAAGATCCTGCCGCTCGATGCAATCACACTTCCGTTCGACCGGTTGTTCCGAACGCGCCTGCGCGAGCGGGGCCAGCGATGAGGCATCTACTCTTGCTAGCCGGGCTCGTGTCTGCCGGGCTCGTGCTTGCCGGACTCCTCCCCGCCTGCACCGGCTACCGCGACGAGCACGACTCCGAGGAGTTGCGGCGCGACATCGATGACCGCACCCTGGAGAGTCGCGTCCGCCTCGCGCTCGCGTCCGATCCGGAAACCGGAGAGGAACGCATTCAGGTCTCCTGCCGCGAGGGAGTCGTCTACCTGCGCGGCACGGTGAATCGGGAGGGGGCGGGGAACCGCGCCGAGACGGTGGCGAAAGGGGTCGAGGGCGTGCGCAAGGTCATCGCCACGCTCAGAGGCAGTGAATAAGTCCATCTGGCTTCGGCCG
>Ga0164315_10004754_pt1 | contig 10566 bp, 20 predicted proteins | sample GuaBasSedimGuay6_FD_113737 | JGI IMG/M metagenome (GOLD analysis project Ga0164315, IMG submission 113737) | Subseafloor sediment microbial communities from Guaymas Basin, Gulf of California, Mexico - Guay6, Core 4569-2, 0-3 cm | ecosystem: Environmental > Aquatic > Marine > Hydrothermal vents...
ATCCGTGAATAGCTTAGGTACAACTAAACCTGTTTTGGCTTCTAGGGGCTTAGGAACGCTGTTAAACGACAATGTATTAAGCTTCATACCATTTAGGAAACTCATATCATCATCTTCATCAATATTTTGGGATTTTATAGGTGTTTTTATAGGTGTTTTAACTGCTTGACCTATACCCTCAAGTTCAGCTAAAAGGTCATCATCATCTTCAAGATTGATGTTAGAAGCTTTGAGTTTTGGCATAACTTTAGGTTGGTCTGTTTTTGGAGTAGCTTTTGGAGTTACACCTCTTACACTTGATAGTATATCATCAAGCTCTAAACCACCCTCTGAGGCTTCTCTTAGAGCGTCTATATTTTGACTAAAGCGTTCTCTTTTATACTGAGGTACAAGTTCACTACGAGTCTCTTTTAGAAACTTAACCATACCCATCTGATTATCATCAAAGGTACACCCTGCATTATAACAATGCACTAAGGTAAGTTCCATACCATCATTTTTATATAAGTGTAAACGACCTTTTTTATCTCCACAAGCAACACAGTTAACCGCACAGTCATTTTTTGTTTCTTTAGTTAGTTTTCCAACTACCAATTTGAAATATTTTAAGTCTGTTAAGTCAATCATCACTTTCCTTGATATTACAAGCTAATTCCTGCCTGTTCTGTTTGGTCATTTAGAGTGTCACCAATGTTCATATATTCCCATAGTTCACGGTTGATACCAACACTTCTGAGCTTTCTCATAGCAGTTTCAAATATCTGCTTTGCCTGTTGCTCTGTAATGTCTAATGCTTCTCCAATTTCTGAAAAAGACATTGTATCGCCATTACACCCAATCTTACCTTTAATATCGTAATCTCTTTTATTTTCTAATTTCAAAAGCTTTCCTATTGTTTATATACATTAGAATAGCTTAAAATTTTATAAAGGTCAATTAGGAATTGTTAAATTTGTCAAAAACTGTACCTAAGTACAATATAAATTAACAAACTTTAACACATTAAAGGGGATTAGTATTCAGCCTCAAGAATTGCGTCTATCATTTCTTCATTTTCATCTCTAACTTCATTAAATAGAGTAGGGTTCATAGTTGCAATAGCAATATCAAGTTTTGCGATATCACCCATATTTCTACAATAACCTGTTGCTACTTCTATAACAGCAGGTAGGTTTAGCTTAAGGTGGGTTAGAACAATCTTATCTGTTGTGCCAATTTCGTTTTTCATATCTTTCCTTTATCAACAGTATATCAAAAAAAGGTTTAAGAAGAACTTAATTAAAGATTAGCGTGAAATAACAGCCTAATCTTAAGTTACCTAATTCCGATTAAAGATTAGCGTGAAATAACAGCCTAATCTTAAGTCGAACTACCCAAATCTAAATGAATGCTTCAATATAGTTTTCATATAGGTACGCATAAACTTTATTAGTCATTTGCAGTCTCATAAAGTTACTGTTACTTTTACGAGCTTTACGGTTTTTTGTCTCACCATTAACCACTTCTCTATAGATGTAATGACCATTGATGTAAGTATCACAAATTTCATTGATGTATTTGTAAACAGTATCATACTGACTACCTACTTCAAATGTGATATCAAGGAAGCCTTTACGCTCTTTGATTGTCTTGAACACAATGTTTTCAATCTCAGCTTTAAACTCAGGTCTAGCTGAAACACTCTTTAGTTTGTTAACGATAGTTCTAGCTGTTGAGATTGCTTCAGAAATTTCAGACTTATTAATCTTAAAATTTGGAGTAAGTGCCTTAGCATTCTCACCTAAGTGAATTTGACGCTCAAGGTCAAGTGGTAACGCAATCCAATTTGATAACAACTTAAAGCTAAATGCACGAGAACGGTCATAAGAGTTCTCTAAAGCGATATGGTTGCCTTTGTATTCAAAATGAATTGAGTGTGCTGAATTGTAGTTGTAATAACGAACACCTTGAGTAAACTCAAACTCAGGTGCTAAAATATCAACAATTTCAGTTGAAAGAATTGGTACATATTTTTTTGATACACCTGTAAGGGGGTCATTTCGTTTTGGTTCCGCTAGTGAAGTTTGTTCAAATTTACCTAGTGCTTCTCTTGTCTCAATATAAGGGCTGTCAATTTTTGCCATTTGTCTTCCTTTTTTTCTTTTGTTATAGGAAGTATATAAAAACTTTAATTAAAAGAAGCTTAACTCCTTTTAAAGAGTAGGTAAATGAGCTATTAATTCAATTAAGCCATATCCCATAAAGTAGTCTGTTAACGCTTTGTTATTTTTAACATCACTAGATACATTGTACTCAGCGATAATTTTCTCACGGATTTCAGTAGGTATTCCATCAGGAAGTCCAAGCTTTTTGTTAAGGTCATAATTCATTTGATAGATAGGGTCTCTATCTAAGAACTCTTGAGTACTAAAGCCCTCTTTGACTTGTTTTTTATAGAATGAAATTGCACCTAAAGGTGGTTGTTTATATGCACTTTTACCGAACTTCTCTTTAAACAAAACATCAACTTTATGTCTCATAGGATATACTTCAAGAGGGGTTTTCTTAGGGTACTTCTCTTTAAATAAATCACTAAAGCGACTGTAATAAGTAACAGGTAGAAGATAATCTCCTCTATCACCAAACATACAATGTTCATATTTAAGAGTGTTTATATCATTCTCGTTAAATGCTACCCAACCACATTCTTTATCTTTAACAGTATGCTTAGTTTCCCAATACTTAGTGTTAGGGTTCTCAAGGTTGTAAATCCAATCGTGGTCTAAACTCTTAACGATAACCTCGTGACCTTGAGCTGTAAGCTCTTTAGTAAGCACAAAGCCTACATCATCACCCTCTGCACCCTTAACATCAATAACTTTGAATGAGCTATGCTCTTTAAGTAGTGCAATAACCTCTCTTTGAGAAGCTTTAGCGTCTATCCAATTAATGCCTGATTTATCGTTGGTATTTCTACCGTATTTGTAGCCGTCCCAATAATCAAGTCTCCAATAAGGTGAAGAGTCAATAGCCAATACAATCTCATCTACTTGGAATTTACGTTTGAATAAAGCAATGTGTTCAAGAGTTTTGAAGATAAAAATATCTTTGTACTCGTTAAAGTCATACAGACCATCTTCACCTTTTTGAATGTTAAGGTCTTTTATTGCTGTTTTAGTTGCACTATTAATCCATCTATACCCGATTGGTGATAAATCTACTATTAAAATCTTACTCATATTGACTCCTTGTATTAATATGTACTCTACAAATAGCACACATATTAAGACATTATCAGAACATTGTTAGGGTGGAAAAATCCACCCTAGATAAATCTAACCTACTTCTGCAAGTAAATCATCAATTTCTGAGTCAACATCAGCAGATGGCTCAACAGCTTTAGCAGGAGTTTCAGCTACAGGAGTTTCAGCTACAGGAGCTTTACCTAAGGTAAGACCTGTGTTTACTTCAACATCTTGCATTGCTTTCTCTTCACCCTCAGCTTTAGGAGCGTACTTATTTCTCTTTAAGAACTTGTCTAAAAGGTCTGTAAGCTCTTCATAAGTTTTGAATGAACTTGGCTCTAAGAATTCAGATAGGCTATAAGCGTTCTCTGTAATATCTTTTTCTGCCTCTGCAACACTAGCATAAATACCATTTACCTTATCAGCAAATTTTGATGACGTATAAGTTGGAATACCATTATCACCATTTTTTACTTTGATAAGAAAGCTGTTACCCTCTAAAGGGTTATATACTGCGATAGGGCTTTCATCTAAAGCTTTCATAGCTTCAGTTTGAACCATTACCTCTTTAAGCATATCAACCATAGTTTTAGACATATCATACAAGAAGATTTTTCCATCATTCTCAGGATTAGCAGGGTCTTTAATAACCTTGATGTTTGTGTAGAAACGGAAGCTACGACCTAAAGTTTTAGCTTTTTCTTTTTCTCCTGCGTCCCATAACTTTCCAAATTCCTCATTAAAAGGACAAGGAAGTTTAATAGTCTGAGGAGACATATCATCTACAAAAAAACCTTTACGGTTTGCGTTTTGTGCTCTGATTTTTACAATCTTTACAAAAGGTACGCTATTTGCGTCTGTTAAGAAACGAACAATCGCTCCACCGTTACCATCTTCATCACGACTAAGTTTCCAAAAGCGTGAGTCCACATCATCTGCATAAGATTTTTTATCGCCAAAAGCGTTGTCTTGCAGATTACCTGCCATAGACTCCCAATCAAAATTCATATTCATTTTTGTATCCTTTTCATTTTACGCATACCTGCGTGGTCAAGTGACCTGATTTTTAAAGTGTTCCAACTGAAACACTATACTCTTTACTCGTTTGGAACCATTTTCCAAACATTTTTCGTTATTTTTACAAACTACTTTAGTTCAACTCTGTAACTGCAATAGCTACTAGAGATGAGTCAACCTAGACTCTGATACTTAGTACAAAACTGAAGATTTCATTCTCAAGAGTTACACGGTGGGTTCTCTGTTTTTCATTGTACTTAATCTTCATCATATATTCCATAGGAGGAAGAGCAAGAAAGTTATCAACAGGAATAACTACTTCAAAATCATCACCCTCATTTTTAGAAGCTTCTAGTTTAAGTTTATAAGAGTTATCTCTTGAAGCAAAGCTCTCTTTGTTACCTGTCTTTAAATAGATACCATCAGCGTTCTTTACAATGAAGAGGTCTTTAAGTGTCTTAAAAACCGAAGCACCTTTTCGGATTTTATTAAAGAGAGCTACATCAACAGGAATATCTACTTGAGATGGAGCGTCCATAGTTGTAGTAATATTAAGAGGGTTTGTTGTAAACTCTTCTAATGAGCTTGGATAAGATGTCACAAAACTAATTTCTGAGTCTTTATCTTTAGCCACAATTACACTATCTTCAAGAGAAAGAGTTGGTTCATCAAGTATCATAACAGCACCTAAGAAGCTACCTAAATCCATAATGCCGTATTCATCAAACGGCTCTTCTAGCTTACTAAAGTCAATATTAGCAAGTACATCTGAAGTGTCATTTGTAATAGTAGTTATAGGGTAAGAGATAATAGCACTATTTGTGATATTAGTAATACTTTGTAAAATCTTAATAGAGTTTGGTTGTAACATTTTCTTTCCTTGTTAAGTTGGAACGCAAATTGCTTTCCCTTTAAAATATCTCATAATTCTATTATAATAAACTAAGAATAACCTTAAAAATTACATTAAATATAAAGAAATTAACATATAACATACATATAAGTTTAACTTATACGATTAATCAAACAAACTATTAGCTTTTAATGTACCTTTATTGGTTGTCTTTTTAACAGGTTCAGGTGCATTTCTATCTATTCCAAGAACAATATTACGCTCTAAAATAGGGTGTCCCTCTGATTGATAATAAGCCTCTCTTGTAGTGAAGTGATTATAAGAGTAAGTATCTTTAGCATAAGTGAACATATCAACTAAATCAAATACATAAACCTTATCCCCTTTATCCTCGTGAAGTCTCATAATTCTACCGATTGCTTGAAGCACTAATGTGTAAGATTTTGTACTGCTTAAAAAGACAAGGTTCTTAAGGCGTGGGATATTGATACCTGTACTTAATACGCTAAATTGACCAATTACGACTGCATTTTTACAAGTATTTAGGTAAAGTCTAATCTGTTCTCTTACACTTGACTTAGTACTACCACTCATAAAGAACACATTATGCTCTTTCATCATCTCAAAATCAGACTTTAACTTATTGGTTAATTTTACCCCTGTTAAGCTCTCAAAAGTGTCTTCACCGTGAGCTGTCACATTGTAAAGTGCAACTGTCACTCCCTTGAGCTTTTGTAAAAAGGACTTTACAAAATCCTGTCTAGGTAAACTCTCACGAATAAATTGCACTTCTTTTTGATACTTCATACCACTTCTAGTTTGTTTTCTAGGGTGTGTTAAGAAGATAGACATAATGATAGTATCAGTCAAGAGATTGATATCCATAAGCTGTCTTGCGTTAATAATACGGTTAGGTTGTCCTAAGGACTGTTCTAGTGCCATAGCGTCCACTTTAACGATAGGCATTGAGCCTGTCATACCTAATTTGAACGGTACAGGTTGGTCTAAAATCTCTTGTAGGACATCTGCCTTAGCTTGATGAGCTTCATCAACTAATATACAATCATATTTTTTAACATCTTTCATTACTTTCTTAAGGCTCTGCCAAGTGCTTATAACGATATTTGCATTTAGAGTTTTATCGGTATTCTCACCACCAATTAATTTGATATCATTTAGAAATGCTTCAGGTGCATTGTAGTCTTTGAAGTCTTGAAACATTTGGTCTGTAAGTCCAATAGTAGGAACAACTAATATCAACTTTTTACTATGTTTATAGAAGTATCTTAAGGCTAAATAAGCAATTAAAGATTTACCCCCTCCTGTTGCAACAATAGGCAAAGCGTTCTTAGTTTTAGTAAGAGCCATAAAAGCGTTTAATTGGTGCTTATAAGGCTTAAACGGCAATGTAGGCAGGATACCCCTTAAGAAGTCCATAACATCACTATTATCCACCTTAGGAAGCTCCTCAACGGTATCAAACTGTATGTTGTCTAGCAAACGCTTCTTAAAGCCATAAGGAACCTTGAAATATTTACCCATTACCCCATCAACTTTGTGGTTCTTAGCTTGATAGAAACGAGTATAGCCGTCATCTTTACCACTTTGAACTCTACCCTCGTGCTCTGAGTCGGGTCTTTTTGCTTTTAGTAAACTATCAATCTGTAATACAGTCTCTTTATCTTGAGTATAAACATCAAGGTGAGTTTCGCTTTCTTTAAGAGCAGTCATTTAATTCCTTATATACCGTATTCGGGATTTTTATCTAGCCAAGCAATGTAAGCTTCATCTGAGATTAGTTCATTACCTTGACGCTTCTTAACAAGCCCTTTTATCTTAGCTTTATTATCGTTTATATATGATACTACGCCTCTTCTAAGATAAGTTCCCTCTTTTTGATTATAGATAACCGTATCACCTACTTCAATAGGTATTCCAAAAAAGTCTTTCATATCATTCCTTTAAATCAAGTACTAAATCAAGTACTCAGGATATTTAGCTTTCATCTGAGCTAGATTAAGCCACTTGAACTCTTTCATATTTACACGCTCTTCTCGTACACTATTAATATAGATATCATTAATTTGTATTTTCTTTTTATTAATTATCCTAATAGTAACATATTCTCTTTTAACAGCGTCAATAGGGTTGAAATTCTTCAACTCAACAGGAACACCCATCTCCAAAGTCCAATATCTATTCATCATTCAGTATCTTAGAAAGAGTCTGATAAGACTTCAATTTCTCTAACTCAGGCGTAAGATTAAAGTGTACATTTTCATTTTCACACCAACCGTCATTTATGAGGTCAAGTATTACAGCACTCTGAGCCTCAATGAGATTTTTCAGTCTGCTCTCAGGAGTATAGAAGTTAAAGTTTACGCCAACTTCAGTCTCTTCATCATATTCTTCAAAGGCACAAGACCCCTCAGTTTTATTATACAATCTAAGCTCCCCATCTGAACCCTTTTCAACAAAGGTATAAACTCCCTTAGGTAAGTACTCAGTAGCAAGGCTATCAACGTATACTTCAATCCCTGTGTATTTCCATAGGTTATCTAATTTAATTTTCATAGTGTTCCTTATATTAAGAACTCAGGATACTTATCAGATAATATCTCATTGATATCATCTTTTATACCTAAGCTTTCCAAGTAGGCTTGAGCGTCTGCTCTACGGTCTTGTACGCTCTTCTCATAGTAGGTTGCATTATCATTCATCTGTATCCATTGACCATCTTGGCGTACCTGTAAGGTTTGACCCTCAAGTGCCATATCTCCATCAACATATAGGTCATTATCTAACCCTGCTACAACTAAACTCATATTAACCTCATATCATTCATATCAAATTCTCAGGATAATGCTCTTCAATAACCTCATTAATTGTCTTTTTGATACCTTTAGAAGCTAAATATTGGTTGCAAAATATCATACTAATATCTTTCAAATCTTTTGGAACTTCAGCAGTTCTTAAATGTATAGTTAAGTTATTATAACCACTTTGTTCATACTGTAAATCCATACCCTCTACGATAAATTCTTTACTCATATTATTTCCTAAATTAAGACTTCAGGACAAATCTCCAAAGCCTCTTTTATTGTTAATCGTTCATCATATAGGTAGTCATAGCATATGAAGTTTTTATCACGTTCTACAAAATCTATACCTGTATCGCTTCTATAAACAGCTCTATAATTACCACACCAATGAGGGTGTTTATCAATGAGTTTTGCACCCATTCCATACTGACCATCTATCAAATCTTCTTTGGACTTAACTTTAATTATATACACTAAGCTCATTAGATATTACTAATAGCCTTAACATAGTCCACAACGCCCTCAGCATTGTAGAAGCGGTTAACGCTGTCATCTTGAATAACAACAAAGTTGCTGTTGTAGTCAAAGTTTTTATTGAATTGTGATAGGTCAAAACAGCTTCTAATTTCGTACATCATTCCTGTTGGAGCTTGTGTATTTCTGTTATATTCTGATAAAACACATATTAATGGTTTTTCACTCATAGGTATCCTTTTGGGTATTGTATTATCTTAACACTTAAGAAAATCTTATATGTCATTTTTATATAAGAACTTCAGGGTGCTTCAGTTTAAAATCTTCAAGCTCTATTTTGAGTTCTTTGAGAGTAACCGTAAGATACCGCTCTTGAGAGACTGTAAAGAACTCTCTACTCTTTTGTTTAATGCGTGACTCTTTATCAGCTATACGCTCTAATAAGAGCTTGTAGGCTTGACCTGCGTTAAGACTTTCCATTGTGAAGCTCACGGTCAAGTTCCTCAATCATTTTTTCTAAGTTAGAGATAACACTTCTTTGAGCAAAGTAAAGTTGTTTCCAAATACTTTCAGTTTTCTTAGGTTGGAACTGTCCTACACCGATTGGCATTTCACCAAATGTATCCCAACCTTTTAAATCAATCTTAGCCTTTCCTATTTCAGGAATTTCACCATAATCGGGCATTGCAATAGAGTTAACAAGGCTATCTTCACCATCATAAACCTTAGGGCGTAAGTGCTCCTCTTCAGTATTACTTAGTTTAAAACCGCTATCAGCTAGTTCAGCATTACGTTTTACAGCTTCAGCAACTTCTTCAGGGCTTCCACCAAATGAAAAATCATCTGAGGTATCAGGGGTATGGGGAGTATCGGGGGCTGTTGGTTCGGGAATTGAGTTTACTGTTTTTTGCATAGAGAGCCTTTTAGGTTAATTATAAAATGCCTAAACGAATAATTTTACCCTCATTAACAGCTTCTATGAACTCAAAAGTTTTAGCCAAAGGGGTCTCATATTGACCCTCTATGTCTATTAAATAGTAGTCTTCACAGTCATCTATTACCACAAATGTAAAGCTCTTAGAGAACATATCTGAGCTACCTGTTAGGTACTGATATGTTATCCCTACTTCAAGATTATGTATAGGTTCAAGGTTTTTCTTTGAACCTATCTGTTTGGCTAATTCTTGAAAGCCTTTTAACTCATCTTTCAATATAAGCCTTAATCTTGTATTTGTGACTTTGAAATTTGTTCTATTATATAGTCTCTTTGTTCAATAAGTTCATTGAGTTCTTCGTTTGTACCGTTTCCATCTTTAAACTTAGCTATAAAAGCTTCTATTACTGCTAATTCAGTCAATAAATCGTTGTAATTCATTAAATATCCTTGATTATACACCCTTAATTTTAAAGAAAACTTAGGTGAAATTAAAAATATTTATATTAGTGTTGATTAATGAAGATTATATGAAGATTATATGAAGTACTCTGCGTTGTTGTTGATTATATCTTTGACACCTAAGACATTTGGGAGGAAATATACGTTGCCACTTTCTGTAAGAATAGATTTAGTCTTGATTTCTTGAATGGTCTCTATAATTCTTTCTGAACCTGATATACATAGAACTTTATCACCAATATTAAGAGGTATACCTAATAGGTCTAAGTATTCTAAATCTTGATTTGTCATTTATATCCTTAATAAGAATATTTATAATACCTAAACGACTCTTTCAGGTCTAAAGACTCGGTTAAATTGATTGATATCTAATGTTTCAAAACTTAATGTAGTTTGGTATGTATCATTATAGGGAATATACTCACTTATAATCTTACTTTGAAATAGATTGCCTGATATAATATCCTTAGCTATCTTATCAGCAAGTTTCAGATTGATATGTTCTTGAAGTTCTTCAGCTCCTACACTCATCTGTAAATCATTAGTGTGTTGAACTTCTGCACTATAATTTTTAAAGTACCCTTGTAAGATGTAACCTAACTCATCAGAATTGATATTGAGTCTTTTAAGTGTTCCACTATAAAGATGATTTGGGTCATTTGGGTCATTCAAAGTTATTCCTTTTTATCATTATACCATAATTTAGATAAGAAAGGGTTGTAACTCCAAATCAAGCCTCTTGTATAGCCAAATGTGATAAGCTTCTATACCCATAGAATG
>Ga0164315_10004755_pt1 | contig 10566 bp, 7 predicted proteins | sample GuaBasSedimGuay6_FD_113737 | JGI IMG/M metagenome (GOLD analysis project Ga0164315, IMG submission 113737) | Subseafloor sediment microbial communities from Guaymas Basin, Gulf of California, Mexico - Guay6, Core 4569-2, 0-3 cm | ecosystem: Environmental > Aquatic > Marine > Hydrothermal vents >...
GCAAATACCATAAAAACCCAAAATTGAACCTGTCCTCTGCAAAAGTGGCATCAGGCCCTAGAGAAGTTTCCGGGGTTGAATAAACTGCATCATACCCTTTGGCATCGGATGTAACGTATTGATAGCCTGCTTCTATTCTGAATTTTTTCACAATTCGTTGATAAATAAAAAACCCATATAGCCAATCTTTGCTATCATATTCTGTGTAGTGTTCATTATGATAATACCTTGCATAGTTTAAAGAAAACTTCAACCGTGTATTTTTGAAAAAAGTGTTTTGAATATAAAATCCAAAATTGTCTTTCGAAAAAGCGTAAGGTGTAAATGCTATGGGTTTATATCCATAAACATCAATCCATTGATCATCCCTGAAATGGCGTACATAAAACTCGGGAATATAGCTATATGAGATTTTAAAACTTGCTGTTTTCGATAAATACTGCTGGAAACCTATGCCCCAGTAGCTCCAGTTTTTTACACTATTGACCATATAAATTCTTGGACTAAAACTGGCACTAAATTTTGATTTAACTTTTTTGAAAATATTAACCGAATAGGCTGCAGCTAATGAAGGATTAAAAATCAAATCATCATAAGTCTCAATATGAAAACGACCTGGGTCCTCACCATTCATAAATCGATCCAGATATTTATCGGAATATTTTAAAATATTATTATCGTAGGTTGTTGCAAGACCAAAAGTAAATTCCAATGGTTTTGTTTTTTTCTTTTTCTTTTTACTCGACTGAGAGAAAGCATCACCCACCGAAAAAGAAAACAAGAGAATTAAAAGAAGGGTTAAAACTCTTCCCGGACTAAAACATTCTCTGTTAAATTTACTTTTCATATTTATTAAATTAATGTTCAAAATTTCATTCATAGTTAGTGCTCAAGGCTTACATCCTTTTCTGGCAATAAACAACGCCCCAGCACTGTTTTTTTATCTTTATCCAGCGGCAACACCACATAAGTATGTCTTCCTTTAGGTACATCAATTACCAATTCACATGCTTTACCAGGGATCAAATTTCTATCCTCTTTATACATTGCTATTTCAGATCTTCTGCTACTCATCTGATAAGTGCTTATAATCTCGTCGCCCTCCTTCACCTGCAATCTGTATAAAATTCGCCCTTTCATATCATAATGATTTTCAATGCGCGTTAATACTCGCAATTCAGTGGGGCCGTTAATCGCTATTTTTAAGGGCTTTTCATTTGAGAAGCGATAATATTTAACACTAGATTCCCTGGAAATTAATTCAACAGGTTCGGAAGGTTGAGCTGGTGAGAAAGCAATCCAATCTTGCTTTTTAGGTTTTTTAGGAGTAAATCGGTACCGAGCTGCTACTGGTCTATTTCCCCTTTCTAAATAAAATGAAACAGTATGGTTTCCACGCCCCAATTCAATATCATAATCCATTAACTGTCCAGGTACACCCAGAGCCCCATTTTTATAAGTGGCCTTTTTTGATCTCAATACTGACTCTAATTCAAAAAGCTCTTTTTCACCACCATTTATTGAATAGATGATTTCGTAATTAATTTTCTCACCTTCATCAGGGACAAAGCGTCCACGTGATCGCATGCATAATATTCCCGGACCTTTTACAGAAATAATGGAAGCCTGCTCGGTATCTAAAGAATAATATGACCTGCTTTTATCTGCAATATTGGTTGTAACCTTTTTTTGAAAATTAGTTGGTTTAATATACCTCGGTTCTCCGGATGATTGAGCAAAAACACCGGAAAAGGTCAACATAAAAATTACCAGGATTAATTGTATCTTTTTCATTTACCTCTTAATTATATTTTAATTCTCGTTTTTTCAAATTTACTAAACTACAGGAATATCTTCATCTTCTCTTTTATCTGTTATCGGGCGGGGACCTTTTGCCAATGGCACCACATCCGTTCCCAATTGATGTTGTTTTCGCTCACTAAAAAACACTAACATAACAACTACAACAAGTATGAATGTGGCTATTGATGTAGTTACGATATTATATTTCTTTTCTATAAAGATTCCCCCATCACCAGGTTCAGGAAGTGGTTCCGGGCTATCGGGCAAACCAAATTCAGCTGTTAACTGACTTACATTAAGAAGATGGATTATGGGTAATTGTCTCTGCCCCATTTGTATAATAACTCCCCGAACAGGAAAATTCCTCATTGGTAATAATTGTGTTAAACCGGGCGGTATCAATTTTCCATTAATTGTATTTCCAAGGCTGGCAACACCTCCACCAACATTGATAAAGCATTTTATACCTTGACCATTGCTTACAGAATCATAAATCTGCAATCTTTTATCTATACTGTTCTCAAGGTGTTTTTCATTGATAAATTCAACATCATTTCGTTTGATGGCATCAACAATCAAACCTCTTCCTTCGGGACTTAAACCACGCCCAATATCAAATCCGCCACCAATAGAAGCTGCGACAGATTTGCTATGAAAAACATTGGAATTGTATAAATAATTCTCCATATCAAGCCAGGTAAAGTAAGGATCGTTTGCTCCAAAATTTGAAGAACCTACCGATGAAATAATTATCGGCTTCATATTCAGAGTTTCCAGTGCTGCCAACACGGCTATGTTTAATCCCGGAAATGAACCTGTCATGGCAACTGCAACATGGTCATTCTTTTCCAACTCTGCATCTTTTAATAGTTGAACAATCACAGCTGCAAAGTTTGGATTTGTTGTTGAAAGTTTTGCCTCAATATAACCACGATCCGTAGTTACAAGTGTATACTCCTGGCCAATCAGCGCAGTTTGATTCGGGTCGTTAACTACATCAATAAATACACCATTTTCCAAACGATAATTTTTAAGTTGATCTGCTGCCAATTGGGAAAGATTTGCCGCCTGGAGTTTTTCCTCGTACCATTCTTGTTTCGCATCAACCTTGCCATTTTCAACAGCTATAAATGCCAGCAATGATAAGAGTGACAATACTCCTAAAACAATATTTGATTTCGCCCTGAATTTATACATTTAATCTCCTGTTAAAAATTATTGGGGTAATAAAGCACCTGCAAAAAATAATATCAAAATTAATCGCACCAATACCGATGTGATAAACAATACACTTATGGTTTTAAAAACACCTTGTTTTCCAAACCAATGAGCAATCAAGCCAGGAATTACCCATCCAACTGCCTGAAGTTCTAATGTAGTTGAAGCCAATTCTATTTTTAAAAAATACCTTGAGAAATTTGCTAATAAGCCACCAATCAATAGCGCCAAAACCATTTGCCTTCGTCCATACAAGAATGTATATCGGCCCAGTACTTTAATGATTAAATAAGTGAGTAAACTCACAATCAAAATACCAATTAATCTTTCAGGGCTGGCCAGTTGAAGGGCTATATAACCCGGAACAACAATTCCTCCCGCAGCCAGGCCAAAAACTTCGTAGGAAAGCAAACTAAATATTAAACCTAATGTAATTGCGAATTCAATCATTATTTATAGAGCTTCTGTGTTCAAAATATTCTGCTGTTTCGGCACCCATTCCACCCATATTGCCGATAGCTACAATCGTAGACTTATCAACTGTCACGGAAAGAACTTTTTCAAAAACCACTGCTGGTGTTGTATAACCTAAATTTATTATCTTACTTTTTGGAAAACCATAACCAGTAGCCATACTTTCCACCACTTCTGTTGATTGACCAATTAAAAACAAAAAGTCAATCTCATCAGTAAATTTCCGTGCTGCCATATCTGCTAACTGGCGAGCCCTGTCAAGTCGATCCTGGCGAGTATTTAATAGTATTATTCGAGTGCCCTCTGTACCAATTTCATCTCTCACTTTCTGCCAAACCATATAGGTGGAATCAGGGTCGTTTGCTGCAAAAGCGTTATAGAAAAATATCTTTTTATTAAATGCTGCTACATTGAAACATCTCAAAGCTCCAGAATCTGGAATAGCCTCATACATTCCTTTTAGTGCGGTTTTGCGGTCCACTTCCAAATGCTCACAAATAGCCAGGGAAAGTGCAACATTTTCACGATGTTCAATATAGGTAAACCCTTTCATTTCTTCGTGGCTTACTAATTGCGAATCGACAAAATGAGAAACAGTATTCCTGCTATCAGCAATTTTTTTTAAAGTATCCGGAATAATATCTTCCGAAGTAAACAAATGTTCATTTTCCGGGATTGTTCTGCCAAGCGTTTCGGCAATTTCAGGTAATGTATGGCCCATTATATCAACATGATCGAGCCTAACATTTGTCATTACGCTAACATTTGAATGAATCATGTGCTTTTCAGTGATGGTCTGATATTGTGGTTGCAATGCCATACATTCCATGACCAGGGCTTTCACCTTATGCTGATAAGCATATTTTACAATGGACAATTGTTCAATGATATTAGCAGATGATTTTCGATGAATATAGGTTTCTGTACCATCCTCAATGATCAATCGTGGAAATGTTCCTGTAACTTTTACAACAGTAGAAATTCCACCAGCTCGTAAGCCTGCACCAACCAAACGGGTTACACTTGATTTTCCACGGGTTCCATTTATGTGAATCCGAATAGGAATAGAATAAATACGTTTTTGATGAAGGAAATACTCAATGAGGCCAACAATCGTAGCAACAATTATCATCACCAATAAAATATAAAAACTATACATTTTTGACCTTCACGATTGTTACTATTTCTTAAACATAATTATTCCCTTATAACAAGACAGCCTAATACTATTTAATCATGAACATCTTTTTGGTTTCCACAAAGTTCTCTGTTTGGAGACGATAGAAATAGATACCTGATTTTACTGAATTTCCTGCATTATTTATAGCGTCCCATTTTACAGAATATTTTCCTGCAGCTTGCTCTCCACTTTGAAGCATTCTTACCAGCTCACCATTTACATTATAAATGCTTAATGTTACATTACTGCGATCTGGTAAAGTATAATTTATCCATGTTTCAGAACTAAACGGATTGGGTTGATTTTGACTTAAATTATAACCATCACGATTCGTTCCATCATTTTCATCAACAGAAGTAACAATCGAAACATAGGGCTCTTCGGTTGTAAATTTAATAGCCAAATTATTTGTCAATTCAGCAGCTGTTGCATCATAAGCTTCATTAAATACATATTGCAGACCTATGTTCTGGGTATGATTTTCGATCCCTATTGTATTGCTACTTATTTCATCTACATTTTTATATTGAACGATAATTTCACCATCACCTGTTGCGGTTGGGTAATATGCAGGATCCAGTAAAACAATTTGAAAAATTTCATTTTCGAATTCTGTTGATAATCCATAATGGGTAATGCTATCCCACTCAATAATGAAACGATTGTTATCTAAATCGTTATAATAATAAATATCACCTTCTCCGAGGAAGCTAATATCATAAAGATCATCCCAGAAAGCAGCTACCATATTGTTCACATCATCATTTGATGGTAAAGCAGCATTCACAGGCTCAATTTGGTTTCCAGAACCAAAAGCAAGCCAACCGTCGGTGCTAATACGAATTTGAGAGTAATCAATACCATAATATTTAAAATCAAATGGTAGGCTTACAGTTTGAGTATAATCACTTTCTCCCGAAGGAATATTAAGAAGTGTTCCAATCTGGTCTATTTCAAACCAAGCGTAAACAGGTGTTTGATCATAGAAACCATCATTGCTTGCATAAGCATGATAGCCATAAGCATCGGGGCCGGTATAATATGTTGGAACTAACTTGGCAATTGGAATTTGAAACTCAGGGATTACCTGGTAAGGATAATTGCCATTTTGAGTATATAACTTTAAAGAGCATACAGCCAAATAATCTTCAGGGCAGGAAGCATCCACAGAAACGTTAAAATAATCTTCAATGCAAATGGCTGTCCCATTAATATTTAAAGTTCCGAAAGAAGCGATTCCATCATTAATTGTAATGTAAGGATCACTACTGGTTAGTTCTGCCATAATATCAGGAGCAATGTCATCCCCGGAATTTAAAACAGATAAAAATAAATCTCCTGTTTCACCAGGTTCAAAATGATAATTTACATTCGCTGTTCCCACTTCATGCACAATAAAACTAGTACATGATAATTCACAACCGTGAACATCGAAACTAAAATCGTAATCCCATGAACTGGAACTTGATGTTACATGCAATTGCAAAGTAACCACATCACCCACCTGACACTCAGGTTTAACAAAAAACTGAAATGGATTACCAGTATTAGAGTTACCAGGGTTAAGATTACCAAAACTAACAGGACCAGCAGATACAATTTCTACCAAACCTGTATTGGCTGATGATAGGGTTGCTTCTATATTATTTGATGTAATCGTTCCCCAATTTTTTAATGTGTATGTAATTGCACCATTTTCATTTGGATTTATTAAGCCATCATTGTTTCCATCCATATCAACAATAAGCGTTTCACCAAAAGGTTCTACAAGCTCCTGGGGTTGGAGTATTTCTGTTGATCCCTGATAAGGATAAACATTCCCTCCACGAACAGTAACTGTTAATGTTTCAACGTCTTCAGGCATGATATTTATATAAGCTTTACCAAACTCGTCAGTACATACAGTTTCAAATATCTCCTCACCGGTTAAACAAACTTCAGCATTATCGACTGGCTGACCATTTGAAGCAAATGTGACGGTATATTCTAATTCATTCGTTCCAACATTAATGCTAGTAGCATGATCAACATTTACATTCAAAGGAACATCTTTCCATACATGTAAACTTGGATCACCTAATATACAGTAGACTTTATAATGATATTCACAATAATAATCAGCACCAAAAACATTATACATATAAAGTTTTCCTCTTAATAATGCCTGGCCTGGAGTGTCCATTCCCTCAACAAACATTCCTGTATAAATCCCTTTATCAATCCTATTGTTATAGGTTGTGTGTGTATTTGATGTAGGACCAACAAAAGCAACTCCACCTCTGGGAGAAGACAACGAACCTAACTGAACCCACTCTTCGCCAAAGCAATTTCCGCCATTGGCATCAAACATAGCAACACCACAACCAATGCTGGTAACAAAAGTAAATTTCTCACCATTGTTTAAGTTGGAAACATTGTCCGTATGAAAATCATAACAGTTGGCATACCATCCATAATTCCATCCTTCACCACGATAATTTAAATAACTACGACCTTCATTCAATACATTCATTATGTCATAGACATCGTATGTACATCCTGAACCCCATCCATTACCATCACTCATCATTGTATCTACTGATGTAAATCCATATTCCAGAACCCGATCAGCGGCAAATCTTTTTGTTTTCACCTGTGATTCATAATCATTGTTTGAACAAAAAGTCCCTTGGGTAAACCAATCAGTTTCTTCCACATAAGGTGTTTTTTCATACATCATCATTTTATTGATCATAACTTGCATGCGATAATCACCCTGGTTTGTAAAACGTCCAATCATCATTTCAGGGAAAAAATCGTTACCTTCGACTTCCACAAAATAATCTTCGTTTGGGAAAGAATAATCGGGATAAGAAATGGTTTTCTTTGGAAATACACCATTATCACCAACTATTAAAACATAAGATGGTGGAATTTCCCAATCGTAATAAGCATCAGATATATGATCTTTAACAATATCAGGGTTGTTGGCATTGGCACCAATATCACTAAAAGATGTAATATGAATATCAGTTCCACTTTCTCTTTTCCAATCGGCATATACCTGGAAGCTTTCTGTAAACTCATCAGGCATGATGCATAACATTACTTCATGGCCTTCTTCTTTTCCATCGTATAACTGATCCAATACACTTTCGTAGTTAAAAATGAAGCTACGATATAATTTCGCAAATGAAGGAGGAATCGCTCTTTTAGCAGAAGTTTTAGGATTTACAACTTCCCCTGTACCATAATTGATTCGAACAGTAATTGATGAAACAACTTCTAATTCTTTTTTAGCTGGAATATAACGAAGTGGATACACAGAGACACGTGCAATGCGAAAATCACGGAATACTGAGGGTGATTCAACAGAAACATACTCCTGCGGATAAACTCCATTTGAAATATATGAGTCTTCATTTTTTTCATATGTTGGCTCAGGTGTACCTTCCTGCCAACTAGGCCTGGCAGGTGCTAAGTCTATATTTTCAAATGTTTGAACTGCCCCGATTTCAAGAACTTCGACAGAAATAGAAGCATTATCAGGAATCGCCAATACCTTAGAGATATAAGGTAATTGAGGAGATCCGGCCTCAGTGGTAAAAATATCATTCAGCAAATCTAGTGTCTGGTATGTTTTGCCATTTGAATTTAATTGTCTTAGCTCAAACCCTGATAAATCAATTTTAATAACTGTACTTGTGCTATTATCGCTCAGGATTGAAACCTCAGGAGGTGTACTCGTTTTATTATTATCAACAGGAACCCACTCGGCCATAACAATACAAGGGACAAATGATAATACAAATAGAAATAGAGATATTTTTTTAACCATGGTAATCATTATTTAAGTAGCAAAACCAACTGGTATGAAGGTTAAACTAATTTGTTAGACATCTTATTAACTTTCGTGCTTATTATTTTTAGACAATAAATTAAAAAAAAAAGTTGCACTATTAAAAGTAGTTATATATACTACGGGCAAACAAAAACAGAATATCGCAAAACAATTTACTTATATACAATTGTTTAACTAAGCATTTGTGTACCGAAATAAGAACAAACTACTCTTCTATTCATATTTATTACAAATAATAATCATTTTAAAAACTTTCGTATTTTTGATACCCCAAATTTTTACAATGAATATCGCGAAGATAAAAATTATTGCAACATCCCCTGAAAAAAGAATATTATCCCTCGACCTATTAAGAGGTTTTGCTGTCCTTGGTATTTTAATCATGAATGTACAAAGCATGTCAATGATTGGTTCTGCTTATATCAATCCCACATCCTTTGGTGATCTGACCAGCATTAATAAATGGATATGGGTTTTAAGTGACTTAATTGCGAATAGCAAGTTCATGAGTATTTTCTCCATGCTTTTTGGTGCCGGAATTATTCTATTTACCGAACGTGCTCTGGAAAAAGGAAGACGAGCAGGCCAATTGCATTATAGAAGAAATTTCTGGCTATTTGTTTTTGGAATGGTACACGCTTATCTTATCTGGTATGGCGATATTTTAGTAGCATACAGTCTTTGTGCATTTTTAGCCTTTGTATTTCGCAAGCTTAAACCCAGAACTTTAATAATTTCCAGTATTCTATTTTTTATTGTTCCAATCATTTTTACAGTTGGAAGTGGATTAACAATACAAACCTGGCCCGAAGAGGCGTATAATCAAAATATGGAAAGCTGGATGCCGGCATCAGAAACAATCGAAGCCGAAATCTCAGCTATGCAAGGAAACTGGATTAAGCAGATGGATAAACGTGTGCCAGGTACTATTTTCCTGCAAACATTCCTGTTTTTCTGGAGTACCATGTGGCGGGTCATGTCGATGATGCTATTGGGCATGGCTTTATACAAATGGGGAATTATTACCGCCAAAAAGTCAAAGGAATTCTACATGAAGATGACCGTAATTACTTTGGCTATTGGTTTCTTTTTTACAGGAAGCGGAATAGTTCAGAACTTCAGGCATAGCTGGTCAATGGAGTTTTCCATGTTTCCTGGTAGCATGTACAATTATGTTGGGAGTGTGGCCACTGCGCTGAGTTATATTGCAATGGTTATGCTCTTGGCAAAATCTGCAAAGTTCATTAAGCTAAAGGAAATTGTAAGCAGCGTTGGTAAAATGGCTTTTACTAACTACATCCTGATGTCTGTTTTAGGAACTTTCATCTTTTATGGTCATGGATTTGGTCTCTTTGGAACAGTTGAAAGAAGTGGACAAATCCTTATCGTTTTAGGCATTTGGATTGTATTACTGGTAATCTCACCATTATGGTTAAAGATATATCAATATGGGCCCTTAGAATGGATTTGGAGAGTATTGACCTATTGGCGTTCACAGCCGATGAAGAAAGCAACTTCCGAATAAATTGAATTATTCTTCTTCAATCCATCCTAAATTGGAATCTTCTTTCATATCAAAATCACGGATGTAAGGTTTGATGTCCAATAATGGAGTTCCATCCAGAATATCAAGTCCATGTGTATAAATTCTGTTGCCTTCTATTTTTTTAATTCTTGCTACTGTGAGCCCGATTGGATTAACTCTGTTAGGTGAGCGCGTAGCAAACAACCCAACTTCTTTTCCATTTCCGCGTGGTGGGAGAATAAACATTCGAGGTGGTTTCTTTTGTTTGTGAATATGGAAAATAATGTAACAGTAGTTTAATTCTTCAAGCAAATAAAGTCCATCGGCATATTCTTCGTTTAACTCAACATAAAATTCACCCTCCTTTTCTTCATAGTTTGTGTAAGGGGCATCATCTTTATAAGGAGTATGGATGGTACCGATGGGGGTTAATTCGATTGTCATAATTTAATAATTGAGTTTTTATTATACAGTCTTCAATCACTAATTACCTTTATCAGTGGTAATCTGAATAATCTGTGGTGA
>Ga0164315_10004756_pt1 | contig 10565 bp, 14 predicted proteins | sample GuaBasSedimGuay6_FD_113737 | JGI IMG/M metagenome (GOLD analysis project Ga0164315, IMG submission 113737) | Subseafloor sediment microbial communities from Guaymas Basin, Gulf of California, Mexico - Guay6, Core 4569-2, 0-3 cm | ecosystem: Environmental > Aquatic > Marine > Hydrothermal vents...
CGGTTCAACAAAGATACCGTCAATATGCGCTTGATTTGATAGCCCGGTTTTCGGGTCGTATTGTGCCGCGTCAATAGACATGAGTGATTCACCATAATCTAATAGTGGAGCGGTAAACCACGGAGCTGAATCTTTAAACTTTATATAGCAGATTTGTGCATCTTGGTCGTAATAGAATCCGCTATCAACTAGGAATAGCTCATCAATGTCGAACACTTCCGGGTAATAGTGATGCCGGTCTTTCACCCCTCCAACTATCACCGGGTCAACCGCGAGCTCATCCGACCATGTGCCGCCCATAGCTTCCCAGAATGAGGCGGCCAGATCCTCTAGTGACATGCTCATAGTGGTCTGCCATTGCCCCGGGGCATAGTCTCCGAAGCGGTCGAAGGCTGCCTCATAATCTATGGATAAAAGGACGGTCCTGTTTCCCATCTGCTATCCTATGTATTCACGGAATATAATTCTTCCGCGTATTTCATAATTAGCGTATGCAGACGATGTAACCACCGTAATATTTAGTGGACCGACTGTCACAACCGCACCCGGTGGCGGTGCGTATGCAAGATCAGCCCCGTTATATAATGCATATTCAATACCACCAACAGTACTTGGTAAAAGCCCTGGAATATCATGTGGTACGCCAGCCCATCCCCCTAACCCGTCAAGTGTTCCTGAAAATGTTGTCCACTTTATAGCATATTTAGCGTTCATTCCTGTCGCGCCTGATGGGTCAGCATAAAGCCAATTAGTATATGTTATTTCATCAATATGCAAATCACTTTCGATATTTACAGCGCCGCCAGCCCCAACGGTTACAAGCTCACCCCCCGGCCCGTCCACGGTGAACATCCGCTTGTTGGTATAAGCCGCCGCGCCATCCCAGTCCATCACGTGCCCGGTGTAGCGGTTCGCTCCGGTCGCATCATACCAACCGTTTAGATCATCCCGCCATTCAGGGGCAACGTTGGTGAAGTACGCGGTGGCCTCGTTCGCGGTAGGGTCAGCGGTCTTAATGACAACGTAAACAGTGCCGGCAACAAGCCCGGCTTCATCGAGAATCAATGACTCGGCTGTGAATCGGTATGTCGCGCCTGCTATCTCAATCCCGGCGCCTGCCGCAATCGCTGGAACCGTTGACGATGCATCCCAGTTGGTCAGGGATAACGGCATATCGCCACGTTTTAATGTTTCAAATTGGTCAACGAATGCCGCCCATGTTGTTTCGTCTCCGGGTATGCTAGGAATCCCCGGCATTAAATCGCCCATATTAATATACCTCCGAAATTGTCAAACTGCTTGTGTAATGCATCGCATCAGACAACTGAAATGATAGCGTCTGCGTCTCTTCTAATATTGCATAATTGTCAAATACTTCAATGCAGTCCTCATCCATGCCGACGAAGAACGGCACAAACACGTCGACATACTGAAAGAATTCTCCCATGACCCGGCGCTCATCAGTAGTGATATATGGAAACTGAAACGATGATCTTGAATATGGCGCCTTGCGGTATCCGTAAGACTGCCGGGAGGTTGAAAGGATAGACTCTGAATTGCTCACATTATCAAGTTTAACCTGCGATGAGATATCCGGGGTCTTGTAACCCTCTCCAATTTCTAGCCGCCCAATATACCGGGGGTTTCCAGGTGGTAATGTCGGGTCAGTGATGAGTAGGTTGATAACGCTTTGAACGTCTACCCCAACATTAACCACTGCATGCCGCTGGGATACCGCGAAGGCTTCCCCGCCGTTAACTGATATAGTCGTGCCCTCTCCGAAGGAATGCCCTCCCAGGCCGATGGTGTCGAAGGGTAACGCGGCTGGAAACTCTATTGAAATCTCAACCGTGTTATCACCCGGAACGAATAAAGCATAACTTGATAGCCTGGTATCATAAAGATTATTGATGTCTGATACCGGCGCGATATCGAGAGAGCTGAGAGATGACGCGGTTTCAAGGTTTCGTTTGTATAAGAAGATCATGACGCTAATAGGTCTCCCTGCCTGATTACTATTTTTCTATTTGCAATTAAGTCTGTGGTTACATCGGCTAACACTTGAGAGTCTAGCATAATAACTATCTGCGTCCCGCCTCCTGATTCACCTGCTCTTGAAATATTCACCGTTTCACCCGATTTAGCTGATACCGGGAATGAATCATCATTGTATCCTGGCGGCACAGTGTAACCACCCGGAGGAGTACCGTCTGCAAAACTGGCGCCGTTTATCTTCGCTACCTGCACAAGCCCTGCCGCGCCTACTGCAGCGGCTGCTATAAAGTTAAATGGCGGGATTATATTCGCTAATACATTCGTTATCGCCAGAGCGGTATTAATCGCAGCCATAACAGAGGCGGCCGCTTTTGAATCTCCAAAAGCACTATTCAAAAAACCAGTGATAGCGCCGCCAAGAGCATTAAAACCGGCGACCCTCTCGGCCGCTACATCAGGTCCGAATGCCTCGTCAAACACTTCGGCCACTTTTGGAAGGTCGGTAACCACTTCTTTTGATGCTTTCAATAACGCTAATTGAGCATCGCGCGTTTCTAGTATCTTGGCCGACAGTTCAGCATACGTGAATCCCTCTGCAGCCAAGAGCGATATGTTATCCCCGGCATTTGCTGCTAGTAGTTCGTCAAGTTTCAAGAGCTGCATTTCAGCGGAATAGTTAATCGCCTCGGCCTCAGATAGTAGCCCGAACTGGGAGGCGAGCGCCCGTAGTTCTTCGGTCAGGTCTTTTGTTGTTAAAGTTAGCCCAGTGCCGCCGTATAAAGCATCAAGGGCGGCCGACCTTGCCGCTAGGGCATCAAGTGCGATGAGCTGTTCCTCAAGGGTTATGACGTGATCTTCCAGAGCTTCACTTGAATCGATAATCGATCGTTTATAGGCTTTACTTGCTATTGTAGAACCGAAAAAGGCAAGACCGCCAGCGATTACGGCTTCCGTAAATGTCGACTGCTCCCTGAATGCAATTCTTAATTCTATGCTCTCGGCCCGGCGGGATCTAACGCCCTCTAGTGATTGGGCTACCAACTCTCCGTTAACCTGCTTCATTCGTAGCTTGGCAGCTTCGAGGTCATCTATAGCGTCGACCTCTGTATAGACGCCTTTCGCGTAATCATCACTTGCTTTAATAAGTTTTACATATTCTTTTTCTGAGTCTTTCGCGTATTTAATAAGCGCCGTCATGGACTTAACTACAAGTTCTACCGCAAGCGCCGCGCCACCCATAGCTGTCGCCATTTTGAGAGCGGACTTCATTAGGTTATCAGTAGCTCCACCGGCTTTTTTGAGGTCGGCGACGCCTTTATTGGTGTCGGTTATTATCCTGATTAGTACATCTTCGCCCAATATCGCCATAGTATCCCCTTTATCCGAACGCCCAGCGTTTAAACTCTTTTCTGATTATCTTCGGCATTGCCTCGGCTACATCACGCGCCGCAGGTTCCATGTATGGCTGTGCCCTAGTTCTAAATGTTCCGGTTTCTACGTAACCAGAATATCTGACATTTGATCCGAACGAGTCATTATCAATAACTTTAATGGAGTGCCGGAGCTTTCCAGTATCAACAGGAACATAAACCATTGCCCTCTCAACCCCATACCCGGCCCCGGCTCTCTCTGATCGTTCCGCTACCTTCTTAAATAGCCTGGGAATGTCATTATGCTTGACCCTTTTTACGACCACAGCTTTTCCCATTACCTCGTAGCCTCCTTCCATGCCACATTGAATATGCTCAAAATATCCGTAAACCTATCCGGGTAATCACCCCAATTAGGGGAATAAGGAAGCCCAAATCCTGAGTTGAACTTCTGCCATATATCATAATACTCAATAAGCTCTGGCGTGAGATATGTAGAAATCTCACCCCGTTTAATTATAGCAACCGGGCTTTTTTGCTTCCCGATAAATATCTTCTTTTCGGCCTGCTCAGGGGTCACCTTTTTATTAGCCCACCCCGAAACGATGAGCCAAAACCCGACCCTTAGGGCTTTCCCGATTGCTGGTCCAGGGCAGAATGACTGCCGTATTCAATTATCAATTCAAGATAGATAGCCCTAAGCTCAGGAAGTAACGACAGGTCTTTAACCTCTGTCGTCGTTTCTTTACCTGCCGCGTTAACAATGATAGGCGGGTTTTTTACTGAAACAATTATAGCTTCTAATGAATCAGGGAACGCCTCTTTCCCCTCTTTACGGAGGGTGAGGTCGTCCTTCCCTGATAACACCCGGAACGTATAGACAGTCTGTTCGTTCGCTTTCTGCTTCCGGTTGCCCGCAAATTCCGGGACGTACTCCCAGTTCTCAAGCGCTTTAATTCTCATGCGTTCGCTATGGCGTAATAAACAACGCCCACGTCACTCGGGGCTACGCGGAATGGGGATGAGAATGTTTGGGCTTCATCGCCACCGGCCGAGGCAGAGAACCCGGTCAAGACAATAGGCGTGAAATAGTATCCGGTAGTCTCTCCGCTTGCCTCTGACGTGTCAGTGAAGAGTTGGACGAATATATCAATACCATCTTTGGGAGATATAACCATTTCAGATTCGGCTTGGTGAACGATTGTTACAAAATTGTTTAACAGATTTCCGGCCTTGTCTGTTATCTCTGAGGTCATAATTCCCTCAATATTCCCGGTGATATCATCATACTTTGAAGCCCGGTACGCTTTAGCATCATCACATAGGGTAGTGACATCAACCTCCGCCTTGCTGAAGTCCATAGACCAGGTTTGAATATCGCAAGCCTGCACCCCATCAAACAACTGGCAGATGTCTTCAGCTGCGAGTTCTTCCAATCCGGCAGCGTCATAGAGATATCCAACTGCTGCCCCGGTCGGGAATATACTCGCGGTCTCATCAATTGCGACTATCTTATAGCTCCGATTTGCTTCCAGGATTTCCCCTACTATTAGATTCTCTCCGAACTGTCCCGCCCAGAGTGATCCATCTGACCCCACCAACCGTTTTTCCATTAAATCCTTCCTTCATATAGAGTTACTAACTCTTATGCTTCCCACGATATAACGATATCGCAGGAATATTCTATTATTGATTCTTCAACGGCGCCAAGGGCCACCGTCCCGGATGTCATTACCTTCCAGACTTTATAGTTGGGAAGGGCGTATCTTAAATTGTCTTCTATCTCTTCGCGTAAAGCCTCAAGTTCCTCATACGTGTTATATCGCTCAGAACCGAACGCCCGCAGCTCAAGGGTGATTTCACCGCCTTTTGAACATAACGTTACTGATACATTTGATGCCTCTGTGACAGTCATCACATACCAGGGATCCGCATTGTCAGGCCTTGCGATGTTAAAATTGACCACCCCTGGAACCCATGATTGATCATTGACCCATGCATGAAACTCTCTTGCTATGCTCATCGGAATAACTCCACTGTGACTTCCTGGTGATCATTGGTCCCGGCGATCCCTTCGGACTGCACAAATTGCGCAATCCATACCCTACCGTCTCGCCCGGTTATCTTGTCACCTGCGCCCACGTCGGAGGATAACGGCGTATAAAGCATATACGCCGCCTCACTCGCTAGCTTTCCAGACGTATTGGACAGTCGCCCGGTAATCGGCTGCATAAACCCTCTGATCGTCCCGGCTGGAATAAACGGCTCCGCGCCGAATACATCTGAATAGCTTTTCTTTTCAAGTGAATAAACTTCATTAAACCATGATGCCCTCATCGGATTTTTGGCCTTTTGAAAGTCATTAATCCCGCTACTACGTCAGGGGGATAGCCTAAGCCTCCAACCCCTATAAGTGATTTGGTATATGAATATGAACCGATAGACTCGCCTGAAAGCCCATTATCAACACGGCTGAAAGTATCGTAAGACACCATGCGCGCCGCGATTTGAGACAATGCCGGGGGGAATAATGAGGCATAAAGATACACGGTTCCCTCATCAGCTCCCGTTACCGGAAACTCTGGGAACGCGGTCAAGCTCTCCGGGGCAACGTCAGTTACATCATAGTAACCATCGTTCCGGAGCGACTCACAAACCTGCAGGGTGTCCCCTATATAGAAGACTCCAAGCCCGGAATTTGCATCTAAGAGAATCCCGCCGATACCAAAGCTTATGCCGCTGGACGCCCTGCGCGAGTCGTGAGCTGCAAACGTATCATCCAAGTGAATGATTAACGTTTCTGTCATGGCCCGGCAACCGGCATAAATCCTGGCATCTTTAGATTCATCTTGAGCCCATACCGCCGCAGCTTCCGTCGCGTCAGTACAGGCCCATGAGGACCCGTCCTCCACAAGCAGCCGGAACCCGGCATAATATCCCATCGTTGAATCATAACTAGCATCGGGCTGATCAACAGATGTTCCGTCAATCTGCCCATATGCCAATTTTGCATCGAAGACCGTGCAAATCATGCCGGTTACTCCTTACGCCAGTGCGGTATAAATAGGAACGATAGCGTCGGGCTGATTCACGACAGCGCCGTAAACATAAAGGCCCTTCACTGCATCGCCGAAATACTCAGGATGATCGTAACCCTTGATCTCATTGAAGGAGTCTGCAAACGCGATGCCATCAGGGTGACCGGCAAGCCATACACTTGTAGCCACATCATCGACGGGAGTCTGATTCGACATGAAGATATCAAAGTTTGCAATCCGGCCTTTATAGCCCATGGGAAGCTGCCCGGGTGCGTTAAAGACACCATATGCCCGCAGGGTATCACCGGCAGGGGTATCGCTGAGCATTTCACCGGAGTCTTTCAGCAATTTCACGCCTGCAGGGTCCATCACGATAAAGCGATCCGACACGGGCACATTAGCCTCATCGAGCTTTAACGCGGCCATTGTGAGGTACTGATAAATGTCAGTGACAACCGGCACAACAGGAACCGCAGCGGTGCCGAGGTCTGAAACCACGGTCGCCCCGGTGTAGAGTCCTGCAATGTAAGCATCAACAGTTCTGCCGATTCCATACGCGGCCCGCTTCATGACTTCATTCATCAGGTCAGGCTGAGTCTGCATTTCATCAATACTGTCGACAAGCACGTTAAAGAACTTCTGCTGATCGAGGTTTAGAGTAGTACGATCAACGGTCGGTGCTTCAGGGGTGCCGATAGATGTATATTTTTCATAGTCGCCGATAGTGATTTCACCGAACTTGTGAATATTGATAGCACTACCAAACTGAGCATCCGGCTGATAGTCGCGGTTAGCAACTGCGCCATAAACCAGGGCCATGTCGAGATTCGCCAGGAACCTAGAACTCCATATAGTCGGGATAGTAAAGCCTAATTCTGCCATTGTTTTTTCCTTGTTTTAACCTGCTACAATTCGCCCCTCGGCGTATAACTGGTTTATTTCCTTGGGCGATTTCCCATCCAATTGTTTCATTGTAAAGGAACTCTTTCCAGATGATCCGATGTCATCAGGAGCGCGAGAGAACTCCCCCGCCATTTCTTTAGTTACGTCCTGCCGGTAATCAGACAGCATCGTAGTAAGCATGCCCGCCTGTTCGGTAGGGTCTTTGACTGTGAATAGTTGTCTCCATTCATCCTTCAAACCTGCCTGCCCGAATGCTTCAACAGCGTTCGCGCGTCTTACTGCACTATCGCGGTCGGCTTCCAGCGCGTTTATGCGTTCCTCGACACTAGCGCCCGCTTTGTCTCTCGACGTTATCCGGTCCTGAAGCTCTGTATTCTTTCGATTCAGACCGGCAAGCTCTGCCTTGTGTCTCACATCAATGTCATGCGCTTTTTGCTCGACATCCGACAATACCGGCTCATCCGGTACGGTTTCCATTATCTCATCTGACATTTTTACTCCTGATTCAGCCCCGGTATCGGTGCCGCTTCAATGGTATTAGGGTCGTTTTGAATCCTGATTGCTTCCGCTTCCGGGTCAATTTGGAGGCCCGAAAGTTCTATTTTTGTCTCGTTACTCAAGTTTAAACCCGCGTTCCTGGCTTCTACAAGTGCGGAAATGTCGTTTTTCGGCGCAGTCCTTCGATAAATCCGGTCAATTTCCCATATAGGATAGACAGAAATACCCATAAACGTCATTAAATACGTCTGTATAAGGTAATCAAGCTGCCGAAATCCCTCATCCCACTGACCGACAGTAATATTTGTGTCCATTTCTAGCGCTGCAAGCCGTTGACTGACTTCATATGCTGTAGGGCTCGATCCTTCTGCGAACGATGTCGGGTCGTATGATGATGCGCCCTCGAAAATAAGTGAGCGTAGATTGTCCTGTAACAGCCTTACCGCTTCGGGGTTTAAGTTCTTTGTGACGAAACGAGCGTCTCCATTTTCTGAGTCAATGATGATGACCCCTGCGTCTTTAAGCTGAGCCTTTACCTTGTCGGCTCTGTCTCCCAGGCCTTTCAATAGAAGATATGAGAGCCTGAGCGCCGCCAGTTCATTGCTTAGATCCGACAATGAAACATCATAGGCGTCGCACAGGGTTATGACACGTTCCGGGTTCCCTATCCTGTCAGGGGAATTACGGTACTCAATGATAGGAACCATAGGGCGGGAGGCTGTTCCCATACCATGTAGCGCCGTCTCCCCTGGCGTCCATGTTCCATCTTTCAATGAGAACGTGGTCATTTCCATCCCGTCGTAGACTTCAACCGTGTCCCGGTCATACCGCAGCCCGTAAATAGGCTTGTGCGTACGCTTGTCATAAATGACTTTTGTACTCACTGCCGGGGACTGCGAAACCCAAAAATCACCGTCTTCTATTGAGCATAGAACATACCCGGCCCCTTGAGTTACACATGCCTCGGCGAGTGATAGCGTCATGCCTCGCCACCTTGACCGCTCATATAATGATTTATAGAAGACTTTAACCGGATCCGGGACATCTTGCCCGTATGTAATGGTAATATCGGAGGCGAAATAACCGGCTTTATTCGTTGATATCATCCTATCGAAAGGGATATGGATCCTTTGATTTAAATCTGTGCCTGATATCTCACGCCTTGAGAGGATAGGCACACCATCGGCTTCCCTTGGGTCGGTCCATTTAAACTTCCCGGCCGCTTCCAGCCTCGCGCGCTGACTCATTCCGTAGGCGATAGCGTCCCGCTTTGAGGTCGCATCCAATACTTCTTTAATAAATGCATCATTGCCAGGCATGTTACACCCTCCCTATTTTCATGATTGCCCCTGGTCTTAATGTAAGAAGGAGCCATATGAGCGATTTAAACTTAATCCCATACTTTGAGTGCTGATGCCCTTCAAAATATCCCGTAATTTCATACCGCCGTCTCTTGTTTGATTGCTTATCCATCTGTATCCCCTTATAGCGCATTCCATGAGATCGTTTGAAAACCACCCCCGATACGCTGCATTGCATACCTAACGGCGTCAAAGCCGTCCCGCTTCCCTATTAGCTCGTCGTTTTCATCGTACCCAAGCTCTGAGAACTCTTTTAGTGCCTCGTCAGTTCCAGGGGCAAACCATATCTTGCGCATACGGGCCAATTTATCAGCCCCTTTCTGCACAGAACCGGCGCCCTTACGGGATCCCCTGACGTCATAATCGTAGTCATCCCTCAGCATGGCGATGATTTCCGGCCTGGCGTTGTCTACCACTAGAGGCCCGTCTATAGGCCCCAACCATTCAGGCAATCTCTTAATGGGGATCTTTGATTTATACGTGGCTGCGTGGACTGTAAGCTCTCGTCCGTCTTCGGTTGACGATATGGCGACAAGCGCGTTATCACCGGACCAGCTGAGGTCGAGTCCGTAGGCTGTGGGTATCCCAAGGGACTCGGCGCTGATTCGCTCCAAAGAGTCCGGGGTAAACAAAGGACGTTCTCCGAACGGTCGCAAGGCTCCTTCCCATGTATGCAGGTAATGCTCATAATCTCTCTCCTTGTCGTATTCCATTTCTTGTTTGAGTACGTCCGGAAACCAGGGGTTATCAGCCCAGTTTACCGCAGTGCCTAGCACATTATCACCAGGTTCTTTAACAAACCGCTTATAGACATAATCAGAGTCGTACCTCGGGTTCATAGCCATCCATATTTCACTGCCAGGCTTGCGCACCGTCGGTATCAATAGTCGCATAGACTGCTCTGAGATGGTCTGCGCTTCCTCTATATAGCATATATCGATTCCCTCAGTTGATTTAACAGACTCAGGGTTATTCTTGAGGCCCGCAAAGGTGATTACTGAGCCGTTACCCTTATGGGTTATATCAGATGCGTTAATCTTAAACTCATACTGCCATCCCTGTTCAAAGATGATATTAGATAGTAGCTGATGGACTGACGATTTAATGCTAGTCTGGATCTCCCTGCAGGCTAATATCCGCGTTCTTTCCCGTCGCGCTCTGATCAATAGCATCAAGCAGAATGAGGTTGACTTAGAACTACCACGGCCACCGTAGGCTATCTTGTACCGGTGTGGCTCCAGTAAGTACGGTTTAGCCCACTTAGGAAGTTTCATACTGCGAACACAGACTCACTCAACTCAGCATCAGACACACTCGCCGCTATAGGGAGGAATAGCTCAACGCGCTGGATGACGGCCTTGGGCCCATACACTGCGCTATAGAGGTTCCCCTCGGCAACA
>Ga0164315_10004757_pt1 | contig 10564 bp, 8 predicted proteins | sample GuaBasSedimGuay6_FD_113737 | JGI IMG/M metagenome (GOLD analysis project Ga0164315, IMG submission 113737) | Subseafloor sediment microbial communities from Guaymas Basin, Gulf of California, Mexico - Guay6, Core 4569-2, 0-3 cm | ecosystem: Environmental > Aquatic > Marine > Hydrothermal vents >...
ATATTGTAGGGGCAATCCGTAGCGAAAGCCCCACTTTGTTCGCCCCACCGCGCAAGCCCTTTCATCAAACATCATCATGGTATGGAACTTTCCGCTTTATTGCACAAACTGTGACATCGTCGAAGCAATGTGCGTAACATGAATATTTCAAAGTCATTTTACCAAAAACGGTACCAAAAACGGTTCGGAAAACCATTTTTGCTTGAGAAGCACAAAGGCTCAAAGAAATCCGATAAAAAAACGTCAAATAAATCCGAGGAACGAACCGAAATTCACCAAAATTGGATAATCGCTGCGGATAAACCAATAATAACTACAAGGATTACTTATAAAAAAGGATTTTTAACTTATAAAAAAGGATTTTTATTTTATTTTAACTTATAAAAAAGGATTTTTAACTTATAAAAAAGGATTTTTATCTTTAGCCTGATTTTAACCCAAACCTGACTTCTCTCTAATCCTTGTCGATTAAATAATCCTTGTAGTTGTCGTTTGTTTTTAAAAATATGAACGGGAAAACAGCAATGCACCCGTTATCAGTTATCACTTTATGTCACAAGTTTATAGCCAATTTCTTTTCCCGCAAACCCCACGCCAAGTAAAAGACGCGGGCGGGTGTCATTCAAAAAGCGTTCTTCATAGTTTTTATCCCGGATTTGTTCAACCGCTTTTTTAGTCAACTTGTTCATATCAGTGCCGGCTTTGCCGTATTTAAACTCTATCAGATAAATTTTATCCTCCAATATCAATACCCCATCAATCCGTCCTTTATCGGTAAGCACTTCTAAATCTATTTCAACGCCCATCAGTACCGAAATCATATAAAACAGCGAATGGTAATAGGCTTCTTGCTCTTTGTTCCGCAAATACGGAATTTTGGCAAACAAGGCTCTGATGAAGTTCATAAAGCCTTCAAGATTTTCAGCCTGTAAATATCGGCGTAAACTTTTGGCCGCAGGTTGGATTTCTTCTAATCCATTGTTGGTAAAACTTTCCGTTTTACCTCAAAATTTGGATAGTTTAAGGTATATTCAGAAAATTCTTGGGTATCAATGTGGGTGATGGTGAGATAGCCAGTTTGAAACAATAGCGCGAAAACATTCCGGTTCTCAATGTTATAACTGTCAAAAACCATTTCAGACACCTTTTTGTTTTCCAATTGGGTGACTTCTATCTTCGTATTTTTTATCAACTTCATCAGAAACGTAGGTGTGCCACTGGCAAACCAATAATTACTGAAACGCTGTTCGGCTAACAAATTGAGAATCGAAAACGGATTATACACTTTGTCTTTAGTATTCCAAGAATAGCCGTCATACCAAGTCTTGATTTGAGCCAACAACTGTGCTGTCTTTATCCCCAACTCAAAACCAAGCGTTTGAATATATTTATCAAAATTACTTTCGAGGCTAAAGTTTTTGCGCGCAAAAACTTTAGCCTCGAATCCAATTCGTTTTGGGTGTAACCAAGCAATGTGGCAAATTGTTTCGAGAGTGTGATATCGCGTCTATTATTTAAATCAGAAAAAATCGACACACGAGAAAATTTCGACACGCCCGTTAAAAACACCAAACGCAGAAAAGCGTCAGCATATTTTAAGACACCGAAAAAGTTCCGCAGAATTTCTCGGTTTTTGGCAGCCCTTTTTTTATCATCAATATGATCCGTTATGGGTTTATCATATTCGTCAATTAAAACCACAACCTTGCCGTCTTTTTCAAATAATGCCTGAATTATTTTCTTAAAATAGGCTTTAAAACCGCGTTTATTGATGCCCAGTTGATAATCCGTATTGATGCCTTCGAGCAAATCAATAAGTCCTTCCCGTAGTTCAGTCTCGGTTGAATAGTCCATCACAGAAAAATCAATATGAATAATTGGATGGGGTTGCCATTCAATTTGATCATAAATATACAATCCCTGAAAAAGGCTTTGATTGCCAGCAAAGATTTCAGATAACGTCGAAACCAGCAAAGATTTTCCGAAACGGCGAGGGCGAGACAAAAATAGGTATTTTCCGGCTTGGTTTTGTCCACATACAAATATTCTTCTTTGATTATCTCGGAAAATGTTTGAATGCCAATAGGTAATTTTTTCATCATTTTCTCTTCGGTTTGATTGAAATAAGTGAAAATGCTCAATTGCTCAATCATAGAGTATGACGATCCAAAGCTGGTTTCTATATAAGGAAGTTTGATATTATCAACGAAATTTGTAACTACTCAGCCCTGAAAGGGCGCTTTATTAAAGCCTAGGGCAGCGCCCTAGGAACAAGAATAACAACGAGCACCTGGGGCGTTGCCCCAGGCTATAATAAGGAGCCCCGTTGGGGCTGAGTAGTTACCGAAATTTTAAACATCTTCTTTTCTTCCGTTAATTTCAAAGGTAACCACTGCGCCATGCCCAGATACCTTCGCCAATTTTGTAACTCATTGTTTTTAGCTATATTAATGGAAAGCAAGTGCTATCAACGGTTTAGCAAACGGTTTTATTATTTTATTTACCATTTAAAAAGGAGAAACAGATGCCAGATGTCAAAAAAATAAATATTGTAAAGAGATCGTTTCAAAATGATCGCACGATTGAGAGAAAAGAAATTGCTGATTGGGAAGCGAAGAGTGGATTCGTATTGCCAAATGATTACAAAGATTTCATATTAAGGTGGAATGGTGGAACAATTTATCCATATGGATTCACTGTTAAGGGATTGAAGATTGATGATTTATTAAAATGCGAACATTTGGGAGTTGAAATCTTTGAAGATTGGGATGCGGTACTCTCTGAGTCAGAAATTGAACAACCATCATCAATATCTATGATTCCCTCTGAGCATCTTCTTATTGGGAGTGAGTTATATGATGAGTTTCATATACTATTGTGTCTCACTGATGATGCTCATGGCTCAATTCGGATTGGTTTTCAAAGCAGGCATCAGAGTTGGGATGAGCGTTTAGATGAAGAGAAAATTTTGGTGACAGTTGCTCCATGCTTTTCAGAATTTATAAACAATATCGGGAGGAACTCAATAGATGAGTTGTATCACAGTTTTTGGAATGAAGATAAAATAAAGTCTGCCTCATCTAATGCTCTTGAATTTTGACTTCAAAATTCCGTGGACAGGATACCTAATTAGTGCCCTTTCAGGGCTGAGTCGTTACAAAAATTATTGTCATGGTCAAGATGATATTGAAATCGCGAATGGCTTGAAATCTAATATTGGTTGTTTCTTAAAAAAACCGGTTAAATCACAAAGTGACAATATTGTGGGATGGTTTCATTCCCTATTTGCTATTCGCGATTTAGAACCAGTGAATAAAGATTGAGTTCAACATCAATCTGACCCTACAAAATATAAAAATGATACCCCGTTTGTTTTTACAAACGGTTGAACTCACAAAAATAGAAAATGTTACCCCATTAAGTTGGTTGCACTCCATAAGAATGCTTAAAATGAGAATCACATTTTAAAGCAAAAATAAAATATAATATAAAGAACCTCTTGCAAAACTCATTTATTTGAAATGAATAATACTCGACTTTACAAGTTTTTAGTCTGACAATAAGAACTTCAATGCGATTGCATATGAACAGATTAAAACCTTTAACGACAAGAATTGCACACAACAAAGGATTGATGAATGAACTATCCCGTTTAAATCCACATCGATTATGTTGTTGAGTTTGCCCAAACAGACACTTGTCGTTATAGGTTTTTTTAAATCCTTTTTTATATACAATCCTTGTAGTTCCACATAATATATTAATGGTAACTACTTAATAGATAAGAAATAACGTTATTAATTATTGTAACTACTTGATATACCAGAAATTAAAGTCGAAATCACGTATATAAACATTGAAGTGTTTTGTTTGTGAAGTGCATCAAAAAAATGAAGGATGGAGATAAAATGAAAGGAAGGTGAGGCTGGCTGGGGGATTCAAATAGTTATAAACCTTCAAGGTTTTTGCAACGCTTTACGGTTTTGCCCTATATGTGAATTTTTTGTGCATAAAATACTTATTATTCTAAGTTTGAGTTTTGGTGTACAACCATTAATACCAAAAAACCCAAATCGTCGGTTCAGAAACCAAGTGTTTTCAAAAAACTTGGAATCCATAAGGGTTCGTTACCAACGTTTTTGTGATAGCTTTGTGATGTGATTGATTTTCGTCCATTTTTGGCACTATGCCCGCGCTGGATTAAAGTGGCTAAAACAAATACCCGTTTGCGAAAAAAATATTTGTGCAAGAAACTTGGTTTTTTGCAGGCACATTAATTTTCACGCCCAGCTAAGTGAGCCAGTCGTCAAGCATTTTCACCCAAAAACAATTTATGGAGGCCGGACTTCGGTAAACAGTTGAAAACCAAGAGATTATGCCGAGGAAAGGACTTGAACCTTCACGGGGTTACCCCCACTAGCACCTGAAGCTAGCGCGTCTACCAATTCCGCCACCTCGGCAAGAAAGTGGCACATACTACAACGAGAAAAATAATTTGTCAATGAGTAGTCAAAAAAAAACTTCAAATCGTCAAAAAAAAACGCCCACCAATGTTGACCCCTTTACTGAGCGTGAAGCGCAAAAATACGCAAAGCCTATCCCTAGCCGTGAATTCATTGTGCAGCATTTGGCTGAAGCCGGCAAACCAATGACGTTGCAAAAAATTGCGGAATTACTCAAGTTAAGCGAAGTCGATGATACAGAAGCTTTGCGCCGCCGCTTAAAGGCGATGGAACGCGATGGGCAATTAATCCGCAATCGCCGTAAAGAATATGGTGTTGCCAAAAAAATGGATTTGGTGCGTGGGCGCGTGATTGCTCATCCTAATGGGTATGGTTTTTTAGTCCCTGATGACGGGGGCACGGATTTATTTCTGTCCGAAAAAGAAATGCGGTGTTTGATACATGGTGATCGTGCGTTGGTCAATCTTACCGGTATTGATCATCGGGGCCGCCGCGAGGGGGCATTGGTTGAAGTGTTAGAACACGGTACGCAGGAAATTGTTGGCCGCTATTTCCATAAGAGAGGCCAAAATGTCGCGTTTGTTGAGCCGAATAATCGGCGCATTACGCATCGCATATTAATTGAAGGGCGCAAACAACGGGGAAAGGCCAAACATGGTCAAATAGTTGCGGTGCGTTTGTTGTCGCCACCCACCAAATATAACCCGCCCTTTGGTGAAGTTGTCGAAGTGATAGGCGAGCATCGTGCCCCCGGCATGGAAATTGACATCGCCATTCGCGCCCATGAATTGCCGCACGTATGGCCAAAAGAGGCACTTGAGGAAGTCACTGAATTTGCTGAAGAAATACCGGAAGCGGCTTTTGAAGGCCGTGAAGATATGCGCGATATTCCTTTTGTCACTATTGATGGTGAAGAGGCTTATGATTTTGATGATGCTGTGCATTGTCAGCCGCGCGGCAAAGGGTGGCTGTTGCGTGTGGCAATTGCCGATGTGTCGGCTTATGTAGAGACTGGCACGGCGATAGATTTGGAAGCCCAAAATCGCAGCAACTCTGTGTATTTTCCCAATCAGGTTGTCCCGATGTTGCCCGAAGTATTGTCTAATCAGTTATGTTCGCTGAAACCTAACGTTGATCGGTTATGCATGGTTTGCGAATTGGCGATTGACTTTTATGGGCGCACCAGACGCACTCGTTTTTTTGAGGCCGTCATACGTTCGGCAGCGCGTTTAACTTACACCGAAGTGGCTGAAGTGCTGGATGGGAATGAAAATGATTTTCAATACCCGCACCTGTTGCCACAGATTCATGATTTATATAGTTTATATCAATTGTTACTCAATCGTCGTAAAAAACGAGGGGCCATTGATTTTGACACGGTTGAACCCAGCATCATTTTTGATGAGCAACAAAAAATCGAGCAGATAGTGCCCCTGGTTCGTAATGAGGCCCATAAACTGATTGAAGAAATGATGTTAGCGGCCAATGTGGCGACAGCCGAATGGCTGACGGCGCGAAAGATGCCGCTGTTATATCGCGTCCATGAAGGACCCACGGCAGAAAAGTTGACGGCTTTACACGGCTTTTTAAAGGAGCTTAGCCTCAAGTTATGGGGCAAAGATCAGCCAGAAGCCCGTCACTATGCCAGATTATTAGAGAAAGTCCAGGATCGTCCGGATTTCCGGTTGATTCAAACGGTTTTACTACGCAGTCTCCAATTAGCCATTTATACTCCAACAAATAAAGGCCATTTTGGTTTAGCCTATCCGGCTTATGCACATTTTACGTCGCCCATACGCCGCTATCCGGATTTATTGGTACACCGGGCTATTCGTCATTGTTTACAAGGCGGCACGGCTGAGGACTTTTCCTATACAAACAATGAGATAGAACTTTTAGCGGAACATTCTTCAATGACTGAACGCCGCGCCGATGAAGCCACCCGCGATGCCATCAGTTGGCTTAAATGTGAATATATGCAAGACAAAGTGGGGCTTGAATATGATGGATTAGTCACGGGCGTGACTGCGTTTGGTATTTTTGTCGAATTGGACGGTGTTTTTGTGGATGGGCTTGTCCACGTTACCGCGCTAAAAGAGGATTATTATCATTTTGATCCAATTGGGCATCGCTTATGTGGCGAATCCAGCGGCAAGGTTTATCGCCTTTCGGATCGTGTGCGCGTCAAAGTGGTGCGGGTGGATTTGGATGAGAAAAAGATTGACTTTGAGTTAGTTTAGCGGTAGTCCTGTATAAGTAGTGATGGTGTTTAAACGGATACTATCCCTAAGAAGGGATAGCATCCGTAAAATAACGAAATGTACAGGACTACCAGTTTAGCAATTACCCATTACCTATTACCTATTAACTCAGTACAGCGAATCCCTGAAATCAACGAAGTCTTTGGGAATTTGAAATTGGGAATTAGGAATTAGTTGAAATTTTACGGATGCTATCCCTTCTTAGGGATAGTATCCGTTTTAACAATTTTACGGATGCTATCCCTGGTTTCGGGATAGTATCCGTTTTAACAAAAAATTTTACGGATGCTATCCCTGGTTTCGGGATAGTATCCGTTTTAACATAAAGTCTAATTCGTTCATTTCTGAGATTCGCTGTACTAATACCTAGGCGGATTGATGTGATTAGTAATTGGGTATTTTGAATTGGGAATTAGGAAATCTGATGTCTGAGTCAATTCGCTGATTTCTGGGATTCGCTATACTTGATTGAAGGTGGTAAGTTTGTTATTGCGAAAATATTGACTTTTGCGTACTTACTATACTGGAAGTACAACTTTTTTCCTGATTTTACGGATTGATTTTTTTTTGGATGTGGCTTTACAAAAATAGAAATTGCGAATGAAAGTAAACCATAACCTCTTCACATTATCACTCTTTTCAAGGGAATGAAGTATATAAATAAAATTAAGGAATTGTATTTACTCCGTATGCTTTAAATAGAGAGAAACCCAAAATGCGAAACCTATTGCTATTATTATTGTTATGCTTTGCCCAAACGGCCGGAGCATCTGCTAACTTTTAAGGGTTTAAAACCCTTTTATTTATTATGTAGGAGGACAGATTGTCGTCGATTTGACAGAAAATCTGGACACTTCCTCTGGGTATTGTGGTTTATGATCAAGGTGGCAACCAGAGCCACAAATTCTCTGATATTAAATTTGGGACGTATCCTGAATGGGATAAAAGTGTTCTCCCAAGTTGTGATTTGCTAAGATGATTTTTAAACTTGTGTTGAGTACAACGAATTACGTGGATAAACGAATTAAAACCCGGCGTGTTTCTCATTGATTGATATTCACTATAGCGAACTTTTTTTCACCGCCATTTCTTGAACGAACGAATCCTGTCCACCTCAAATAATCAAAGCTCGTTAAGTTTTATTCGTTTATCCACGTAATTCGTTGTACTCAAGAGAAAGGAATTGATATTAATAATGACTTTTTTTGGGAATGCGCCTCTTAGTACATAGTACAACGGATACGCGAAATAAACGGATAAGGCTATCCTCCATTTATTATCATCATACAACTTCGCACTGATAGATAAACAGCTACAACTTTTTTAAATTCAACATCGATATTCGGTAGCTGAGCCTGTCGAAGCTCGATGAATCACAAAATATCAGAGTGAACCTTGTTGTTATCCATTGATTTTTAATCCGTTTATTTCGCGTATCCGTTGTACTTAACAGCGCGTATCCGTTGTAACTGTCCGTAAAAACTCATCTTGTTATGTTCAAAAAACTTCTATTATAAATACTACGAGCAAATTTATACAAAAAACCTCGGTTTCCTCGTCCATATTCAAGCGACGTATCAAAGGTATATTTTAAAATCACACTTTGATGATCGACTTTATTTCTATCCTTACCCAATTTAGGTGGCGCAAGTTCATGCCAAAACATTTGAAAAATCCCGGTGACATAATCAAACTTTTAAAATGCTTGGGTTTTCATCATGTTATTCAGCATCGCCTCAAAGTTACAAGCATCATTACCCCGATTTTCCAACCGTCTGTTTTTCAAATTCAAGTAAGTCGCTGCTAGGGGTATTTTCTTAATGTCCAACTGGGGTAGTTCTTCAAACAAGCTCAACAAATCTGATTATAAGTTATTGGACTGGTTTAGTATCCATCCCTTAGCACTTGAAGTCAAGTACAAATCATCCCAGAAATCCACTAATTCAACCAACTATATAGATGTTCAGATAATTAATTTCACAAGTCGAAGTGACGGATACTATCCTATCGAGGTATAGCAGCAGTGAAGTTACGTTATTTTTCTGAAAATCTATAGATGTTCAGATAATTAATTTCACAAGTCGAAGTGACGGATACTATCCTTAAGAAAGGATAGCATCCGTTTCGTTTATTTTTCTGAAAAACTATAATACTCATCTTTGGCAATTTCTAACCTTCATTCGTTTATTTCTGGGATTCGTTGTTCCCAAAAAAATAAAATTTCCCTAAGTTGTTGTCACAGGTAACAATCATGGATGTAAAAGTGTTGATAGTCGATGATTCCAAAATGATTCGCATGAAAGTGTGTCAAATACTTGAATCTGATAAGGAATATCGTTTTATACTTAATATCAGTGAAGATGGTGAACAAGCACTCCGATATTTGTGCGGGTGTGAGCCTGATGAACTGCCAGATATTATCATCCTTGATCGGAATATGCCAAATATGACTGGCGATGAGTGCATTCGGATGCTTAAACTGGATGATAATTGGCGCTTGATTCCTGTGTTGTTTCTAACCGCGCAAAACGACAAAAAAGAAGTTGTCAAAGGACTGGCAAACCTTGAAGCCGATGATTATCTCCCAAAACCCTTCGATGATGGCGAAATGCTAGCACGAGTAAAAGTCTTGGTACGCATCAAGCGTGCAGAAGATCAGACTCGCGCCCTCAACAAGCACCTAGAAAAAGCAAACCAGTTTATCCGCAAAACCTTTGGACGCTATTTGTCTGATGAAGTTGTTGATACCATTTTGGAATCGCCTAACGGTTTATCTCTCGGTGGCGAGAAACGTACCGTATCTATTATGATGACAGATTTGCGCGGTTTTACAGCCATCGCTGAACACTTGCCGGCGGAAAGCGTGGTGAATATGATTAACCTCTATTTTGAAGTGGTAACCGAAATTATCTTCAAATATCAAGGCACCATTGATAATTTTATCGGCGATGCCATCCTAGCGGTGTTTGGTGCCCCCACACAACGCGAAGACGATGCCCAGCGGGCTGTCGCCTGTGCGCTGGAAATGCAATTAGCCATGAAAGAAGTCAATAAACGCAACCGCGACGCAGGTTATCCTGAAATCGCTATGGGCATAGGCATCAATACTGGCTGGGTAGTGGTTGGCAATATTGGCTCTCATAAGCGTACTCAATACAGCGTCATCGGGCACCCGGTGAATATTGCTTCACGCATTGAGTCTTACACAGTGGGAGGACAGATATTGATTTCCGAGAGTACTCTTAATGCTTGTGGTTCTATTTTGCGTATTGATGATCAAATAGAAGTCAAGCCCAAGGGCATTAAAGAACCTATTGTGATCACTGAAGTCGGTGGGATAGGTGACAAATTTAATATTTTTCTGCCGGAAAAAGTGCTGATTGAATTGATTGAATTAAAAAAGCCACTGAACATAAAATTTACCATTTTCGCCGGCAAACATATCAGTGATAAATCACATAAAGGTAAAATTGTTAAGCTGGTGACTAAGATGGCAGAGATTAAGACAAAAGTCGCTGTGGAAAAACTCACCAACCTGAAAATTGTATTATATAACAAAGCAGGTAGCAAAGTGACTACCGATTTATATGCCAAAGTGACTGAAGTTTTATCAGAATCCCCATCCAAGTTTAGAGTCGCTTTTACTTTCATACCGCCAGAAGCGCAAAGCTTTTTGGAAAAAGCTTCAAAGAAGAACGACAAGGATTAGTGATTTTACGGATGCTATCCCTTGGTTCGGGATAGTATCCGTCTATTTTTCCGGATGCTATCCCTTGGTTCGGGATAGTATCCGTCTATTTTTCCGGATGCTATCCCTTGGTTCGGGATAGTATCCGTCTA
>Ga0164315_10004758_pt1 | contig 10560 bp, 17 predicted proteins | sample GuaBasSedimGuay6_FD_113737 | JGI IMG/M metagenome (GOLD analysis project Ga0164315, IMG submission 113737) | Subseafloor sediment microbial communities from Guaymas Basin, Gulf of California, Mexico - Guay6, Core 4569-2, 0-3 cm | ecosystem: Environmental > Aquatic > Marine > Hydrothermal vents...
CACAATCGATACATATGATGACACCGTGGAACGGATTGTAAAATACGAAGGTTCTGATCGACATCTGGGACATGCGTGTGAGCGATATGCGCTGTATCGCTATTTTGAATTAGGCTCGAAGCCGCGTATTGAAGTCAGTGTTGATTTGCATGATGTTGATGCAGACCGCATTATTCAATGGTTAGCAGAACGACTATGACCGAATATCTCGAACGAGAATGGGTTTGCTTGTATCATGAAAGCTATCTGCAAGTCCTAGGACAAGAAATTTACCACGGGCACAAAATCATCCGTGACAAACACGACACGATTCGTTGGGAAGCGTTCCCAGTACGCGAACAAGCGATAATGGATCAGTTTGGTGCAAGCGATCTGAACGAACTATTTAGCGAAGGCGCAACAAAAAACAATCCGTTAATACGTGAATTATATCGTTGTATTGGATATAGTCTTTCTGGATATTGGGAAGTATTTTACTGGAACAGGAACAACGATGACGTAGATGATTGGCCAGCTATCATGGCCAAATTACCAGTCGATCTTGATGGGTTGTAACGTATTATTTGAGTCGACCAACGAAGGATAAATAATATTATGTATCATACAATTGAAGCACTTTGCAACAAGATTGATGTAATCAAAGAAAAGTCGCAATCACTACGCGACCGCCAATATCGCGCCACAGCATGCCGCGAACAAATCCAATTTGATATCGACGACATCCAGGCTTTATGCGGCGAAGTCGCCAACGACACAAACGGGAAGATAGAACAACAATAATAAAGGACCAACACATGACTCAAAACGAATACAATATAATCATGGCGCGATATGAGCAGTACTGCCATGCATTTATTTCAATAGCCGGACAAGTAAAGCACATCGAAGATACACATGACATGGACCTATCAATCACGAAGGACAGAATGTGGGCTTTACTTGAGCAGATGGTAGAAGACAGACCGGATTGGTTCCCAACACAGTAAAATTAAAATAGCATAAATACACTTATGCTTTTACACGAAATGAACAATTACGTCGATGGGCGTGTTCAATACAATGACACGTTAAATCCCAAACTCTACGACGATAACAACGACATGCTTCCTGAAGTCCAAGAAGCGTTAATGAATGTAACTGAAAACTTCCTAAATGATTTAGATCTGCCAGACATGGTAGTGCATGATGTCGTTGTAACTGGCTCAGCAGCCAGTTACAATTGGACCAAATACAGCGATGTGGATTTGCACATAATTTCTGATGTTGACGTTTTTGCTGATCCACATATGGCGGCGAAGTATTTCAATGCTGCAAAGAATGTATGGAACAACAAGCACGATGTCGACATACGTGGAATCGAAGTTGAAGTTTATGTAGAAGACAACGACATGGTCAATTATGGAGCTACAAGCAAAGGTATCGGCCGATATAGTGTCATGGACGACGAATGGATTAGAGAGCCAATTCACGATGTACCAACATTCGACGAGAATGCAGTAAATTGCAAAGTCAAAGCAATCATGCGTCAGATCGACGGTTACTTGGAAGGCGAAGATGACATTGAAGGAAGACTGCACTTAAAGGAAAAGATTTGGTTCATGCGCGGCGAAGGACTGCAACGCGAAGGCGAATACTCTGTGGAAAACCTAACATTCAAAGTACTAAGAAATCTAGGCTACACTGATAAGATACTTAAAGTGTTGCATGACGTAGAAGACAATGAAATGAGCATAGAGGAAGAAGTACCTACCGAAGACAACATTAATGGAATACAAGAAATGCAAATAAGCGAAATAGAAGAACGACAGTTGCCATCAGCAAACCAAGTTCTAAAAGACATCACACAAATGCTAGAAGGAATAAAAGAAAAGTATTCACATGCAGAAACAGACAACACATCATCTCCATCCGGACCAAACACACAAACATTCAGAGCGGATCATTCTGGAAAGCTTAAAGTAGCATCAAATGTTACACTCCACGGATATGCAGGATTTCAACAGAATTTAATAGTCGCATTGCAAATAGGATCAGCAATGGGATATCCAACGGTAGGCCGTATCCAAGATGAAGCAAAGGCAGGATTTAGAGAGATTCTGCGAGATTACGGACAGGAAGGCATAGAACTCAAAGTTAAGAACGGCGCCGGCGAAGGCGGACCTAACATTGGTTCCTTTTATTGGGTCGACAAAGACGGTTCGAACTATTCAACATCGGGCGCCGCATTTGTTGACAATCTTCGCGAAGTCGCACCTAACTTCGCATCTGACGAAAAACCTACAGCGAAAAAAGCAGCTCCTACATCCAAGAAACCAGTCGACAAAGAAAAGAGAACTTCTGCTAAAAGTGATGCACGTGGCATGCGAGGCAACAGTCAGAGCATGGGCGGAGGAAGATTTTCGTAATGGACTATCATAAGGAATTAACAAAACGTAAGATCATGCTTGAAGCAACGGATCCAATGAATCCGGACGTATCTGTAGAAGGACTTGGAACATATGATCTCAAAACTCTCAAAACCAGCACAAGACGCAACATCGAAGATTTACTAGATTCATTGTTAACAGACGATCCACGTACCTGGCGAAACGCTAAGTACGACATGGAATCTGGAGTAATAACGGCTAAAATCGCAGCTATAGTCGCAGCACACGACGATCTACAGCGTATGCGCAGCAGAGGCGGACCAAGGTCTCACGGAATCGATAAAGAGTAAACATAAGGAATAAACAAAATGGCAAAGAAATTTAAACTACTAGGCGATACTTATACCGCTAATGACTCAAAAGAAGAAACAAAATTAGGACGAATAGACCAAATTCTAAAGAATAATCCAACAGATTTTGATGGTACATATTTCCAAGGAATGAAACAACTCGCCGGCCCTCAGCGAAAAAAAGTTCAGGCGATTATCAATGCCACTAAAGATTTGGAACGCAAATTCAATTGCAAGATCAAATGGTCAAAAATGAAATGGTCATTGAAAATTACAATGAAACGATATGCGACCAACTATAGGGCTGGACCAGGAAGTAATATTTCAGGAATTGGATCTAATGTAGTCATTACTGGTAAATGCGACAATGGCAAGCCAGTTATGTACAAGTACACTCAGCCTTCTTCTGCAGAAGGAGGAGCACGTTCATACAAAGTAGGGAATGAGAGTGGATCTAATTCTGATTTCACTAGATAATCGATAAAGAGTAGCTTGACCTTTACCATTTACCACTGTATAATGGACGTATGACACCAAAAGAAATCATAAAAGCATCAAACACTGTTCTTGGATTTACAGGCTTCGATAAGATCGCTGGCGGATATCGCCCGAACGAAATCGTAATGATTGTTGCCAAATCCCGCCACACTTCTCAGATACAGACGAAGGGTCGCGGACTGCGAAATGGTATTGGAAAATCGTTTCATATGCATTACAACTTCGTGCCAAACCCAAATTTGATAAGATATTCTTTACCCCTTGAACAAGACACTAAGTAATGTACAAGAGGAAATAATAATGACACAATTACAACAATTAGAAACCTATTTACGCGGTACTGGTCGCGAACTTTCAGAAGCACAAGCACAATCGCGTTTTGGTATTCAAAATCTTAGCGCACGTATGTCAGAAATGCGTCAAGGCGGATTCCGTGTTCGTACTCGTACAAACACAACAGGCAAGACAGCATATTCTGTGTCACGCCGTTTAGTTAATCTATAAGATGACTAGAGAACAGATCAAGGCTATAAATGACGCCATGAAGGTTTCGAAACGAAAGATTCGAATTCTTGAAAGCACATATGGTCAGGCAGAAGAAGCCGCAAAAGAAAGAGCTGTTCTACAGGATCTTAAAAATCAACTAAAGCAGTAATAAGTTTTGCCGCTCTCAACTATCACTTTGTCTCCAAATTTAAATTAGATTAAACATAAACGAGGGCGGCATTTTTATGACTACTCCTACCAATAAAATAATTTCAGACGACCTGCAAACCTGGCTATCCACATATCTGTGGATGAAGGACGAGCAAGATTCTGGGCACAAATCAAGAAATCCCAGTATTAAATTCGAAGAGCTTCCTCCAGAAATAGAAGCAGGAATTCGAAAATGGTTTTCGGATATCACTGCAATGCTCAACACTTCCGAACCTCCACTAGCAGTTGATTACAAAGTTAATTTAGGTAATAGACTAGGTTGCTTCCCAGTCGCTATGGATCACAAGGCCGTGCAAATATTAGTCGATAATATTCCCAGGCACGTGAACGAACTAGAATTCAATGACATTAGACGGCTGGCAGGATTATAATTAGTTCGATAAATAAAAATATAGTTCGAGTCGAACTATGATAAATAAAAGCATGAATGTTAAAAAACAAATGCTTAAAGCGATTCCAGGAATAACCAAAAATAAATATTTTAATTGGTATTGTTCCATTATTGAGCGAGCGTTAAATTGGAGACCCAATTTAGAATCCGAAGATCATCATTATATTCCAAATTCAATTATGGAAAATAATGATACGGTTGCATTATCTTATCGCGAGCATTTCATTTGTCATATGCTATTAACAAAATTCCTCAGAGGAAATCCCCGAAGAAAAATGTTACATGCTGTAAACATGATGATAGATTGTAATAAGTATGAAAAAAGTTCTAGTAGATTGTACGAAAGTTTAAAAGAGGATCTTAAATATGCTCGACACCGTCCACTTGATTTAATAAGACATTCATACGAAGATGGGTCATTTTCTGTAGCTGTTTCTCCGAAAGGGTTAATAAGCGCCAGAGGAGAAGTTATATCATCATTTGATTCTATAGATGATTTGCTTTCTGCCTCGGAAACAATGGTTTATCACCCAACAAATACCGCAATGGAGGGATATACAGCAATAACAAATTATTCCGACACGGCGAGAGCGGCGGCCGGCAGGGCTAATAGTATTCATCAGTCCGGCCCAGGCAATTCGCAATATGGAACACAATGGATTTATTCAGAAAAAGAAAAGACAAGTAAGAAAATCCGTGTAACAGATGTAATTCCTAAGGGATGGCAAAAAGGTCGCAAAATCAAATTCGAGGATGACAAAAATGAGTAAAATTAACGTAGAAGTAAAAGTATCAAAAGTAAAAGAAGGTAAGACTACACATATTATCTGTGTATTGGATCGTTCAGGATCAATGAGTGGACTAACCAACGAAGTTATCAAAAACTTCAACCACTTTCTTGAAGTACAGCAAGGACTAGAAGGCAAAGCTAAATTATCATTAGTTATATTTGACACAGAATATTCTGTTATATATGACGAAGTGGACATTCAAAAAGTGAAGCCATTAACATCTAGTGTTTACTTTGCACGTGGTGGCACTGCAATGAATGATGCTATCGGCCGTATCTTGTCCGAAAAGCAAAACAAGAAGAAAGCTATCGTGCTGATCCACACAGACGGACACGAAAATGCTAGCCAGGAATTTACTGCCAAGCAGATCAAGAAGTTAGTTGCCAAGCTTAAAAAGAAGTGGGAATTTATCTTTGTAGGCGCAGGCATTGACGCGATGACAGCAAACCAGGATTATGGGTTCACTCACACATTGAATGCAAATAGCAACGCTAAGAGCTACGACAATCAATATGATTTGTTCAACAATGCTACAATGAATTATCGTTCAGCTGGAATGGCTGGTGCTGTACAGACAGCGGCTTTTGTTGCAGAAGCATCTGCAAATGAAATCAACGAAGATCGATTGAATGAGATTTTCAATCCGAATAAAGTAGCTACAACAGACACAATTATTACAACTAAGTAAGAGACCCGAGAGGATTGTCGGCTAAGTAGCTGGCAGTCCTTTTAGTTTGACTACAATTGTTAAAGGTTTTCCGTCGCGCAAAACTTTAACCGTAACATTATCTCCGGGCGACAACAAAGCAAGTACATCAAATACGTCATCCAGCTCTTTGATTGCATGACCGTCCATTTCTATATAAAGATCTCCAACTTTTATACCAGCCAGTGCGCCAGCTCCGCCCGCAGTGACCGCGACGGCTTTTACTTTATACGTTTTATCGTCGGTTCCTAATGAAACCCCCATTAATGGACGTTTAATTTCACCGTCTTTTATTAACGCGGCGATTACTCGTTGAGCAGTAGCATGATCAATTGATAATGCAATTCCTTGGAATCCTCCGCTAGGCGCAACGATCATAACATTTATTGCCAATACCTTTCCGCCCATGCCTAATAGTGGACCGCCTGAATTTCCTTCGTTTATAGCTGTATCTGTTTGGATGGTTGATTGCCATGGATTATCAATGCGGCGATCTAAGTGACTTATGATGCCTTTAGTAACCGACCACGTAAACCCAAGCGGATGTCCGATCGCAAATACTTCTTCGCCTTGACGTACTTCGGTCGATCTCCATTGAAGTCCTGCAACTTTTGGAAAGTCACTGCCGTGTTTTAACACAGCAATATCTGTCTCTTTATCTGCCGCGACCAACTCAACAACGTAAGGTCTGTCAGAATCTTCGAAATACACCTCTATCTCTTTGGCGTTTTCAATTACGTGCCAGTTAGTGATAATGTATCCATCTTCAGTAACAAACCCAGCTCCCATATGTTTTAAGCCAGGACTTAGCTCTGGCAAATCATCCGGCTCTATTTTCTTGAATGGTCTGGCTGGGCCAGTTTGGATTGAGTCTGATTTGGGCGTATTTACGACAAATACTACGGATTTTTTGGTTAGTTCGATCATATCCAGGAATTCTGTCTGTGCTTGAGATTCGCGATGTGCGAAGACGGAGAAGGACATTGTGATTAATATCACAAATAGTAGATATTTCATATAAATATTTATCGAAAAGGTTGCAAAGATAAATAATATGTAGTATAATACACGTATTGAATTAAAGCCTTGGTAGCTCAGTTGGCAGAGCCGCGTCTTCTAAATTCGCAGGTCGTCGGTTCGAGTCCGACCCTCGGCGCCACTTTATAGATAAATAAGTTTACACAACAGGAGAAACGAAAATGAAGAAAGTTACAGACAACTAGACTCTTTCACAACATGATCCTCCGTGATCATATCGTATAAGAAACACAAACCCAAGAAACAAACAAACGATATCAAAACACAGAGGAAATATATCATGAACTTTTTAGAAACTACAGAAACACCCGCAGTAATCGAATCCACTAACGAGTGGTTCACATCCAAAGACCATTACTTGGAATTCCGAGCAGCATTTAAGAACTGGGCCAAACGAGGCGGTCAACTTGACTCATGCCACTTCTTACTTTACTCTATCCTTAGAAATCGGGATTGGAACAAGGGATGGACAACACCTACTAATCCCGGCAAATTAACCGAACATCATTATAAGATCGCGAATGCGTTTTACGCAATCAAAAGTCCTCATAATGAGCGTTACTTGCTGGCTCCGTTTGACGGAACTATCACAACAGAAATGTTGATCGAGATTCGCAGTCAATTGGATGCAATCCGGAAAGGTCGGTTCGCGATCATAAAAGGTGAATAAGATGGAAATCAGAGAAAATACAGACCATATCCCGTATACTTATGTATTCGTCCGGTCTGATTTGACCGCGGCACAGCAAATCGTGCAAGCGGCTCATGCAACTTATGAAGCCGGTTGGAAGTTTCCTAAGACCGAGCATCCTTTGCACTTGATCTTATTTGCTGTAAAGGACGAACAGGCTCTTCTTAAAGCTTCTGAGCGAATTGGCATGAATGGTGTGGATCATTGCATGTTTTATGAACCCGATTTGCCAGGATATACTGCCATTGCTAGCCAACCGCTCTACGGAGCGGAACGCGACATAATGCGCAAGTATGACCTTTATCTGCCGGACGAAGATGCAAAACATCTGATATCCGCTTAGAAACGGTAAATGAGGGCTTGATTTTCTGTAGCATATACTGTATAATGTATGCTACACTTAACTATAACGCCGAAAAGGAGAGTAATATGCGCTGACGAAGGTCACTATTAAATAATTTTATAATAGAAACTATATACTAAGAGATGAAAATTAAGGAACTCGACTAATAATGGCGCAATCTAGTGGAGCGAAAGCTTTGAAGCTATAATTGCGGAACATGACGGGCAGGACTCAGGAGGAGTCCCCCGTCATAATTATATAGGATAACACATGAATCAGTACCAAGCAGATCTATGCAGCGAGAATCCAGTCGCCACATTACGAAACGACAATTGCGCGGCAATTACAACTCAAACTGATTCCATATCATATATTGAATTCAACACGTTAATCCGGAAAGTAGCATCAACACTGGCATTACGTGGAGTCACAAATAAAGACAGAGTAATCATTGTTGGCAATTCTAAAGATATGATTGCCAGCATCGTTTGGACATATGCAGCAATGTATTTAGGCGCATCTCCAGGCAATGCATCCGACGTCGAATCCATCGAAGATATTCAAGGCAAAGCCAAAGCAGCTCACGCTAGATATATAGTTTGGACGGACGGACGGACAATGTGCTTAGAGCTTGACAATTCTGCAAAAGCACGTCGCGATCATCGTGTTCACTCATTTGAGCGATATGTCTTATTCAGCTCCGGCACAACTAAGAAGCCAGAAGGAAAATTTGGATGTGAACCGCAATTCTTCACATATCATTCCCGATGGGATGGCGGAATTGCACACGCAGATCAAATCAACCTAGCCTACAAATTCTTAGGCGAAGTTCCAATCAATCAAATAGCTTGCCATGGATGGGAAGTTGCATATGCACCACACAATGTAGTTCAATGTTTGCTAACAGGCGGAACCTACCATCACGTGGATACACCGAAAGGAATGTGGAGAGCGCAAAAACGTCTGAATACAAACCTGATATCCAACTATCCATTGTCGTACGATCCGATAATCAGGGCATGGTGGGACAATTTGGAACAAGGTATCGCTCCAATTGAAGTTGTTGACGTAGCTGGCGGAATCTGCACTCCGGAGCTAATCGTCAGAATCCGTGAAACTATCAATCCCAGAGTTATCACAAATTCGTTCATAAGTAGCAAATCGGGCACGATCTTACACAGGGTTATTGACGAAAACGACGACCCAGAACTCTGCGGATGGCTGGAAAATCCGCATGCTAACACAAGAGTCGAGCTTTATCTTGATCACGAAGGAGTGCTTTACTACAGACGAATGATTAACGGCTGGGGTCCTTGGATTACAGACGGTGACAAGTTTGAGCAAGATGGCAAGTATTTTCGCTGTATTGGCAAAGCTAACGACGAGCTTCTTTCCAGTGGAATCAGCACTTGGGAAGTGGAAAATTGGGCAAATCAGCTGACTAGAACGGTTTGGGGATGCGGCGAGCATACATATTGCTTTCCGATGGAAGGTCTCGACGGGTATGACGGACACGGCTTAGTTTACAGCGGCCCATTGGACATAGCAGCGATGCACAAACACATGGCGCAGATGTCCACAGAGAAGCAGCCAGACAGGATATATCAGGTAGATCCTAAGTTCTGGGCTTTGGATATCAAGATTTCCAGAGATTGGATGTCTAGCAGACTAAACATCCACCGATCATTTATCGAAAATTATGCATAAACCTTGCAATCTCGTCGAAAAGGCTGTATAATATACATATGGATAAAATAATCGACGAAAAAGCAACAAATCTTCCTGCTTGGGTCTGTAGAATGGACGAAGCTGAGAAATCAGCTAAAAACATTGGATTATTTACAGACTTGCAGATCGAACAAACCAGAGAAATAGCCGAAATGGCAGAAGACATCTATATGTTCAAGGGCATATATGTCAATTTCCGCCAGAAGATAGCTGTCATTAAGCTGGACCGTGTATACGGAGAGCCTAATTTGAAAGCAGCGATCGCACTGAAAGAGTACGCAGAAGCTTGTGGATTCGAGAAGCAGTGGATTCGTGGCAGTCATTCGGTCAAATTTACTGCCAAACGTGCAGAACCTGTAATTGATCTAAAAGAAATCGGTAAAAGAGCAAAAATAGCTTGATTTTTCGGTAAAAAGGCTGTATAATACACTTATATTAAACAATATAGGCATTTTAATGGTAGATACAAGCTTAGTAACGCAATTAGCAAGCGAAGGGTATCATACTCTTCAAGTCCCACAGTTTTCAATTGATGTTTTCGGTCCCAACGACGAAGATCACACCGATTATGTGACCGACTATCTTATTCCAGTAAAATCCAGTGGACACAGTAGCCGCATCGCAGCGGGTCAAGAAGTTCCCTGGGCATTTATGTATCTGTCACGCAAAGGCTGGAATCATTATTACAATGATATCAAAGCAGCATTTAACCCGAATCGTGGAACATGGCAGGAATTCGAGGACAAAGCAATTGAATGGCTTGATAAATGTGAAGCAAAATCAAGAAAAGAGCTTGTTCAACTGCAAGCACTAAATTCAGTTACTCCTACTAAGGGGCGTCAGAAAAAAGCAGCAGAACTTGCAAATTATCTGAAAAGGATGTAAATGATGAATTCAAAAGATCTAAAGGCTATGATAGACGATCACTTTTGTACATCAGA
>Ga0164315_10004759_pt1 | contig 10560 bp, 8 predicted proteins | sample GuaBasSedimGuay6_FD_113737 | JGI IMG/M metagenome (GOLD analysis project Ga0164315, IMG submission 113737) | Subseafloor sediment microbial communities from Guaymas Basin, Gulf of California, Mexico - Guay6, Core 4569-2, 0-3 cm | ecosystem: Environmental > Aquatic > Marine > Hydrothermal vents >...
AAATAATCTATCAAATACAGCTACGCTACTCAATGTGTCAGCATTGACTGTACTACCCATGAACCCTGCAGTATCACCTAAGGCAAGTATCCTGGTAGTAGTTGCGGTGACCGTCTCATTGAATGACAGATTAGCGATAACAACTCTATCGAAAGTATCTCCTGTAATTACGCTCTCAGGAAATAACTTATCAACACCATTATAAGATGCATCTGAGTTGACTGCAGTCTCGCTAAATGTCCTATAGGCAACATGCGCACTGTTAAATAAATCAGCGTTATTAGTCGACTCTTATAATACTTTTAAAATAGTATTAATTATTTTATCTATATTTGAGGACGCTTCTAGTGCACCTACCCCAATTCCCTTAATCATATTGTCAGAGGTATTTGAGACTTCTTGAGCGATATTGCTAAAACTGCTAACAGTACTAAACAATTCAATATTGGTCGTATTGTCCGATAAGACATTATCTGCTAATAAGGACAATGATTCAGATATGCTAGTGGTATCTTCTAAAAGCAAACCTGCAGCAAAGACTGTACTAAATGTTTCAGATACTGAAGAGCTTTCTGATAATACTTTGTCTAATCTAAATGAGAATAAAGCTTCTAAAGATGCAGTGTCTGCAAAACTTCTGCTAAATACAGATGAAGTCGACAACACATCAGTGTTCGTAGTATTGCCCATAAGTGCTGCAGTATCACCTAAAGCAAATATTCTAGTGGTTATTGCAGTGACCGTTTCATTGAACGATAGATTGGCAACAAATGTCCTATTGAATACTTCACTATTGCTAGTAGCATCTAACAGATATGACTTAGCTTCTATTGAGATAGAGTCAGCATTAGATGTAGCATCACCAGGTAATACAATATCAGCAAAATAAGATAATGCATCGCTATTGGATGTAGCATCTAGAATACCTTTCGAAACATCATTAATTAACCTTGTAGTATTAGAAGTAAGGTCTGTTAACGAATGCCCTGATAGTATACTCAATGCATCACTATTTGAAGATGCATCGGTCAGGGTAGCATTTACGTCAATCGAAACTGCTTCTGTAATATCTGATGTTTCACTAAAGTCTCTATTAAATACCAATACACTACTAAGTATATCTCCTGTGGATGCAATATCGCTATCTACCATAGCTGGAGATAATGCTATTGTTTCAGTACTAGTTGTATTATCATTAAGTAACAATGAAGCTGTAACCAATGCACTAAATGTCTCAGAGGTTACAACAATCTCTTGCTCAGTCCTATTAAATACATTTGCAAAGCTAATTGCATCACTAGCAGAAGAACTGTCACTTAGCTCTTTATCGAGGGCTACAAACAACACATCATCATTACTTGTACTATCAATAAAGTCTCTATCAAACACTATTACCGAACTGAACGCATCAGTGTTTACGGTACTACCCATAAATGCCGCTGTGTCGCCCAGAGCAAGTACTCTTGTGGTGGTTGCTGTGGCCGTATCCGTGAAGGTCAGGTTAGCATCAAACACCCTAGAGAACGTCTCTGTATTGGACGTACTGTCATCAGTAGGCTTATCAACACCGAGTGTAATTGAGCCAACATTAGCTGTGCTCTCTTGTAACAATGACTCAATATCTAAAACGACACTGTCAGTATTAGCTGTAGTGTCACTTTCGCCATAGTCTATTAGCATAGCCATAGCGTCAGATATAGAACTACTATCTAACATGCTACGAGCATATACGACATCAGTCAAGAAGGTCTCAGCATTACTTGTTATATCTGACAATACCTTATCAACATTAAAAGACAATAGTTCATCTACTGTTGAGGTATCATAGAGAGGAAAGACTGCTACCAATAGCGTACTGAATGTTTCAGATATTGTACCTGTTTCAGACAGGACTTTACCTGGTTCCAGAGATGCCGTGTCAGTATTACTTGAGGCATCGTTGAACATCCTATCAAAGATAGTTACAGCAGTCAACACATCGGTATTTGCTGTGCTTCCTAAGAAGCTTGCAGTATCGCCTAATCCTATCAATTGTGAAGTTACAGCATTAACTGTATCATTAAATACTCGAACAAATATAGCTGTAGTGTCAAATGTCTCAGCGTTGGATATGCTATCCTTACTAACACTGTTGGGAGATAGTGTAGTTGAATCATCACTAGCTAGTACGTCATTGAAGCCCTTATTGAATACACTAACAGCGCTAAGTAAGTCAGCATTACTGCTCGTATCGCTTAAAGTTTTACCTACGTCAGAAAAGAGTGTGTCTGCATTTGCAGTGTTATCTGCTAATATAGTATTAGCTATGAATGATATGGCATCAGCTATGTTTGTACCATCTAAGACTCCTTTCCCTAACCCTAACACATGCTCATCAGAAGATGCTGCTGTGTCTATAAGACTTCGATTGAATATTGAAGCAAGGGTGACTGTCTCTATGTTAGCGGTGATATTAGAAAGTACACTATCTATATCTTTAGACAGTGTTTCAGATGTCGTTGCGGTCTCATTAAGCAGTCTAAATGAGCCTGTCACAAGGTTAATTGATTCAGACACAGATGAGGTATCACTAATGTATCTACCTACAGACGCTACCAGATTATCTACGTTAGCTATGACTTCATTAAAGTCTCTATCAAATACATTTGTTGTACTAAATGTTTCCGTATTACTGGTCACCGCTGCAAGATTGGCAACATCACCGATAAAGAACTCTTGTGAACCAAATGCAGTTACTGTATCATTAAAGGATCTAATGAAAGTAGCTGTGATAGAGAATATCTCAGACGCTGTTGTAGTCTCTTCAACTTTCTTGCCTACAGAGAATAGTCTAGATTCATCGTTAGAGGTAGCATCTTGGAATGCCTTATCTGCTTCTAATGCTATAATATCTGCACTATTAGAGCTATCAGACATTCCTAAAGAAGAAAACTTAGACAATGCTTCAGACAATGCTACACTGTCCTTTGGTTTAGTACCTACTGCTACGATAAATGAATCATCGCTATTGACTACATCTGTCTCACCTTTACCTGACAGGGTAGATACGCTATCAGCGTTAGACGAGCTATCTAACAAACTCTTAGATGTATCGAGAGATAATAATTCAGTCATTGCTGTATTATCTATTTCAAATAATGCTCTACCAATTTGAGTAGTGAATGTTTCAGTAGTACTCGTAGCCTCTAATAGGGGGTTACCGCTTGCCTTCCTAAGTATCTCAGATATAGATGCAGTCTCATTAATTGTTCTCAATGAAGTGAATACCTTAGAGATAATCTCCGATACAGCTGTAGTGTCTACCGGTATAGGATCAGTAAGCTCTCCAGCAGTACTAAACGCTTCTATTGCAGATATAGTCTCTGAGAACATCTTGCTTATAGAGAATACAGAGTTGTCACTTGTATCAACCACCTCAGGGATAGTCTTAGAGACTCCTATAGAGATAGTCTCATTACCACCAAGAGTAATACTATCGCTGAACACAGCACCGAGACTTAACGTAAATGTCTCTGAGGTAGCTATTCTATTCTGCATAACCCCAGGTACATATGCACATGTATGGTCATATGGAAATAATGGATTACATTCAGAGTCTTTATCGCCAAGAAGCGGGCCGACGTATGTAGCTTCATATCTACCTGGCCCTATCTCTGGTACAAATGATTTAGATATCTCCTTGAAGAAGTATTCCCGAGGGATTACGCTATCAGGATACCCACCTGAAGGAGGATAATATGTACAATCATAATAATAGCCATCAACATCCTGGATATATTGCCAACCTATTGGTGGTATCTGTACAGCACTAAAACAAGTGTAATAGTCGCTACAACCATAGCCATAGTATTCACAACCATAGTAGTAGCCTGGCCACCCTTCGTCTCTGACATCCATGACTACTTCTTTATTCACTGTTCCGAATGGTACAGTAGTCTCGTTGAAGTCCTCTGTCCAATCCTCAGACACGTTATTGAAATATTCTGATAGCGTTGTAAATTCATCCTTGGCTATTGAAGGACTCAATGATACGATATCTGATACGCTGGCTGTGTCTTGTAGCAATAATGGCAAGTAACGTACATACGACAATGTATCGGTTATGTTTGCAATACTACTAATTGTCTTATTATAGTCTGCTAGTCTTGAGAATATATCGGTATTACTTGTTACTTCGTTAAACAAGCGTGATGTAATAAACACTCTAGAGAAATTATCAATGGCACTAAGCGCATCAGCAACAGAGTGCAACAAAAGGACTTGATCAGGAAATACCTTAACAAAGCCTTCATTATCTATGAAGATGTCAACTATACTGACAGTTGAGTCTACTATTGCAGTATCTATATCAGATGCTACTGTAGTCATCCCATCTATAGACGTCTGTATAGAGTCTATACTTGGTAGTGCTATATTGGACACTGTCTTTTTAGCTATATCAGTAGCAAAGGAAGACAATGTCGGTTTATTTATTGTGTAAGCAGATTTACTTTCTATGCTAGACTGCAGAGTCCCCACACTCACACCTGAGGTATGAATAGAGGTCTCCACTGTCGATGCATGATTAACCGGACTTGATATGTCGCCCTTGGCTACCTTAATACTAGCTATATCTACTGAGTCGACATTAGGTGACCTTCCTGATATGCTTATAGGAGTTACTGTTGTGCCTTCGACTGATGTTGCTGTTTTATTCTTAAGGTCTACTGCTATCTGCTTGATAGACCCCTTGATATGAACATCAGTCATGACTACTCCCTATACTACTAAGTGGGTAGGACTAAAAAGGATCTCAACTAGACCTCTTGTTGGCTTCCAGGTCTGAATAAAGATAGCATTAACTGGCTCTGTTACACGTAATTCAAAAAAGCCATATACAGGAGTATCCACATCAGGAGTAGCTACATAAGCTGGTGTGATTGTCAATACCTTTGGAAACTGAAGGTAGATAGTACGCTCATCAAAGACTTCCCATACAGGGTCTACATCAGGGGTTGTTGCATCTACTCTTGCTACACCTGCCCTAAGCTTATAGTGGATAGTGTTGTAGTCTACTACTTCTTCTGTATTATAAGCAGTGATAGGGTTCCATGTACCTGTGTCTGTAGGTACGCGGATGGTAAGGGTAGTCTCATCACCACTCGGCTCCACCGATATAGGCGTAGAGCCAGGTATATGAGCGCCCTCGATAACTACAGCCTCAAGGTCATATAATGAAGTATCTACCTGAGCAAACTCTAATACTAAAGGAAATTCTAATTGTTCTCCCCTGACTAAGGAGAACAGAACACTACCGGAATCATCAACTAGATCCTCGGTAATGTTTGTTATCTTTGATCGTGCCATTGAAATGTTCTCCTAAAAAGCAAATCCTCGTGCAACTGGTTTAGAGCCTCGAAGGACAGGGAATAAGTATTCAGTGCCATATCTAACGCCATCAGAAAAGTGTTCCTCTCCTGCTGACTTATCTATAGCTGCTGTGTCTGGGTTCTTATCAACCCACGATGTACGTTCTAGAGACTTAATAGTCCCCTCACATCGTGGATGCACTCGTAAATGTGTTTCTCCTGCTGCTGTATATAGCATACGATTTACTGCTGCCACACTATCGATGATAGGGGGAGCCTTCTTATGAGCCAAGCAACGTATGCCCTTAGACTCTAATATAGAGAAGTCTGTCCTACCTACTGCAGCAGAAGTCTTGCGAGACTTACCTGATGGATCTGGATAGGCGTATATCTTATGTCCTTTATATCGTGTAGCAATAGCAATAGCTAATTGCTCAGTATCAGGGTGTCCTTTAAATTCATCTAAGAATTCCATCTGCTTACCTCTTAGTGCAAACACAGATGAACATTGTAAGCCAACATTAAAGTCAATACAGATATGCACATCCTCTGTGTCATGGAAGTCTGCTATAGTGTTATCTACATTTCTCTCTCGTTTAAAACAATAGAATACACTATTACCTGATTCAGTAAATGATGCAAGGTATTCTGAAGCGAACTCGATAGGATCAATTGTATGTCTAATCCTATCTATCTCTGCAGGATCTAAGAATGGTGATGAATGATAGTCGTAATGATATGACTTCCATAAAGAGTCCTTTTCTTGGAAGTGAAACATATCATAAAGGATATTATAACCTTTTGGGGTGCTTATAATTAGTGCTCTTCCCGCTGACCTGGCTCCGAATTTCTTACGGCGTTCCTCAGACCATCTAGTTACAATGCAGGGTTGTATAATACCTTCCCATGCTTCCTTAGGTGTGATACCCTTCTTCCATGAAGAGATTTCATCACCCACAACAAAATATGCACCTTTACCACGTAATCGTTCGACAGCTTCAAATGACACTAGACGTAGCTCTACGTTATTAGGGAAGAGAAACCTCCCAGTGTCCTTAGATGCCTTGATTACGTGATTCTCCATTCCCAATTCATAAAATATTATGGGAAAGTAGATATCTTTCACCTGATCATAGGTGGGTGCAATGATATACACATTCTTGTTTGGTACTTTAATATCTAACTCTAATAGCTCAAAGACAGCTGTAACAGCAGCCACTGCAGCTAGGTAAGACTTACCCCAGCCACGACTACATACAACCACGGCAAATCTCATTAATTGCTCTATAAACAAATCACTATATACCTCTGATTGACCTGGATGTAGCTCTGTAGCTTCCTCTTCAGGTTCTTCATCTAGGTATTCATAGGGGTCTAGATCACTCATTCTCAATGACCTCACCTGTATCGGCATTTATAGTATGTGTCTTTTTAGGACTTAGTTTAATCATCAATGGCTTAGCCTTAGTGGTCTCCAGAGTGTTAGTCTCAGGGACACGGGCATAGCCATAACGCATCAATTTGTCTGATAATGTACTCATTAGTTCCATTATCTTTGTATGGGCAATGTTGGAGTATCTAGGGCGTTTTTGTTTAACACCTTTGGCTCTACGTCTTGCCTGTACTACTTTACCATCAGCACCTAATGTTACTACTTGGGGTGCATCAGGATCAATTTCAACCATCTCCTCAACAGCATCATCTGGTTCCACATTATCTCTTATATTACGCCAATAAGCTTCCTCTATCACTAACCTATCATAAGTCTTCACGAGTTCAACTAAGGGGTCAAATTGAAGTTCCCTTAACTTTTGTATGCTCTTGTGGTTGATTCTGTGCACTCGTTTAACAGACCTATTGACGTCTTGTGTGCCTCTTATTGGCTGCTCTATTGTAGCCTCTTTATTAGGCATAATTCAATCCTCATATGTGTTTTTATGTGCATATACTAATCAACGACTTACAGCCACCCTCATGTCAGCCTTGAGCGCCTATCTAACACAACCCTTCATTCGCCCTCTTTATCAAGCTATCTTGCACGGACATTGATAGACCCCGTTAAATTAACCCTTAGGCCGCCCTCCCCTATATCACTTAAAGGGAGACTTAATTAACAACTAAGTGGGATAGGTTAAAGTAACTAATCTTAAATATTCTTTATTAAGTGGTAAGACATAGGTATTATCTTAATTATTCATTAGAGGGTAACTCTGATAAGGCTATTGAGTAGTTTAGTTAGGTAGAGTCTCTATGATGTAATATCGGAAGAGTATCTCTTCTTTAATTTAACGGGGTGATACTGAGGACTGTGTAAAGGTCTGTTAAAAGAAAAAAAAAAATAATGGAGTCCCCCACAACCACCCCAATGAAGGGATGATTGTGAGGGTAGTTTTAAAGACGATCGTAAATCTTTTTTAAGTAGACTAATTCATCTCTTGCTGCTGATTCAAAGCTTTTAGAACCCATTGCTATGCGTTCCCAATGCTCTATTGAGTGCATCAGGGCTAGCTTTTGCTTTGTAAGTAAGTCACTCTCTTTATCGTCTAAATGTAGCGCTTCAGGGCGATCAAAAGAACTTATTTTACGGATCGTAGTTGCTATATAGCCACTCTTACAACGATAGCGCTCACCTACCATACCACCAAATATCTTAATTATCCATTGATTGTCCTTTCGTACGACAATGGATTCTCCTTCTTTAGGTATCCACTTTTCCTTGGGTGGCCTCAAAGCCGACTCAGGGATGACGATCTCCTCGAAGAATAAGGATTGGTTACGTTCAGAATAGCGTTCACCTTTCTTCGTATATGTCTCTATCGTACCATAAAGGTTATTATTAAATTCTACATGTACTGGATATGAACCAATGGAGGTTGTTGATACTACAATACCCCAGCCAAAGTCCACTGAGTATACCTTTTGTCCTTTTTTGAGCATTCTTTATCTCCTAGCGTTTCTTCAATTCCTTCAACAACGCCTTAAGCGACTTGTCATAAGCAGCAAGAGTACGCTTTACATAAGTTACCTTCTTAAAGCCTTGCTTCTTCAGAGTCTTCATCTCAGTCTTTACGATATCGATCTTCTCCATCAGCTTCTCAGGTGACATTTCATCCAGGCGTTGTATTTCATCTTCACCGACATATACGATACGCTTCTGGACAGTGTTCAGTTCATTAGTTTTACTCATTTTAATCTCCTTAATTTGTGTGTTTGGATCTATAGGCATAGTGGCACTTCTTCTAGGATGGCTTCCTAGGACTGCCTTCCTAGCTCGATACTCAGCCAATGCTTTTTCAGCCTTTCTTGATACAGTGAGTCTAGCCCATCTCTGGTCAAACCAGTAGCTACCTCCTTCTACCATAAAGCGCTCATCACAGATGTTGCTAATCTTGTTGCCGAGCGTTTCGACAATTAAAACTTTATTAAGAAGCCTATCCATCTCTCCTACCCATTGTGGGCCCTCATCAAGATTCGATGGCTTGATGAGTCTTATTCTATCTCCTATTTCAAGTTTTTTCATATAATCTCCCTGTGAGTTAATAAGGTGCCGACCGAAGACCTAATATTGGTTTGAGAAAAATATTATGGTAAATGGCCTTCAGTCGACATAGTTCTTCTAATGGTGCTTAGCTAGACTCCGAAGAAGTCACTTTTAATCGCCTTTCCGGCCATCTTTTGTGCTCGTATTTGACCATTAGCTAATCGTGTTGCATTAGCTGATGCTTTGATTTTTAAAGAAATCCTTGGTGCATTTATATCTTCATACTCCATCTCATCCAATACAGCATCCATAATCGCTAAATGATCATTTACGTCTCTTTTCTTGGCTTTTGCCATTAGTTAATCTCCTTGCTTAAAGTTCCAATTTTTAACATTACATAAGATGAAGCCAGTTTGTAAACCACTAGTACTTGTGGAGCACTTGGCGCTTCTCTCGCTATTTCAATAGTACTCAACAATCTATTTTTTAACTTTTCATCTAAACTCCCTTTAAGTTTAATATTATTATGGTAATCTACCCAATAATCTAGTTTACTTAATTTCTTTCCACCATTTCTAAGTCTACTCAATAACATTTGTAATCTGGCTATTGCCACTAATTCTGTGGTGATATTTCTTGCACTTACAATACTTGCACCTCCGAAGCTACCTGCGCTTCTAGATACGAGAGCTTTCTTTACGGAAGAATCAGTCAAACTTTCGAAGGCAACATTACTCCTTTCTAATTCTCTTTTTCGAAACGCAGGAGCTTTGAATCTCTCCTTATTATACTTAAGACGACGCTTTCTCATTTCAGGATTAAGCTGGTTTCTAGCTAATCTTGCCTTAATAACTTCAGGTGCTTCAGGTTTCTTCCTGCCGTCTTTCCTATACTTTTTATCGTATTCAGACTTCTCCTTAACCTTACATTCCTTACAAAAGAAACCTCGTTCAGTGGGGGCCATCGATAAGAAGGCTATGTTGAGCTTTTCTTCATTACAAGAAATGCATATCTTTGTTGATGTCTTTAGCGATTCAATTACTTTTGCACTATATACCACTATATTAGCCTTCTTCAAATTTTCAGAGTGACATTTTTTGCATATCTTGTTATGCGCTATCACATTCTTCACCTTAGCAAAGTAACTAGAACGTTTAGTCTTTCCACATTGCTCACATATGTTTTTACGACTAAGTTGCTTAGCTCTGTATCTTCCTTTCCAAAGTTTCTTGGTACAGTCTTTACATAAAGTGGAGTATCTGTAACTATAACCTTCTTTCAGTGGCGACGATACATTAAATTCTGTAAGATATAACACTCTGTCACAGCCATTCTTACCGTTACATTTCTTTTCAATACCGTTATGTGCAACTACAGTCATATTGACCTCCCAGGTCTAAGTTTTAGGAGGCTTATACACCTCCCACGGTAATGCCAATCGATCGGCGATTTCTTTTACGTTATTGGTCTCTTCATACTTCCTATAGACTACAACTTCATAGCCCTTAACGCCGTTCATCTGTATAACACGAGACCAGGTAGAGAAGTATGAATTAGGCTGATACTCACTGAACCATAGAAATGTCCTCACACGAGAGCCATAGAGATATTCTATATCCCTTGTCCTGCTGTTCTTGGCATATCGAACACTATAGATTCTCCAATTGTTGTTTCCAACAGGTTCTGCCTTAATCACAACATTGATGAAGCCACCGGTCTGCTGATTCCGAA